>Ga0058701_10000306_pt1 | contig 38809 bp, 28 predicted proteins | sample AgamicOrMae_FD_97039 | JGI IMG/M metagenome (GOLD analysis project Ga0058701, IMG submission 97039) | Agave microbial communities from Guanajuato, Mexico - Or.Ma.e | ecosystem: Host-associated > Plants > Phyllosphere > Phylloplane/Leaf | place: Guanajuato, Mexico | collected 2012-06-04
AGTGGAAAGTCCATGGGCGAGCGCAAATTCACGTACACACGCAGACACCAATTAGCTAATTTCGAGTCTACACGAGAGGGCAACCGGCTCATCGTCCAACCAAAGCATTGCTGGACAACTTTCCCTCACTCTCTTCACTCTGGAAGCGGAAAACCGTTCGTCCCCAGTGGTTGTATCTTAAAGGGTTCCAGGTCCTACATATTCATGCGGATTGTACGACAAGATCACTGCGAATATCTTAAGTGGCCGGGACAGTAGGTGCAATCCAATGTTATCGATCGCCCTTTCTCTTGATATCGCATAGATGTGTGATAGACTAGGTTCTCAACTGGTCACCGACTAGGCTCTATTTGCAGATTGCGGCTAATTTGCTCTAGGAGCTGCTCTCAGTTATCTTCTCGAGACAATTACCGGAGAGCTAAATGACCAAAATATACTCTGGAATCGAAAAAAGTGCACTTCACTATGGGAGCTCAGATGAGCGTGCGAGAGCACATCGGTTTTCTCCGTAAGCCAGCCAGGCGGATCGGATTCAGAACTATTCACTCAAGTCTAGAGGGCGCTATCTGTGACGACAAAGGCCTCACTCTGAACATCACGGGGCAAGTACACGCCAAGAGAGGTTCCCACTGGGGGGTTGAATATTCCGGTGATTATCATCCCAGATGCTGCGCTAACCAGTAATAGACGAAAGTATTCGGGCGCGTACATCCGTGAACAATTTTGTATCCCATTGAATTCCTGAATGGTCGTGCAGCTTTTTGTTCCTGCTGGCGGAACATTTATCCCTAGCGGGTTTTGTTGGAGCTGGCTGCGACCACAACCGAGACCAGCTGAACGAGGGTCAACTTTTAGGCGTGGGATGCGAGAATCTGCACTTTTATGCTAAGCAACTAAATGATTACACATGGCCACTTATTCACGGCTATTCGCCTAGACGACAGTTTGAAATATCTTGTACCTGGTCAGCTCAAGCTTAAGTGAGACATGGTTTAAGTTCATTGAGTCTCAGCCTCGCCATATGTGCTGAACAAATTTCTTTGGCGCCATTAGAGTGGCGTGCACAGGCTAGATCGTCCTCGCGGATAACGGAAGTGGTTATAAACTGTCCCAACGGTTCTTGCATACTCATGAGAGGGCAACTATTTATGAGCGCTACATCAGCAGAGAGTACAAAGGATTCTGTGCATCACTAATCTCAAAGCTGTTTAATAACACTCTTCAGCCAAATTGCCCTCCGCTTGTGCAGTTCCACTTGCAGCTTCACAGACCATTGGCTAATTCAACCTCTGACGACGAGCGAGACAGCACCAACAAGCCCTAGAACACGCCCCAAGACACGCTCACTTGCCCTAAAACTCATTCAATACCTTTCGCTGCCTCGCCCGGCTGGATGGAGCGCGCGCATCTTAGGTTCATCTGCTCTTTTCCAGGCTAACTTTGTGTCGTCCATGGCTGGATGCGAACTGGCTCGACAATGAAAAGGACCGGCGAATGGACAACTTTTGGACTGGGTGGGGGCAAAAAGGGGCTGAGCTCTTCCGCTGGACACGGGAATTGGAAAAACTGAGAGCACAAGTTGTCTCTTGGGCCTGCCTCTCCCACTGGGCACGTCCATTCTCAGGCCTCGCCTAGCCGTGCTTTGAATTCAAGAGCACTCGTGCGCATTTGTAATGTTCTTGCTAAGCCTTTTCCAAAGCCCCCTCCTCAATGGTGATGCTGGCTAGCTTGCCAGCTCACCATCTTACCGGCTAGCCAGCTCGCCAGCTGACCAGCTGACCGCTTGGCGATGTTATCCTGTGCACGATAATTGCCTGCCCCTCTCTGTCTGCTTGGTGCAGGTGTTAGATAGTGAAAGCTAGGGGCTAGCCGCTCGTCCACTTTCTCTCACTCTCACTCTCTCTGGCCATTAAGCGCGAGAAAAGCACGAGACCTTCCTGTTGGCAGGCTTGGTATTGGCATAGCATTTTTATTACCGTTACGCATTTTTACACACCCCTAAGCTGAAGCTTAAGCGTCACACTAAAGGGGTGTGCTGATTTTGACCATCGTTTGTGCTTTTGCATGATTCTTTTGACACACAACTGGTCAGTAATAATCAAGAGCTCAAACAAGCAAGAACACTTGAAGAAAACATAGTCAATATTCATATAGTGATAAAGTTTTTTCTCAATCTGCTGCAGCTGTATTAGATAATAGAGAGAAGAATCTTTATCATCCTGTTGGAGAAGAGTAAGACTTAAGTCAACAAAGAAAAACCCCTAAGAAAGAACGAAAATGAAATACTTCAGAGTTTTGTCAGTTTTCTTGGTTGTCTGCGTGGTTCTGGCCACCTTCTTAACTCCAGGCCAGGTTGAGGCAGGAAAGAAGAAGATGCTCAAGAAGGCCGCCCTGGCTGCCCTGTTGGCCAAAGGAGGCAAGAAGATCCTCTTGCCGCTGCCAATCCCAATCCCAATACCGTAAGTGCATCTCAGATTGGCCCAGCTCCAGTCTTTGTCTACTGGCAATTGCTATCAACTAATGCATGCAGGAGCCAAGATACCTCTACACATTGGGTGATTTATCGACATCTATGAGCGAGCAAATGTGCATTCAAACTAATCGAAACTACTCCCCCGAAATTCTCCCTCTCCCAAATTGACCTAAATTCACGCGCTAATTCCACAGCTTCTTGAAGCAAAAAGAGCCAGTCTACTATCAGCAACCATCGTACTCTTCGTACGGCTCATCATACTAAATGTGGTAAACTGGTTCCCTAAAACACAATTGTCCATATAGAGCTAATTATTTGAAGAGATATATTTGTTTAGAGACTATATAATCATCAGCAGAGCACATCAACAGAGAAAGAGAGGTCCTACGTGTGCAAACAAGACGTGCCAGAACAAGTGTTGGCCGGACACAAACATCATCGTGTGGAGGCAGCAGCACCAAGGACAACAGAGAAACAAATCGCCACTCCCAAACTCACACACACAAAGACAGACACACACAAACAAATGAGGCCTACCTGGCGCGTGGTTAGCTTGGCGGACAGGGCACCATCAATTTGGAGCGAAGAATTCTTGGAAGCCAACGAGAGCGGCCCCAGAAGGCAATCTAATGGGCTCAGTTGGAGTCTGGCCAGAGATTGTGGCTGGCCGCTCAAGTGGGCAGGATGGAGCACTGCCGCCAGGCAGACACGCGCCAACTCACTCCGGAGAGGGGCAACCCTTTTTGCAAACACTTGGGGATGGGGAATCATTCTGTTTGGGTGAAATATTGTGTGCATTCCACAAGATGAAAGGGTAAAGGTTTAACTATGCCATTTCCAAAATGATTTCCACTCAAAAAGCAACCCACCCTTCACGCTTCACCCAGAGTCCACCACCATATGCCAAATCATAGTTTAATTATTTATATAATATTTATTATTTATTCACCGTCCATTGAAAGAGGAAAAATAACTTTATTTATACTTCTAATAATAATAAACTTTACAATAATGCTCGATTACGTTTGGCAGTTTCCTAATTACGCTAGTCCATATCGCTAGATTCACCTCTTCCGGCCTTTCAGAGATCAAGACAGACAGAGACAATCTTTTCCCCTGCCTCCACTTGACGTCTGCTCCTCAGGTGAGACTCTCACCGTGAGAGACACTATCTGGCTGCACATCTGAGCACAGAGATCACGAAGGACAGTCTATCCATCTGTCGTGATGCCCTTTGGGCTCACTGACTGAGTGCTAGTTTGCGGCTTGGCCTCAGCCTCAGGCTCAAGTTCAGGCTGAGCCTGAGATGTACGAAACACGATTCGAGATTGAGATTGAAAATGTGAGAGGAAATGATCATCCAGTATCTAGATTTGGATGAAGTAGATCTAGATGAAGATGAGGATTAGAGAAAAGATGAAAATTTGCTTCCGAGTTTGGGTTGAGTTTGTTTGAGCATGGCCGATAGAGAATTGGTCCGTTTTAGAGGAAAAATGGGGAGGAAAAATTCTCTAGGGATTGTTTGTCAGCTGGCATTCTGCTTTTCATGGTTGGTCATGAGAGCAGAGGCAGTCCATTGTTGTGCCATGATTGTGTGTCTGTTTGTTTCCTCCTTTCTCTCTCTCTCGGATCTCTCTCGCAAACAGAGCTCCTCCCCTATAGAGATCTCCATCGGGGCGAGGAGCGAGGGAAAAGAAAAGGAAAGAAGGCGACGGCTAAGGAGCAGTAAGAGGAGGAGGAGGGGCCGCAATTGGCAATTGGCAATTGAACAATTGGGCAACTGGGCAATTGGGCAATTGGGAGGCCCCTCCAATCAAGAGGCCGCCGGCTCTTGTGTTTCCTTGATTAAGTATTGTTTTTTCTTTTCTTTTTTATCCCCGGTTTATGTTACTCGACTAAGGACGCTGAGCCCCGGCTTGAGGCTGTGCTTTGGGGCGAACAGAAATGAACAGAGATTACATGGAATAACATGTAGAGTGTTTTGGTGTTTTCGTGTGTGTGTTGATCACAAATTTGAACGGTTGGCCGACGTCGAGAGGGCGTTCACCACTCGCTCGTCCTGCCCTCTCATCAAGGCCATCAGATCGCGCGGCTCCCCCGTTGTTGGTCTGGCCGCTAAGCCGGCGAAACTTTCGCCCGTGGGCCTAATTGGGCCGCCAGTTCCGCCGCCAGCCGCGCGCCCACTTGAGGCGCCGCTCCCACTTGCACTTGCACCTGCACTTCCGCCTGCACTTGCACTTCCGCCACTGCCGCTGCTGCTTCCACTGGTGCCCCCGAATGCTGCCGCCAGAGTGTTCGAGCGGAGCATTTTGAACTTGGCCGCGGCCATGGCGGCGGCCGCAGTGCCGGTGGCAGTGACTCGGGCGGCCGCCGACGAGGCCAGCTCGAAGGCCGTCTGCTCGGCGGGCTGCTGTTCAGAGCCGTTCGAGCTAGGCGCGTGTGGGCCGCCCGTGGGCCCAATTTGCTGCTGCTGGCCTGGCAAGGGCCCCTTGGAGCTGGCAAGGGCGCCTTGGAAGGAGGAGTGGCCCGAAGTGGCGTGAAGTGGGGGCCGCATGTTGTGCAATTGCAGGCCGCCCACCGTCGACATGATCGACTGCTGCTGCTGGCCCAGCGGGGGCAGAGGCTTGGGCGCGCCGCTGGGGTGCAGTGGCGGCAGGTAGTTGCGCGCGGCCGGCCCCACTTGAGCGCCGCCCGTCTGCCCGCCGCTTCCGCCTCCTCCACTTCCTCCAACGTTTCCTCCGCCGCCGCCGCCGCCGCCTCCAACGCCAGACAGGCCGCTCACAATCTTACCCACGGCGGTGGCGCCGAAGCTGCCAGTGGAGGGCCCGCCGGACGTGCTGGTGGCGGCCGTCTGCTGCTGCTGCTGCTGCTGCTGGACGACAGTTGTTGCTGCAGTGTTGGCCGAGGTAGAGTTTGCCAGGAACGAGTGCTGCTTAGGGTTGCTGCTGCTGTTGTTTGTGGTGCTGCTGCTGTTGGCCAAGTTGGAGGCCATTGTGTTGCCAATGTTTGTTGTGGCGCCGCCCGAGGCCAGAGCAGCGGCGGCCGCTGCTGCTGCTGCCTGCTCGCGCTGCCTCGAGGCGGCGGCCCGCTGGTTGCGCCAGCGTCGCTCAAATAGGATGAAGATTCTGTTCATTCGGTCGCCGAGACGCGATAGTCTTTCACATAGCCGGGCTAATTGTTAGTTGGGCCGCCGGTTCTCCGACGAAGTCGACGAGGAGGCGGCCGACGAAGATTGATTAGCCAGCTGGCCGGCCGCCGTTTGGGCCCCATTTCCGCCTCCTCCTCCTCCAGCAGTTTGGGCCCCATTTCCGCCCCCTCCAGACTGGGCGGCTCCCGCGGGCGCCGCCCGGTTGTTGCGGCCGCCCGCGCCCGCCCACAGACTGCGGGCCGCCTTCCACGACGAGTGGCCTCTGCGAGCGGCCAGTGCATAGAGGGCCCCAGCCACGCCCACCAGCGCCACTATCACAATGAGGAGACCAAGGCCGGCCGAGTAGATGGAGTTGGCGGCTGGCTGGCCGTTGTTGGGCTGCTGCTGGTAGTTGTTGGCCGTCGAGTAACCAGGGCCGGCCAGGTTCCTCAGATGGCCCAGCTGAGCTTGGCCGGCCGCGTATGGATGGATTAGGGCCGATTGTAAAACTGTTCCATCGGAGCCCAATGATGATGCCAGACCGTCGAGGGGCCTTCCATTTGCATTTGTATTTCCATTTGAAGAGGAGGAGCTTCCGCTGGCTCCCAACTGGCACTGGTTCAGGGGGCCCAGAGATCTGATGAGCTGGGGCAAATAGTGGGACCAAAAGGCGCACTGTTTGGCTCTGGGTCCGTGGCCGACGCGCACGTGGTCGCTGTGCAGCTCAAAGTATTGCCGCCGATCGCCATATTTGGGCCAGTGTTCAACCATTGAACTATTGTTATTGTTATTGTTATTGTTGTTATTATTATCACCCGTTTGAGGAGTGGGATTTCCATATTTTGCAAAATTTGCCCAATACTTCATCATGCGCCTGCTCAGCTCAATCTCCTTTTGGCTATACTTGAACTCCTGATTCAGCGGTTCGCCAAAGACGAAATTTATCTCATCCCCATGGATCACACCCATCCACTTGGGCCAGGGCGAGATTGAGCTCCGGTGTCTGAAGTAGTACATGTAGACGTCGTTTCCCGCCTCAGCATACTGGTTTGCAAACTCGTTCACATGGCAGGTGAAGTAATAATCGCCCGCAACCTTGTCTATGGCGTCGTAAACTGAGGCCGCATCATTGGGCCAGTTCCAATTGGAGTACTCGAACAGGATTGCCTCCCTGGCAATTGGGTGCTCTGCATAGGGGTTCAAACCGTCGCTTAGGATGCGCACGAAATCCTCCCGAGTCAGCGACAGACTCTCCTTCGGTTTGCACGGCTTCGTGTCGCTCTGGTTCTGGTTTTGGTAGTCGAAATTGAACTGGCCAGACGAGTCCAACAACAAGCTCGCCGAGCCAAGTTGGTGCCCTTGCCCATGGGCCGCGCTCGAGCCGCCAGTCTGGGCCGAGCGGCGGAAGTGAGGCGCCTCTTCCGGCTGCGAGAGGGGCCACGAGTGGTCCGCGTTGGTTAGACCATTTGGGTGGCGATAAAGACCGCTGGCCGGCTGCCCGTTTGGCGTCTGGAATGCACGCAACTCGCTCATCAGTGGCCCGCCGGCGTTAGACTGTGGCAGCCCGTTGTTGCTGCTGCCGTTATCCTCCTCATCAATTATGGGCGCCGGATTTTGAGTAGACGAGGAGGATGAAGATGAGGAGGATAAAGATGATGATGATGATGAAGATAAGCTTGATGTTTGCGATGAGGATTGAGTGCTGGTGCTCGTGGCAGAGGCTGGACAGTGGCTGAACTCGGGCAAGTAGATGAGGAAGGAGCTGCCCTCGTCGTTGTTGCTTCCGAGAAGGATTTTGGCCCGCTTGAAGTTGGCCTTGGCCAGTGATTCGGTGGGCGACTCGACGAGGAATGATCCATCAACCACTGGGACGAAGGAAAAGTTTAGAATGCTCCTGGAGGAGTTGACCTTTTGGGAAACAATAGACATTGGATCAGCTCTTAGGAGACACTGTATAACTGCGTCCAAATCCTCCCCACTTGAGGGGCAATTCAGCTGGGCGGCCAACTGGAGCCCATTTGAGATGATGTCGCTTGATTCCATCAGGCCCCATGGACAGGTGGCCGCGCCCGATTGCAGGATGGCCTGGCTGAAGAGGTTGCGCGAGAGGGGCGACAGGAGATGAAAGGCAACACTGACTGCGCCGGCGGACTCGCCAAAGATGGTCACCCGTTGGGGGTCGCCGCCAAATCGATCAATGTTATCGTTAATCCACTGGAGGGCCATCAGCTGGTCGAAGAGGCCGGCGTTTCCGGGCGCCTCGGGCCGCCCAAAGTAGAGGAAGCCCAGCGCCGAGACGCGATAGTTCATGCTCACCACTATGATGTCCTCCTCGCTGGCCAGGGCGCCGCCCTCGTAAAGGCTCAGAGTTGAGGTGCCCGAGTAGAAACCGCCGCCAAAGATCCACACGAGCACGGGCCGCTTCCTCGAGTGGCCAGCCACTGCCTCTCCTGTCCCTTGGGCGCCCATCGAGCCCAAGGAGCCGGACGTGGTCGCCGTTTGGAGAGGCGCCGCGCTGCGCGTCTGAGGCTTGCCCACTCGGCGCCTCCTTGCCGGCAGCTGCGAGCTGCTGCTGGCCAGCGGCAAACTGGTGTTGGCCACCCCAAAGGGAGTCCACACGTTCAGGTAGAGACAGTCCTCGTGCAACCTGGTGTTTGCGTTCCATATCGAGGTGCCCTGGAAGGTGGCCCCGAAAAAGGTGTCGTTGATCTGGTAGCAAGAGCTGGACATTCGGCTGGCGTCCAGCTCGCCCCGCCACGGGTTCACCTGCTGCGGGTGCCGGAAACGGTACTTGCCAAGAGGGGCCTGGGCGAAGGGGATGCCCAGGAAGGCGTCCACGTAGCGGCCGGTGAATATCTTCTGCGTTATCCCTCTAACGAGACCCTTAGTGGTGGCCACCAGCGGTCTGTCTGCGGTGGCCAGCGGGTCCAAGTAAGGCTCCTCGGCCGTTTGGGAGCCACCAGGCGAGTAGTGGTTTGCATCGAAGCGCTTGGGGCGCCGCCGGGAGCTTGTGTGTGGCGCCCGCAGCTCCTCGTCCTGCTCGCTCCTTCCAAGCTGGCCCTGCCCCTCCGGCAGGTCTGCGTGATGGCGACGGTTCCGGCGGGCTCGCCTAGAGCCGTGCCCTCGCCGCTGCCTCTGCCCAGCGCCAAGACTGCCCGGCGCACTTCCGGCCCCAAACGGCAACCGCCCCAGACTGTCCCCGAGGGGAAGGTCCAGCTGTGGGCCGTGCTGGACGCGCTTGACAAACTCGATGGGCCTCACGGATGCGTGGGGCTCGTCGCCGGCCACTGTCCGCGCCAGAAGCAGCCCGTCCAGCTGGGCGCTTCTCCTCAGCTTGGCCTCCAGCTCATCTGCCTCGCCATTCTCCTGCTCTTGCTCCTCCTGCTTGGCCGGACGTCTCTCCTGCTCGGACTCCACCTTGTCTCTGGGGCCGCTTGGCTGGCGGCCGAAAAGCGGAACTTCATCCGGCGAGCTTGCCAGATCGAGCTCGGCCGCCACGGACACAATCAGCGGCCCGGGCGCCAAGAAGCTCCTGAGTCTCCGAATGAGCGTCTTCCCATGCTTATCTTGTCCCTCCTTTGCATCGTCTAGCTCCAGACTGTGACTGTAAACTGTACACTTGTTCGGCCTGGCCCCAAGCGACTTGCTGGCGTCCTCCGAACTAGAGTCCAAATTCACACTAACCAAAGCTGGTGAGCTCCTCAGGTTAGTGTCATGTGATTGAAGCAGCAGCCAATTTGGTGTCAGCTGGTTGTTCGTGTGGAACGTTTCAAGGTAAATGTGAAATGTTTGTTTCAAAAGATAATAGAGTATAAAAATTCTTAACATTGAATAAAATCTACTTGTTTTCTTTTTACAACCTTCGTTTCTCGTAGCAACTTCCTCTTCCTCTTCCTCTTCTTGCCTCTTCCTCTTCTTCTTCTTGCTCTTCTTTGTTGCTCTCTGGTGGCCTAAATTTGCGTCCAGCAGTGCCATTGGATCAGTGTCACGCTTCGAGGTGGCCATGTTGCCATGATCATTTGTTTCAGCTAATGTTTGCATTATTATTACTTTTTCATTATTATTATTATTATTATTATTATTACTCTTCCACTTGGTTCCAAGTGAACAGCGCTTCATCTTGGGGACAGAACGATGAGATTTATCCGTTAGACAACCTTGGTTTATTTGTTCATCATAGTTTGTATCATTATTCCTTTGAATAGTCTCTTCATGTTTGCTAGTTTTTTTCTTTTTTCTATAAAATTCAGTAAATTCCTTGCACGACCATGACTCGTTGCATCTATTGGACTTGCCACTAGGTTGGATGAGACCACTTTTTGCATCTATTACAATGATTTGTTCGCTAATTGCCTGCTTGATTAAGGTTTCGTTGTTGTTGCTGCAACAACAATCGGCCAAACATGGACTTCTGCGTCTCTTCTTGTGAGGCTCGTCGTCATTTGCTTCCATCTTCTTCTTCTTCCTCTAGAATTCTCCTCCCTTGGTGCTACTAAGCTAAAGTTTGCGCCCTAAAGTTTGCGCCTTAAAGGTTCGCGCCTCCTCGCTGGTGGGCGCCTATCTCTCTCGATGGGAGACTAGCGCCGGAACATTAGCGGGTATAAAATTAGATATCTCTATGTGTTGTTCATTTGGTTCATTTGGTTGGTTTGCCATGTATAGTAGTAGTCAATAAATAAATTTTTGCAATATGTGTATATGTGTTTGTGTGTGTTTATATATGAAGTTTTATTTGATGGAGTTTGATGGAGAAAAGAGGTATTAGCTGGGAGGACTAGTAGTAGCGGATGTGCTTTTGATGCTGCCTGCAGTTAGGCTATCAGTTCGTTTTGGCTAGCTTCTTTTCTAATGTTCTCTCTCTCTGTGGCGCAATTGGTCTGCTTGAATCTCCCAGAGGAGACAAGGTGTTCAAGACAAGGTTGGGGGGCCCGCTTTTGGATTGTATTGCAATCCACAATCCAAACACAGTGTCACCTTGTAGTGGATTTGTTGGGCGGCTTCTCTGCTGACTAATGGTACTGCTGGTGGTGCTACTGCTGCTTTTGCTGGTGGCGCCTTTGCTGCAGCTAATCAAATAGTTTTCTCAACACCTTGTTTGCTGCAAATGTCCGGGCCCCCAGCCCAATTGGCGCGCCACTAGCCCCAATTGCACACACAGAGACACACACACACACACTAAGACTGCCTCTGGGCCCCAAGCTCCCGGTGAAGACAAACACACTCAACTCGAGAGAGCAACTCGGAACAATCTTCAAAACAAACAACCACAACTACAACAACGACCACAACTACTACAACAGCAACAACAAGAACAGCGCCAGAAGAAGAAGAAGCAACAACAACAGCAACAACAACGACAACTGGGCGAGACGAGCGCTGAAATTGAGTTAAACTCTAGCCCACGACTTCCTCAAGTCGGCCATTTGTTGTTGTCCAGAAGTAGTAGTAGTTGAGATTCTCGCTTCTTCGGCCACTGGCAACTGTGTGTATGTCTGTCTCTAAGTTACTGCGCCCACTCTTCTCTATCTCTGCCTCTTTTGCTCTGTCTCTCTCTCTCTCTGCTCTGCTCTGCTCCAGTCCCTGTCTCTAGCGGTCTCCAGCCAACTAGACTGACTGGCACTCGAACTGCCGCCTCTGCCGCTGATCTCGCCCACCTCGGCGCCAAATAGACTAGACTAGCTGGCTGGCCCAGTTGCTCTTGATAGCTAGAAAAACACACAGTTGCGCCCCTCTTGTGGTGAGATTAGGCAGCAGGCGGGCTCGCCCTTAGGCTCGCTGGCTGCCTCGCCGGGTCAAGCGACCACAGCTCACTGCTTGGGCTCCCCGAGGGCTAGCTCGAGTGAGCCTGGAGCTTTGAGCTTCAAGCTTGGAGCTAGCTAGCCAGCTAGCCAGCTAGCCAGCCAGCTCTAAGCCAGCCAGCTCCAAGCAAGCCAGCTAGCTCCGAGCCAGTTGGGTCCTTTTCGGCGGCTTTGCAGCGTCGCCTAGTTTAGCATTACGGTCATTACTATACAACTGATTGGGCCAATTGCAACAAGAGCTCAACAAATTGGCGCCGTGTGACACTGCAGCGGCGCTTAATAGCACATCCGGCGGCCGAGTGGCCCGCGCTGGCAATTGTCGTTCCCTTGCCTTCCTTGCAGTTCTCCCTCCGTGCTTCTCTACTGCTCTACAGCTCTACTAGTCTGCCTCTGACACAGCTTCAGACTAGCTCTACTCAGACGAGCTAGTCTCCTCCGCCACCACTTTGGCCTCCATTGGCCTTTTGGGCGCCACCAAGTGGAGATTTTGCCTCTTCCAATTGTTTCGGACACAGCCCACTTGTGCGGGCCCTGCTCGAGCGCCGCGCCCCCCACGCTCGCGAAAGTGAAACACTTATTAGGACAAGAACTTACTTACCCTCTTTGCTCTCGATTAGTTCCATTTGGAATTTTAGAATCAGCCCCTATAGCTTCCGGCCGCAGTGAATGGTCCCCCTGAGCTGCTCTCTCTCTCTTGGTGGTGGTGGCCTCTTGCAACTTGGCGCCGCCACACAGGCTCGCTGGCTCAGCAACTGTGTGAAAGTGAGCGAGCCTGAAACTGGCTGAAACTGTGTCTCCTCTCTTCTCTGGCCGCTCTCAGTGTCTCCTCGTTGCTCGCTCACTAGCTCACTAGCTCACTAGAGCTTGCCTATTCGTCTCTCTTAGTCTGTCGGTCTGCTCGCCCAATAGCCCGCTCGCCCAACTAGCCCACTAGGCAAACTCGACGGCCGACAGCTCGCCCAATAGGCCAGTAGTATCATTGGTTGTTGGAGGCGCGTTGCTTGCTCGCTCGCTCGCTCGCTAAGTATCCATCGGCTGGATCCATCTCGAAGCGTCGGCTGGGCCCAGCAGAATGGTGAGATGTGTTCGCAAGAACAATCATGGATGGCTGGCTGGCTGGCTGGAAACCCAGTGGGCCAGTTGCGGCTTGGTCTAGAGTTGCGGTGTGCTTAGCTCGCTTGTTTCCTTTGCTTCGGCCCAGCTCAGCTCAGCTCAGCTCAGCTCGACTGGCCTGGCCTGGACTGCGCTCGACTGGCGACTGGGTTCGTTCGTTAGGTGCGCTCGCTCGCCTACTCCCAGTCCCACGCGACTGCCGCTCGTGCGGACTGCAGAGGACTGCTGCTGAGGACTGCTGCTGCTTGCTGCTGGCCCACTCGCACAACTGCCAGTCTCTCGCTCTTTGCGGCCTCGATCGTGTCAGTGTCACAGAGTGGCTGCGCGCGCGTTGGCGCGCGATTAAAATTGGCTAACTCATCAACCGCACTCGCGGCGGTTGCGGCGCGCAGCAAAAACTTCACGGCAAACCTCCTCAGCTCTCCTTTTCTCCTCCTCAGCCTCCAATCGGTCCTCCTCCTCCTCCTCTACCAACAACCAACCGAAGACTACAAGCCTCCTCCTGCTCCTGCTCGCCAACCACTTGCCATACACACTTCTGCCCACAGGGCCCACTGGTCCGTAAATTCTTGGCCCCCAGTTCTCCTTATTGGCTGCTTAGCTGGCCGACTGGTTGCCGCCTGGCTTGCTTCCTTGCTGCTCGGCTGGCTAGCTGGCTGCCTGGTACTCTCCAACACTAGTCTCTCTCTCTCTCTCTCTCTCTCGCTCTCGTTCGCGTCAAATGTTATGAGGCAAAGAAAATTAAATCCACTTACTTGCATGTGCTGCTCGCGCCCCAACCAGCCACTAGACAGCAGCCCCCAACGGTAGCGCCTTGGTGGGCCGGCCCCAGACGAGCGCTGTCGCCGCCGCCAGCGAGCTAGCTGTCGTCCTCGTGCTCTCGCCGTCGCCACGCTGCGCACCACAACACACCAGCGCCCCTGGTCTTGCCTCTCCGGCTGAGGCTCGAGCGTTGCGCTCAATGCTGCTGTGTCGCTGAATTTTGAAGAGAAAATTGTCTCACCGACCCATAACAGTGGTCCGCACTAATGCGCCCCACTCAAACCGGAACACAGCAGCCACTCGGCGCCATCAGATTGTGAACAATATAGCCAAGCCAGTGGCATATGCGCAGCCCGGACCACCGTCGCCCTCGCCGCAACCGCCGCCACTCAATATATGCTCTTTTCTCTTCCCCTCGTCACTCATGAAAACCGACAATAGACAACAGAGAGACCGCCGCCAGGCCAGGCCAAACACTCACTAGCTAGCTAGCTCGCTCGCCCGAGTCCAAAAATGCCCAAATTCCAATTCCTCTCGCTCGATTTCTTTCACCCACCGCATCACAACATCAATACCACCACCACCACAACAACAACAACAAAAACAACAACAACGACAATCATTGCCTCCCATTGGCGCTAGTTCGCCGCCATCGTCGTCCTGATCCTTCGTCGTTGTCGTCGCCGTCGCCGCCGCCACAACCACTCCAATACACGTTACTATTCGCAACCACAGCCACTGCGAAACTAACAAGTGATCTTCGCGGATGAACGGCGCGAAGTTCAAACACGCACACAATGCGCTGTCTCGAAGGAATTGGAGGAGAATTTGCGCAGATAACTCGGCCAGCCGGGCCCAAGAGGCGCTGGTCTTTTCTCGATTGTGTGTTTTCCCTCACAAGATCGAGAGGCCCTCTCACCCCCAAGCCCCACACTCCAGTGGTGCTGGCGGTGGCCTATTGGCCCTCGTCGTTCGCTTCGCCCTGCTGCCGCCGCCGCCGCCGCCGCCTCTGCTGCATTAGCTAATCGGCGGCGTGACCAGGTTGCCCATGTTTACTCGTAAATTCCGCCTTCCGTGTTACGCGCCCCACCACTAGCTTGGGCTAAGTGCGTTATGCTTGATCGCTCGCAGGGAAACCTTAGGTACCCCCTGCCTGGGTCGTGCAACCGCCTTCGCCGCGTGCTCTGTGCTTCCACTCTGTCACTAGTGGCGAGATCGATTTCGTTGCCGTCGTTTTCTCCTCGGCGCGCCGAGGAGTGGGTTGCAACCGAGGATTAGCTACCCATTCTAAGTGATTGACAAAGACAGCCCTAAGACCCGAGAACAATTCCAAGTCGGCCTTGTGCTGGTGGCGGCGTCAGCGGTGGCAGTGGCGTGCACAAGTCCATGAGCAGTTGTTGTACCTGGATAGATTGTAAATTCAATATTTGTTTTCATGACGCGTTCATGGGAATAGGCTTGTCTGTTAGGTTATATATTCTCGGGAATCCCTGTGGCCTAGAGTGCTCGGTTTGCTCCTCAGGTGATTAGGAACCAATTAATCATGTCACACAGTCATAGTGGTGCATGGTAAAATCTTTCATCATATGAGCGTGGTTTTGATGGCTGCTCCCGCTAATGGGGGCTCAATTTCGGTTCAGATAACTTACCTTTAAGGGTGCAATTATGGACAAGGAGACGACGTGGGCGACTGGGGACCCAAACGGTCACAATTACCCACAGGCAGCGTGCATCTGCTATTTATACAAGAAGGCAGCGCGTGGACCAATGATCGAATGGCACTTGTTCGCTGCGCATTCAACGCACGCCACTTTCGCTCATAGCCGCGCAATTTTAAATTCCGCTCGATTTGATCCGCATGCTATGCCTAAAGCCTGAAAGGTGATCATATTAGCCTGCCTGTCTAGCTTGTGGGCTCGATACGATGAAGCCCCTCAAAGTGGTTCCACTCTGGGCAATTATTGCCGCGTCTTCATCGACGCCTGAGACCATCCATGAGACCAAGTCGCCATTGAATTAATCACCGGCACTCCATCTCGATACACCTCAGTCGCAAAGCCTCGTCGCACACAGTCCCCTCCAACGCGGGGCCTATGTGGACCCTATGCGAGCCGTCTCGAGACCTGCACTCCAGACCATGGTGGCAAATTTCAGCGCCAAGCCTGCCGGAGAAATTGTACTCCGAGTTGAATAGTCTGCATTGCATTTGAGCATCTAGCAGTCGCCCGGGCGGCAATTCGGCCTCTCCAATTTGAATGACTGTGTCCCCATCCTGCGGCAATTCAAATTTGTCCAAGTCCAGCTGGTTCAGGCTCTCGATCGAGCATGGTGACCACTGATGACAAGAGGCAGTGCCGCCACTGGCCGAAAGTGTGTGAGCGAGACTTATGGGCGACATCACGTAGCAGCCGGTGGCACATTCAGCATTGAACGGAGGCCCGTCGTGGTGTATGCCCAGATTATGGGCCAGCTCATGAGTTGCCACCCAGGCGGACAGTCCAATTGAGCTAGTGGCTCGTGGTTGACTTTGGGGGCTCTGTGTGCCAAATTCAACTATTGAGCAGGAGAAATCCACCGACTGAATACCGCCAGGAATACTGATCCCCATGGTGGACTGGCTCAATTCCAAAGAATTGCTCTCCAGAAACTCTTCCTCACTGTAAAGATCCTGTGACGTTAGCAGAAGGCTAGTGTCCCACTCTATGGGGCTATCACTAGATTCATTGGCAGACTTGCTTGCTAGCTTATTGCGTAGTGAACTTTGATATGAGCAAAAATCGTCCAACAGCCGGTCCACATTTCCGGCCTGATTAGTGGGAATTGAACTGAACTGTCCGGAGCTTACTTCGTAAAAGATCTCGATTAATCTAATATAGATCTTTGAAACTTTCCAACTCCGCAGGGAGCTCAGGTTTGATTCAATCTGGTGGACATAAGAACGCAGAAGCTGGTCTCTCTGGGCCTCAGAGAGCCTCAAGTTTTTCTCAATGTACGACATTAATGATCTATCAATAAATAATCCCAAACCTATTGTTAGACGCTGCTGGCAATCATGTCTCTTGAACATAGTCACTTGGAGCAAAAGGTACAGAAGCAGAAGATCTTTTGAGGCCAGTCTTATCGGTGAGTTTGACTTCATGTTTCATTTTGCCTGAGGCGAGCAAGAGGGCGTTGCTTTCTTCCGGATCTTGTCAAACTTTGGACAATAATTCACCATCGATTTCCGCCCGAAGGGTTGTGAGGAAGTTGTGACGCATATATTCGAATGAGAAGAAAAGGGTTACTCTGAGATCAGTATAAGGAATTTATCGATATCAGACGGAGAGAAATCGTCCAGTCATGGTTCGCTCAGGTAACATTGAGGAAAATTACAATTTTAGCATTCATAGCATTCATGTAAGCTGTCCATAAAGTGGTGGACCATGAATCAGAGCCATCGTTACCAGGTTGGGAAGATGCCCGAGCACATAACTTTGGCCAAGGCACATGGCCTTGAAATCTTTGCCAGATATCGCGAGTCAGATTTCAAGGACTGGCATAGAGTGATTTGGGACATGGTGCCTGTATTGTGCTGGAGATCTCGGCGGTCGGTATTAATTGCTCAACAATAGACCGCCGCAGCAGAGGACAAAGCGCGCTGTAATCTGGTGTGGTTGCGGTCTATTAGCCAAATCATGCCAAATCTTTCATGCTATGTAAACACGTCATGTGACATATTGTTCAAGAACAAATTACTTGTCCTCCCTTTGTCCAGTAGGATTGTTCAGTTTACGGCCATACTTGACTCGGCACTTGGAGGGAATCTTCTGGAGCTGTTTATCTCGACTTTTCTGGTTGCTCAAGTTGGAGTGCAATTTTTCAAGAATTTGGGGAGTAAAAAGCCCATTTTTTAAGGTGATACCAGACAGGCATAATCATGACAACTGAAAATGGACCCGAAGTGGCGAAGAAGATGCCAAAACTGATACTCAATGATGGCGTTGAGATGCCATTGCTTGGCTTTGGGACGTCTAAGATCCAAGGGTCGGGCGAACGTGGTGATAAGGCTTTCGAAGCAATTTTGCATGCAATTAAATGTGGCTATCGTTTCATCGACACGGCCTTTCTCTATGGAAATGAAGAGACCGTTGGGAAGGCTATCAAGGCAGCAATAGAGGATCGTTTGATCGCGGATCGTAAAGAGTTATTCATATGTACCAAGGTATGGTGCACCAGCCACAAGCGGGAATCTGTCGTCAAAGCTTGCCGGAGCTCATTAGAGAGACTTCAATTGGACTATATCGATCTATATCTTGTACATTGGCCAGTCGCCTATGTGGAGGGGCTAGATCCAATCAATCCGAAGGATGCAGAAACGGGCAAGCTACTTTACTCAGATACGAGTATAGTGGAAACATGGAGGGGGATGGAAGATTGCAAAGACTTAGGTCTTGCTAGATCGATCGGACTAAGCAACTTCAATCATAAACAATGTGATGAGATATTGGCCGTATGTAAGCACAAGCCGACTGTAAACCAGGTGGAACTACACCCCTACCTGAGCCAGGTTAAACTCCACCAATATTCTGAGGCGAAAGGAATCATCTTGAACGCTTACTGTCCACTTGGAGCGCCGGGAGCAACATGGGCTCCAAGAGATGCTCCTGTGCTTATTCAAGACCCAGTGATAGCCAAGTTGTCCCAGAAGTATTCAAAGTCACCAGCACAAATTATCCTTCGGTACCACTTGCAGCGAAAAATTTCCCCCATCCCTAAGAGTGTCACACCCCAAAGGATACACGAAAACATCAGTATCTTAGACTTTCAGCTTACTGATGGTGAAATGGAAACATTACTGGGGCTAGATCGGAAACTTAGGTACTGCACGAACACTGCAGGTGAACATGTCGACGACCATCCCCTATATCCATTTCATGAAGAATACTGATCATCTGTCCGCAAGGATCTTTCTAACGAGGGTCATTCGTCTTTTGTGAATCAGTCAAAGCATGATCATTTTGAAACTACCTACAACCTAGCCCTAGATTGTCAAATGACACCCTAATCAAGCTGAACACGTCTTCAGTGGCGCCTGTCAGGTGTTGGTCTTACCTCACGTGACGCGATGAGGGAGAACTCGCTGCTCAACTTGGCACTTCATTCAATGCGATACACCGCTCGACTAAAAATTTGACCTATTCTATCGCGACAATGAAAACGAGTCTCCTTCTTACCCAAATGTCGTAACATACTCTTAGCTCTTCCCTTCCCAACGATAAGGCTGTGATCCACTTTGCTTTAATCATTTTACTCTGTGAACAGGATTATATCAATCTTGACACGTATCTAGTAGTACCCAAGAAGTAATAAACCATGATAAGGCTACTGACATACTTAAATCTGTGCGTCTGTCTATCATGTTTCAAACTTTTGTTTTTGAAGTCATAGTAAGTATCATCTATAATCTATCATGTTCGAGCTCGATCATGCCCACTCGTGCTGACTTCTATCTCTGGAGAGGGGGAATATTCTAGACTCCAGATAGACTTCAGATCAAGAAAATTTCCCAATGGCATGCCTTCAAGTGGCATGCCTAACATCTTTCATGTCATCAAACCAAACACAAATTTTAACATCACCATCTGTAGTGTTTCCACTGACTTCGATGTTCACAGGAATTGGATGGCAATAACTTTTAACCTGCCTATAAAAGACTGGTACTACGATACAACAAGCGAGGGCACCCTTGACTACCCGCCATTGTTCGCGGCATTTGAGTATTTGTTGGCTCTCATAGTGCATTCATGCAATCTAAACAAAGACGGAGCCTTACTGGCACTAACTGCATCTCAAGTTAGATCTGAAACTGTAATTACTTTTCAAAAGACATCAGTGATACTCAGCGACATCGTCTATTATCTGGGTGTATATAAGTTGTGCAAGTCACTAGAGACTCTGCCAAGCTATCGGAATGTACAACAAATTTCAAATAGAGATAGCAATAAGCAAAATGTACGGCAAATCGTTAGCAATGAATCCACCGACGACAAGAGCAAGACGAAAAGTAAGAATACTTCCTCGGCGCAACAAGTATCTAGTCAGAGCAAGACTGGGGCATTAGAGATTGATCTAATTAATGCAATATTCAGGCCAGATATCAGCACATGTATAGCTTTATTGCTTTTATTCCAACCTGGACTGTACTTGATTGATCACATTCACTTCCAGTATAATGGGCTTTTGAGTGGCATACTTCTACTGTCTATTGCAAGTATCGTCCAGGGCAAATATATATCGGGCAGCTTCCTCTTTAGCTTGCTGCTTAACATGAAGCATATCTACCTCTATTGTGCCCCGGCATTTGGTATGTATCTGCTGACAACATACTGTTTTGCTGAAGTTAAGGGACGCAATAGGTTGTATAGCTTCATATTGAGAGCTGGAAGACTTGGATCTGTTGTTCTGTTCGTCTTCGTGGTTACGTACATCCCCTTTATGGACTATTCAACGATCAGGCAAGTTTTTACCCGATTATTCCCATTCAAACGCGGGTTGACTCATGCCTACTGGGCTCCCAACATCTGGGCGCTATATAACGTTGCGGATAAGGTTTTGGCGACAGTCTTCGAAGATTCTTTGATAGTGGACTTCAATCTCGAATCCATCTCGAAGACAAGGAGGATTTCTTCTACCAGCGGCATTGTGCAAGAATACGAGCATCAATACCTGCCCAGCGTGAAACCATCGACAACATTTCTCCTGGTAGGGGTCTCTATGCTGCCGATCGTCGTTAAATTCCTGCTTTCCAGCAAACAGGCCTCACCTATATTGTTCCTCAAAGGAGTGGCACTCACGTCATTTACATCATTCATGTTCGGATGGCACGTGCATGAGAAAGCTATAATTACGGTTTTGCTACCCTTGGTACCTCTATCCTACCTTGAGCCGGATCTTTGGTCGACATTTCTCAGACTTACTCTGGCAGGAACATATTCCCTTTTCCCTCTCTTATTCAAACCTGCTGAGTATCTAACGAAGGTTTGCTTACTTGTTGCCTACTTCAGTTATGCTAGATCTCAGAAATCTCTAGTTTTTGACAATCTTATTGTCAGACAAACACAAAGTTCAAAAGGGAACCATCTCATCAGAGCTCTAAAACAACTCTACCCTCTGTTGGACCATGCTTACATGCTGATTTTAATACTTAACGAATTATATTTCACATTCATCTTTGGACGTCTTGATTACGATTGGAATCCGATAAGTCGACTAAACAGACTCGAATTTTTACCTCTTATGTCCACATCAACGATATGTGCATTAGGCTTATGCTACAGCTACTTGGAAATTTATTATGACTTTTTGCTGTCTTCTTCCTCGCCTTGAAGGGATGAGCCCGAGGTATTTCCCTCGACTAGAGGGGAGACACCAGCTGGCACCGAGCCGGGTTGCGATTTAGCGGCTGTGGCTTGAGCAATTGCCTGGGCTGTGTTCTGTTTTGCTTGCAACCTAGTCTGTAATAATTGAGAAAATTTAGATAGCTGCACATCAATAAAGTTCATCTTACGCTCGAAGTACTCGATCGCTTTATCAGCATCTCTCTCAATCAGGTATTGGGTGCCGATGTCGATTAGATACTCCTGTGTGTTAGATATGTGTCCGGGTACATACATAGAGCCTGTGAGAGGGACTAGTATACTTTTGTCATTCGGGAGCTTTCTTTGTACCTTTATCGCTTCGAGAGACTCTTTGAATTTTTGCTTGGCATCCTGCAAGTCTTTGTAGGACTCTACAAGAGTATCAATTTCGTTATCTGTTTGCGCAGCCATCATATTGGTCTGAACTGGGTTTCTCGGGTTGTTGGATGATTTTTGTAATGATTGACTAATGATAATCTCAAAGTTAAGGAGAGATCCTTGAATGCTATAGGTGACGAGAATTAGGCTACCACCAGCGCTGCATGTTGAACACAGTCCCAGTTCACAACAAGCCAGCTATTGAAAAATACCCAGTTGTGTTCGGCAAGAAAGGCGATAAGCATGGCCCGCGTGCAGACTGCGGATTGGCGCCAGGCAGCAAGCCCTGCCAGTCTGCCTTAGAGAGGCGACTGAGCTACGCCAGCTCTCAATGAGTATCCAATCAAAAACTTCAAGTCCCTTTAACAGCTGCATCCTGCACAGAATCTGCACGAACTAAGTTCATAAGCATGCGTTATTCTTCCATAAACGTTCCACAACACCAACGCAACAATATCATGGTAAGGTTGTTCAAATTATACAATTAAATTGATTTGGATCCATACATATCGAAAATGGTAAACCTAGCAAAGAAATCAGGTCTCGGCAGGACATTGCAACGAGCACAACGAGTCGCAAATAGAAGGACAAATCCACGCAAGAGCGACAAACACACTGTTGACCCTACTCCTAACCAAGATAATGCTCGGCTCAATCTCAAATCCGTGATAGCTCAGACCAATTTGGACGAATTTTTGGAAGAGGCAGAGTTGGCAGGGAAGCAGTTTGTCACCGAAAGGAGGAATATGGCGATTATTGATGGCAATACAAACTCCAAGACAGATCTCTACACGCAGCAAGAGCGATTGCCCGCTCATACTCAGAGCAATCTAGATGATATCTTCACAGTTGATGAAAAAACCCTTTCAGTTCCTAGAAGGCCAGATTGGGATTCCGACACTACTCCTGAGCAGTTGGATGAGATGGAGAAGAAGACTTTCTTAGCGTGGAGACGGAGACTAGCCAGATTGCAAGAAAACGAAAATCTAACTTTAACCCCCTTTGAGAAGAACTTGGAGATCTGGCGTCAACTATGGAGAGTCATAGAGAGGAGCGACTTAGTCGTGCAGATCTTAGACTGTCGTAACCCCTTACTTTATCTGTGTGATGATCTGATCAAATATGTTGAAGAGGAATTTGATAACAAGAAGTTAAGTCTCATCTTGCTGAATAAGGCTGATTATCTGACAACTGAACAGCGCCGCATCTGGTACGAATACTTCAAAGAGAAGAACATCAGAGTCATATTTTTCTCAGCTCTCTATGAGAACAACAATCTACATCACGATGAGATAGCTACTAGACTGCACGTCAAATTGAACTTGAACGATCAACCAGATGAGGAATCTGGTGTTGATGGTTTGAAAATAGTCAACAAGTTCGAACTGATGGATGCGTGGCGTGATATACTAAAAGACTTTCCAAGATCAGAGGAGCGTCCGCTCACTGTCGGATTGGTCGGGTACCCAAATGTGGGTAAATCTTCGACGATAAATGCACTCCTTTCAGCCAAAAAAGTAGCCGTTTCTGCGACTCCTGGAAAGACGAAGCACTTCCAAACTTTTTTAATCGATCGTGACATGATGATCTGTGACTGCCCCGGCTTGGTGTTTCCTAACTTTGTCAGCTGCAAGTCAGAGATGGTGATCAATGGAGTTCTGCCCATAGATCAGATGAAAGATTGCATAGGGCCAGTTCGTTTGATAGTTCAGCGAATACCCCGAGTATACCTTGAAGAAATTTATGGTCTCGCCTTCGAACAGGATGCTACCCAAAACATATGTGCCGAAGATCTCCTGAACGCTTTTGGTTACATGCGTGGTTACATGACCCCAAGAGGTCTACCAGACATTTCGCGAGCCTCACGTGTTATCTGCAAGGACTATATCAACGGAAAAATAATATACTGTGAACCGCCTCCGGGAGCAGATAGAAAGCTTTACCACAGTAAATCAAAGTTGGCGTTAGCTTTGAAACGAATCGAAGAACTCAGAAGTGACCCCAAGCACTCGCTTAAGATTACTGAGAGACAAAGAAAGTTGATGAAGCAGGCGCAGGGAACTGATATTAGCTCCAAGGATTTCGATGCACAATACTTTCGGGAGAGATCTCAGGGGTTCCATCTTAAGGGATTGCCAGGTATCGGCAATATGACACAACCTGTCGGTAAAGATCTGGGCACTAAGTTAGGTAAGCACGAAAAGAAGCACAAGAAGCGAGAAAAGCTTCGTCGAGTGTATCGCCATTTGGACGACTAAATTGTCAGTTGATGGTTATGCATCGTGCAATTTCGAGCCAATCGTCAAATACCAACAGCAACTATCGCACGCTCAAGGAGAGCAACCACGCAATTATTTATCTTCCCAGCCCACGTGCTGGTTCATAATAGAACACCGCCATCCTGTCCATCTTGGAAACAAGCCTAAACTCCACATTATTTTGCCTTCCCAGTCATGGACTTAGACCTTGTAGAATCGCATTGTCTCGATTGGATTATAAAGAACAAATTCAATCGGATAGTCATCCAGCTCAAGCCAAGTGAATTGAGATATTCGTCCAAGCTAGTTGAAGGTCTCAAGACGCGATACTTCAACATCGAATCAAAACCATTAAATATCTATGTTTCTCAATCAAACACATGTTCTGTTGATTTATTAGTGACCCAGCATGTCTCCGAAATCGACGGAATCATACATATAGGAAATGCCTGTTTATCGAAACCTTATTCGCAAAGTGATAAAATCAATAAACCTGTGCTATTCGTGTTTGTTCCACCCAGGATAGACAGCGGTTCAATTGATTCGAATACATCATCTATCTTTGATGCATTAAAGTCTACTATACTCCAAAAGCACGATGACAAGGCTAGCTTGTGCATTCTGTACGATCCAAACCTGATAATCTATGCAACAAGTCTAGAAAGACTAATATCACGACATGATCTCAATCAGCATATAGAGGTCGCGAGCCTTTCTTGTCCCACAAATCTGTGGACCACTACTCCGGAATTTACTCATAAATTCTTATCAGCTGACGAGGTTTGCAATCAATTTGGATATTTTGCCTTACAAAAGCCTGTCAAGGACTACGATTGTGCAATCTACCTAGGTTCAAGTATTTCCATAAAACTAGCCTTGATGGGTCTGAAAGAATTATGGCGACTGCCTTGTTTCGGTGAGAACCAATTCAAACCAGAGCAAGTCAATCTCAGTAGATTACTGAACCGACGAATAGCGCTTGTTGACCGCTTGAGGGATGAAGAAGAGTTGAGGATAGGCGTACTCATTACAAACCCACTGCCAGATATCAGTGAATACATCGACAGATTTGAGTTCTATGCTAACGTTCGGAAGCACACACTCTATTTCATAAGCATGGTACAGGTGATTGATGAGTATAAGATAGGAAACTTTGATATCTGTGATGCATTCGTTATAATCAATTCATGCTGTTGTACAACCGTTCTAGAATCACTTATTTTCAATAGACCAATCATAACTGATATCGAGTTCAAGTTGGCCTGCGGTTTCGGAGGCGAGTATGGTGGAGTGATGTGGCCAGGCTCTTGCTCACACTCATCCGAAGAAGATATTATGAACAAAAGAAGAGTTAGTCAAGTCTCACTAGCGCTCGTACATACAAGGAATGAGCTACTGGAACGATGCTCGACGTCTAGGGTGAACAAGTGGTCTGGTCTAGACTATGGGGGACCATCAGAAATTTCTGGAGACGGTGGAGTTGAGAGTTTGGATATAGAGGAAGGTTTAGCTGGTATAGCCTCTTCTTACGCCAGCGAGCCCTTGAAGAGGACGGCTGATTGACAGTTTCCTGGAGAAGTAACCTTGCACCGGAACCATCTAATAGGAGAATAGTTACGGCAAATAGCCTCTCTTGAAGAAAGATCAACACAGTGAATAACTTCACACAATTTTTAAATACAAGTTGTACACAAATATTTGATAGATCGAGTTCATCTTATTTTTCAAACTGCACCATTTTATCTTTCTGTATTTTCTCCCCCCATCCATTTGCTAAACTGATTCTATTTCTCTTGAAAAATTGGACAATTAGGTTTCCTTTCATCTAGGCCACCGGAGCTTGACATCAAAGCCAATTACAGAAACTAAGACGCGCCCTTCTCTTTGTTGAATCGTCTTTTGTCAACTGGTAACCTCGGTTCATTTTCGACTCTTCGATTCTAGTTTCCATTTTGCATTTGATATCCCGAGCCAATGTTTCAAATGCTTCATAGATGTTGATGCTAGCCTTGGCGGATGTTTCCATGAATTTTATACTGTGTTGCAATGCCAACTGTTCACCCTTTTCTTTAGATACTTGTCTTTTATCCGCAATATCGCACTTGTTGCCCAAAATCATAAGCTCAACATCCTGTGTTGCATGCATCTCGATATTTCTTATCCAGTTGCTTATGTTTTCGAAACTCTTCAAATTTGATACATCATAAACAAGCATAATACCCATGGCACCCCGATAATAGGCAGTCGTTATAGTTCTGAACCTTTCTTGCCCGGCCGTATCCCAGACTTGCAACTTGATCCTCTTGCCATCGACCTCAATGGTTCTTATCTTGAAATCGATACCAATTGTTGATATGAAGGCCGGGCTAAATGTGTCCTCGCTAAATTTGAATAGAATACTAGTCTTGCCAACTCCAGAATCACCGATAAGTAATAATTTGAATAAATAATCATAACTCTTTGAAGCCATGATGACGAGGAATGATGTTGACGAGATGTGATCTGGTGGTTCAGCAGGGCCAATGGGCTAATAATTGATAACCTTGTTGTTCTCTGGATACCGGTTAAAATGACACTACCTCGGATTGGACGTAAGATAACGATAGACAGTAATGAGATTTGCACGTGAAGACAATATTTTATAGAAAAAATTACGAAAAATAATCAACCACTGAATGTAATAAAAATCTGCATAAAATAATTAGGTTAATAAAGGCGATGTTGAAGGATGTTTTGTTTTAGATGAAGATTGCTTTGAGATAATGATTATTTCACTGTTCCTAAATAAGCTATCCTGCGGAATTGTACTTGCTTCTCTTGGATGGCCAAATTGTTAATTGTTAGAATTGTTAGATTGACACTTATATATAGAGATAGATATATATAAATGAATTGAGAGAAACAGTAATCATTCATAAGGATATCACATGGATGATAAATGGAAAGGCTTGAGTTTGGTAGTTGGAAGTTTTAATAGTGAAGATTGTGATAGCAATAATAAGAAAGATAATGATTGTAGATATAACTATTGGATGTATGAAAACACCTGATCATCGTCTCCATGATAAACATGATCCACAGGATTCAGTTGGTGTTCGAGTCACATCATTGAGTCAGATCTACTCTAGTCTAGTCTGTACTCTCACAGAGGCAGAGCGGCGGCGGCTAGAGGGGAATGCAAGGAATAGTGTAGACTTACGAAGAGTTTGGCACTTATTATTCGTTCACCGCATGACTCGTTTGTGTGTGAAGCAAAGTTTGGGAGAAATTTTCGTGCGAATTACAAGCGAGCAGCATCAGTTCAATGGGCATTCCAATGGGCTTTTGGGAAGCCGCCCATTTTGTGTGAATGTATGTAAGTGTGTGCGAGCGCGATGAAAGATTGCCCACGCGCACAGAGTGCGTAAGCTGTTGCGTTTAGCTGGAGGGGCGCGGTGCATGCCAACCATTGGGGCAGGCGGCTTGTTTGCATGTCTCTTTGGGGGCAAACGCCCATTGTTACGTGTTCGATTTGGGTATTTGCCTGAGAGATTACTCGATATTTTAGCAGATATTCCATACGATCATACGATCATCCTCAGTCGCCCAGACCCCGGTGGCAGAGGGGCAGAAAGGAGAGAGAAAGGGGGCCGAATTTGGGTAGTTCAACAAGTGATGCAACAGCCCATTAATTAACCGCTTGCAGTTGGAGTGAGCCAGCGGTGGCTGCAGATAAAGACTGCGCTCGAAGAGATTATCAAGCACACGTCTGTGGTCGGCATTGAGTCTATGCCTTAGACTGTGGCTGGCTGTGAGGGCAGGCCGATGAGTTTCGCTTGGCTACACTATGGGAGGCGAGAATTGAATTTGTTAGCTTATGAGGCTGAGGGATAATTGTAACCAGCTTGGAAGCTTGGTGGCGCTGCGCTCGGTGGGCAAAGAACAAATATGCGCATAGAGAGATCTGTGTCTAGTTGCTGGTGATGCTTATTGCTGGCCAGCAGCAGGCAATTGGAATGATGATGGTCTTGATCATTTGGCAATCATTTTGTGCCCTTGGAGCACAGGCGAGAGTGGCGGCTTTAAAATTTGCCGCCGAGGACAAGGAGTGGGGAAAGATTAATGGTGGCGAGGGTGAAAGAAATCCGGCAGTGATAATCCAAGCGGGTTGGGCGTTTGCGTGTCGCGCCTTAGGGCCGGGGGCGCATTCCCATTGTTGGCCGAGCGCAGACTGGCACACTTGGGCACAAGTGCGCGCCGGCCACGCTCCGCAACACCAGACAGAGACTAGCGCAGAGAGATGGAACATTGGCAGTGTGGCATTTGGATGCGCGAGCGAACATTGTGAGCGCATCTCGCAGCGCCCATTTCTGGCCCGTGTTAAAGCCGCCTCTTATCGCACGCCAACACCAATTCACTGAAGTGGACGAGTGAAAAGTGAAAGGCCCACTGGTACGCCTAATTGGAGACGTGCTATTTGCGCGCGACCTTCGCCCTGGATCAGCGCCCGTCCATTGTGGCTGCCCATTCGTGCGATCTTGGTGCTCCCGTCAAGCAACTAGCTCGAGCAACTGGCCCAAGCAACTGGCCCGAGCAACTGGCCGACCAATTGAGCCAGTCGTCCAAGGTTGAGCGGAGAGCTGCTTCCTCTCTCGAGCGCCATCTCCTGCGGCTCCTCCTCCGCCAGATCGTTATCGGGCAATTTTTCAATCAACACACAACAAGGGCAAGCCCGAGTGCCCGCCACTGTTCCACTCGTGTGACAGTGGTGGGCAAACATTGCGCCAGGCGAGCGCGGAAGGCGGCCAACAATCAATGAGCTTGGAGATGGCATTATTATTTTTTGCAATCTTACAGTTTTGGCCCAATTGTGCGAGGAGGAGCAATGCAGTGGCGTTGCAGTGGCATTGCACAGAGAGACTGCAATGTCGTTTGGGTGTTTCTTTGTTTTGCCTTCCCCCCGCTCGAGTTTCGAGGCCGCACGTAGACAGGCGGTGGCGCCGCACACTTGACGCCGGCGCTCGTCGAGCGGGGAGGAGCCTCACAGCACCAGGGGAGCCGGGTGGGCCCGAGATGGCAGTGGAGACGCTCGGCCGGTGGACAGAGGCAGGGGCCGCCCCCATGCAGAGGCCGGCAGGAGCAGGAGGAGGACGAAGATGGCGGGCAGCGAGGGCGCGATTTACGAGCGTCGATTGGAGTGGATCAAAGTGGTTTGGGCGGCCGGCGGGTTGGCGGTGGTGGAGTTGGTTTGCTTGCGGGGCGAGGAGGCAAAAGTTGAGTGGGCCGTGTGGGGCTGAATGTGGGCTGAATGTGGGCGCCGAGCAGGGCCGGCCAGACGGGCAAAAGGAGGGGAGTTGTTTTTTTCGCGAGCCCGGGCCCTGGGCACCAGTGTTTATCTCGGGCCAGGGCCACAGACTGCTGCTGCTGCTGCTGCGGGCCTGGAGTGTGCGGCGGCGGTGCGCGCTCGCACGCGCTCAGGCGCCGCACACTGCAAGCACTGGCGGAGGCAGCGCGCCCGCAGTGTCTGGCCTCGTTGTTGGGCCGCCCAGCGGCCAGCGGCGGTCTGAGGCAGTGTGTGATGCAGGCCGGCCAAAGCAGAAGGCGAGGGGCGCGCGCGAGAAGCAACGAGCGGCCCAGCGAGGGGCACCAGAAGTAGCGGCCGCGCGAGAATGCAACCTGCACTGTGGGGTGGCTGCGGCGGCCGGGCTGCAGCAGTGGCGCGAGCGAGCCGGCGCAGGCCAGCGGCCAGCTCGGGCCAGCGCGCTCGGCATGGCAAGTGCGTCACTTATTCGCGCAGACTCGCTGGCTGCTCCCTCGCGGCCTGGGCGCCGGCCAACTTGGCCAAGCGCTATAGTGGCGGCTGAGCCCCTCGCGCGCGCTGGCCCAGCGACATTTACTTACAATGGGGGAGGGCTCAATTGGGCCGACCAGTTGTGGTTGTTGCTGTTGTTGTTGCGGCCCCGCGCCAATGGCCGCAGCGCGTCAATGACAGCGCCAGGCCAGCAGCAGCCCAGCCACAGAGTAGCCTTTTCCCTCTCCCTTTTCTCTCTCTCTCTCTCTCTCTCTCTCTTTCTCTCACCCACTCGCGCTCTCTCACTCGCTCACTCACTCACTCATTTGCTCCCTCTCTCACTCGCACTCACTTGCCCTCCTCTCACTCGCTCACTCTCACACAAGCCCCCTGCTTTGGCTCTTTCAATTTTACATTTCTTCATCTCGCACCAACACACACCAGCAGCAGCAGCATCAACTATCAACTTGTTTCCCACCCACCATCACCCACTCACACTCTTACTCATCCACTCACTCACCACACATCAACATCTCTCTTTAACCATCTTCTCAATCGCAATGATGGATTTTGATATCCATCAAGCGGCCAACATGCTGGTTTCCCTCAAAACCAGAGCCATAGAGCACCAACCGCACCAGAGCTCCCTTGTATCATCACATAATTCGACCGAAAATGGCCCCTACGATTTGAGGAGGAACCAGGTCATAGAGTGGCGCACATTGTTACCATTGTTCACCATTGACGCACCAGCTCACCAGTTACAACAACCGATTGCTAGACAACAACAACAACAAAGTCATAACAATAATAATAATAACAATAATACTAATAGCGTAGACAGTGCACTAAACTGTACCCAAAAGCTTTTGCAGCAGAGCCAAAATATTGACCCAAACAACAATTCGTTGATCATATCCTCATCATCATCCACTCAGCAACAACAACAACAACCACAGCAACCTCAGGCGTCCAGCAACACTAATGACCACCACAACATTATCAACAAAAACTCAGCTGATAATCCCACCACTTCGACCACCACCACCAGTGGTAGTAGGGCCCCCATTTCGACCACAACTACCTCACCAGAACCAACAAATGCTCCAACAACTCCAACCTCAGCCAATAGCAACAACAATAATAATAATAATAACTCGGCCAAACAGCGCACTGCCAGCACCAGCAACCCAGAGGGACACATTAAGCGACCATCTAACTCATTCATCTTGTTCTCGAGAAAATACAGACCACTAGTCCATCAACGCCATCCCAATAGCGATAATCGAACCGTGTCCAAGATACTGGGCCACTGGTGGTATAATTTGGACCAAAGTGAGAAGGATAAATACAAAACTGAGGCATTTCAACAAAAGGAAGACCATTTCAAGAAGCATCCAGAGTGGAAATGGTGCACCAAGAGCCAGTCGTCGCCCTCGGCCAAGGATGGTGGTGGTCCTAATGGACCAATGAGTGGCGGCGGTGGAGGAGGAGGAGCCGCAAGTAGATCAAGACGAGACAGTAGTGGGGGTATATTTTCCCCACCTGTTCCCCTATCTGCTCCCCCTCTTTCGGCGCCCCCACTCACTGCCCCATCCGTTCTAATGATGGCCTCCTCCTCAGGTGCCTCTCCAGCGGTCACCACTGCCAGCAGCTGTAGTCCAGAGCAACAACAACAACAATTGTTACATCAGGTCAATAATAGCAACAACAACAATAGTAATAATAATGTTAACAGAATCGTTCATCAGCAACGATTTTTTGGGCCAAATTTTGATCTCTCAGCTGCGATGATATCATCCCAGTGTTCAAGTAGTGATCAGCAGCTAGATCTCAGTCTATCATCATCGAAACAAAACACACCATTATCTGCCTCATTTCATACGCCAACTTCGCCGACCTGCCTCACGGCCGATGATACTAAGGAGTCTACATCGCATCGAAGGACTTTGAGCAAGCAGCGCCGTTTAGTCATGGAATTATTCAAGATTGAGGGTTTTTTCCCATCGGCATCTGCAACTAATAGGTTCCTTGCCGAGCATAGTGATGTGTTTACAAGCAAGAAACAATTGCAACACAAGATTAGAGAAGTGAGACAAAATTTCATGTCACAAACTCGAGCGGGCAATCTAACTCCTGGTGCTGGACCCTTGGGCGCATTGGCCAACGGTTCGGCAAAGTCGACAACACTCAATTGAACCAGCCACGCGTTAGCTACCACCTATGTCATATCATATCACAAGAATGTTCCATATTTACAATTCTCCGGAGCTCCTCTCTAGCCTATCGGATTGCATATTATTATCATATAATCATCTCCTTGAATCTGTTATACAATAATGTTATACTATTATCAACCTTCTTTTGAAGGAAATCTCCCCTCCCCCTCTCATATGAAAAAAGAGAATAAAACTCAGTGAGTAATAGTCCATCAACCACCTCATTCAGGACGAGAGAAAGTTACACCATGCTCTGCAAGCTCCATGTGTGTACCACTGTTATGTGATGGAAAAGTCATATTGTTGTGCTTCCACTCAGACAAATAAATACCTCATTATACACACCCGTTTGATGGCAATATCATTGTATATCAAAATTGTTTAGACTTAATTATTATTTTATTACTGGTACCCTCTCTCATTCCTCGTCTGGGACTGCGAGCTGACCACTCTTGATTTTATCAATAATATCGTGCGGCCTAGATCCCTCAACTGAACAACCTACACTCTGGGCTGTGCCCAAAACCTCTAGCACTGTGCCTTGAAGCTTCTTCGCTTGACTCCTTGGTCTCATCACCTTGGCAATCTTAATAATTTCTTCAAATGGTACATTGCCCGAATGTTTTATATTCTTAACTTTCTTCCTATCTCTTGGAGGTTCTTTGAGGGCTTTGATCACGAGAGACGCCGCACTTGGGACCACTTCTATTGTTGCTTGACGGTTTACTATGGTGAGCTTGCAAGTAACCTTCAGACCTTTCCAGTCGGCTGTCGCCTTGGCGATATCATCACCCACCTTCTTGGGTGAAAGACCGAGCGGACCGATCTTGGGGGCAAGTGATGATGTGGCACCAGCTTCACCACCTACGGCTCTCAAGAAGACTGAAGAGGGAAAGGAGGCAGAATGAGATTAACGTAAAAGTAGGCCATTGGTTAGTCTTTCATCCAACAGATAGCGGTGGTTCAACAGAGATTGAGGATCTTTAAAAAGTGTGACACTTACTGACTTTAACCTCATTTGGATCTGGCTTCTTGGCCATTGTGTCTGGATTGATGGCTCAAAGTGGTTGGCTTTGATAAATGATGCAACGGTGTTGCAGAGTAATAATACGGGATTGATTGGTGTCAATAAATATGAGTAGCCGAGGCCAAAGCTGATTGCATAGGTGTAATAGGATTGACCATCGAGGTATGGATACGCGTGTTTGGGGCTTGGGTAGCGTGGGCTGGCAATGGCATGTGCGCGAGAATCGCTCATTCGTACGGTTTCTGCAGGCACCGGATGAGCTGGCGCATTGCTTTCGTTGGCTTGCGCAGGCGTAAAAAAGCGCGCGAAATTTGAAAGATTGAAAAATTCATCTAGCCGTGATTTCGCCCACCGGTCGAAATAATTCAACCCCCAAGCTTTTCTGAGCTCGAATTGCATGGCCAATAATAATAATTGGTGAATCCACAATTACCTGCCGAGCTTACCGTGGTTCGGAGACGTGCATTCTCGTGTAACGGGGTAGCATCGGGACTTAGAATTCTTTTCAGTAAGATTCTTTTCTCAAGATATGAAATTCACAGAGCGTAAACCTGGACAGTGTGGAAATTGTAAGATGTTGTGATTTTGGAGTCTCTAGATGAAGAGAATCACTCTGCCTGATAGGCACTCCTGTTACCTTGCCTAGTGTCTCCGGGAGCTGCTCTATATAGCAGGAAAGGAAGCGACTCGGCGAGCAAGCGAGTCAATCAATTAGATAGAGGAAGCTGCTGCATGGCGTGGAAAGTGTGCAGGATAATGAGTAGGGTTTCCTGTGTCCTGTGTTTGGACAGGCAGGCTGACTGGTTATAGCTAGAGATTGAGCATCTGAGCGGCGCTGGAGCCAAGGAACACTTGTTGTTGGCTGTGAGTTGTTGTTGTTGTTGATTGTGCGCACATGCGCAGTTGGCCGCAAGAGACTTGAAGGTGGATTTGAGGCAGTTTGGCATTGTTTCAGACTGTTGCTTTGGCAGACTGAATGCACACTTGAGCAGCAGTCACAAAGACTAACAAACACTAGATACTGGCAGCTGAGAGTGAGCGTCAAGCGTTGCACTTGGAGCACAGAGAGTGAGACCGATGCGAAATAGCAAAGCAGTGAGGGCGAGAGTTTGAGTTCATACTAGTTGTCGGTGACAAGTGTTGTCGAGGGACGATCGAGGAGGAAATATTTGTCTTTGAGAGTGGCTGTTTTGGTGACAGAAGGCGCCAAATAGGGAGAACTGGTGGCCGCTTCCAAAGGGCTGCCCATGGACAAGCAAAAGAGAGAGACAGAGAGAGAGAGAGAGAGTTAGAGCAAGAGATAGCTAGAGATTGGCGAAGAGGCGACAATTGGCTGCACAACAACGACCTGAGAAATTTCGTAAATGATTTTGGAAGAGCAAAGAAAAACTAGCGATCCAAGTTGAGCGTGTTTGCAATGGACGAAAGCGAGATACTTACTCAAGTGACAGCGATTTCATCTTACGCTCGCCAGGGAATTGGCGTCAACAAGTTCGAATCGGCGTCGGACAACCAGCAGCAGCACCAACAGCAACAGACTGAAACCAACGCCGATGGACACTTGTCCGCGGCGGGCGACTATTACTCGCGGGGCGGCGGCGCGTCGCCCAAGTCGAGCCCGATCGAGAGCAGCGCGAGGGCGGCCGGTGGGCGAGGGTCGCGAGGTGGAAAGGGCGACAGTCTGTCGAGCGAGGAGTCGCAGCAGCAACACAACACCTATGCTCTGCCCCCATGCGGCCGGCAGGGCTTCCCCGGCGACCACGAAGAGCAACAGCAGCAGCAGCAAGACCACTGGAAGGGGCCGCCAAGACTGGCCAGCCGGAAGGTGGAGGCAGTGCTGCAGGAGAGGGAACTGTGGCGCGCCTTCAACACAGAGACCAACGAGATGATCGTCACCAAGGGCGGCCGGCGCATGTTTCCTGTGATCAAAATCTCGCTAGACCATCTTGATCCGGGCGCGATGTACTCCATAGCCATAGAGTTCGTCCAGATGGAGTCACATCGATGGAAATATGTCAATGGCGAGTGGGTTCCTGGGGGCAAGTGCGAGCCAAGCTCGTCAAGATCGCTCTACGTGCACCCAGAGTCGCCAAACTTCGGCGCCCACTGGATGAAAGATCCAATCACATTCTCCAAGGCCAAGCTCACCAACAAGCCCACCAGCCAGCCGGGCCAGGTGGTGCTCAACTCGCTGCACAAGTATCAGCCCCGAGTGCACGTGATCAAAGTGAGAACAGACAACCAACGCCAACCCTACCAGGGCGGCCCCATCGAGACGTTCGAGTTCCCAGAGACCCAGTTCATTGCGGTGACCGCCTACCAGAACGAGAGCGTAAGTAGCCAACCTCAAGAGTGTCGTAAACAAACTGTTCGGGCGCAGTCCGCGTGGGCGCGGCGGAGAGTGTGCGGCCCGCAGCGCGTGGGCGAATCTATAGGTGTGCGTGGGTGCGCGTCCGACGAGCCACGCCCAGGCCATCGTGCGGTCCCGCGCCCTCTGCGCCCGAACTTGATCTCGTGCATTTCTGAGAGCCCAAACTAACCATTTTGCGGGAAAATTGCGGCCGAAATATTAATATTAAATTGCCACAAATATGCCCACATCTCACCCCAATCCTCAGGTGACCAAGCTGAAGATCAAATTCAACCCCTTCGCCAAGGCGTTCCAGGACGGCCGCGACCGACCGGTGGACATCAACCTGTTGGGCCACCACCACCACCACTTCCAGCACCATCTCTCAGGGCCCATTCTGATGAGCGGCCAGGCGGCTGCGGCGGCGGCCGCCATGATGAGCTCAGCGGCCGGCTCGCCCACCAAGCCGGCGGCGCTCGGCCCGGAGCTGCACCAGCAGCAGCAGCAGCACAACAACTTCCAGGAGCAGCACTCCTTCACAATCAAGAGCCACCAGCACCAACAGTTCGAGCCACTTCACGAGCACCACCAGCAGCGCCTGCATCAGCCTAGCTCCCAGCAGCACCCACTGGAGGCCCAACAAGTGGCCGGCCAGCAGCACCACCATCACCATCAGCAGGGGAACGCCGGCGGCCAGCGGCTCGCCTTCATGATGCACAACTACGCCCACCCGGCAGACCAGGGCCAGCAGCTGGCCGCCGTGGTGGCCCAGCAGCAGCAGCAGCAGCACCAGAATCACCAACTCCAGAATCTCCACCACGACCACAGTCCCAACCAGGCGCAGCACTTTGCCGCCGCCCAGCCCGCCGCCCACTACCAGCAGCAGGTGGGCGTGGCGGCGGGTCCGCTGCAGCAGGCGGCCGCGCACCAGCAGCAGTCGCAGGTGCAGGTGCAGGTGCACGCGCACGCGGGCGAACGTTTGCACGCGCACCACTGGCACCAGCACTACGCAATGGCGAGCGCGGCTGCAGCGTGCGCGGCCGCCTCCACAGACCTGCACCAGCAGCAGCAGGCGCACCAGTTCCAGCGGTGCAGCCGCCCGCTCGAGGCTCGCCCCACTGGAGCCCCCTCGGGCGACGAGTGCGCCGAGCAGGAGCCCGCCAGCAGCAAGCCGAGCTCGCCCGAAGACGCGCCCGCCGGCCGCCTGTTCGAGGAGGCGGCCCCGCCGGAGTGCCCGAGCAGCCTGGAGGAGCGCTACCAGCAAGGAGAGCAGCAGCAGCTGCACGGGCACAGCGCCGGGCCCCACGCCGACCAGCCCCAGCAGTGCTCCCAGCAGTCCACGCCCACGGACAGTCCGCCGCTGCTCGACGGCTCGCCCAACTCGCTCGTGCACACCCAGGGGCCCAACATCCGGCAGCAGCAGCAGCAGAGCGTGGCGGCCACCAGCGTGGCAGTGGCCGCAGTCATCCAGCAGCAGCAGCATCATCATCATCAGCAGCAGTCCTACTACTACGGCCACCAGCACCACCACTACGCGAGCCACCAGCACCTCCAGTCGTCGGCCGGCGGCCCGCCCGTGCACCACCACCACCCGGCGGGCTCGCTCGCCGACCACGCCGAGCTGGCCGCCAGCCAGACGCAGCCAGCCGGCGCTCTGCCCATGCTCCAGCACCACGGCCACCTGGGCGCCGCCTCCGAGACGCACCAGCAAGCCAGCTGGTTCGTGTAGCCCGAGGGACAGAAAAAAAGCCGAGCTGCAGGCCTCTTTCTCTGGCCGTCCTCCTGCGACTTGGTCCAACAGGAAGTCGCCCGCCTCTGCGCCCTCGGCCTGGCCACGCGCAGACCGAGCGAGAGGCCAACCATCAGGATAGAACCACAATAAAGGGGCGCTGATTTGAGCGTCTCCGCAAGTCAGACCTATAAGTGAGCGGCCTATGTTGTGTAGAGCGGCGAGAAGGCTCGAATTGTGTGCGCTTCTGTGCGCCTGAGATTGTGTGTACTACACACTGTCTACTGCACACTGTGTAGCATTGTTGCGTTCGCTCACGGCACACTGCGTGCGCCCGCCACAGACTGTGTGCGGCAGAACTTTTTCCCCTTCACTTTGCACTGTGCGCGCTGCCTGTTGCCTGTTGGCTGCACTGTGCTGGCGCCACGCAACTCCTGAGGAGCGCCGATTTGTTACGCGCCTGAGCAGGTCTCTGTCCTCAAGCAAGTCTCTGTCTCTTGGAAACTCTGCGTCTCTGATCAGCTGAGTTGTTCACAGCCAGTTACTGTTTGAAAGACTCGCTCGGCTCTCGACTTGCCTCGCTCGGCTTTCCAGGTGTGCGCCTCTCGTGCCCAATTGCAGGCAGCCTCTTCCTTCCTCCGAGGTCGCCCGCTCGACGACTGCGGCGCTTTCCCTTCCGCGGCCTCTCTCGCTTGGCAGCTTTCTCCAGGCAAAGAAAAGGCTGAGCAGAGGATGAAAGTGTCCTGACGCAGTGATAGTGGCACGCTGATAGAGCGTTGGGCAATCGGCGGCCGCCGAGAGCCACTCGGCGAGATGCGCGAGAGGGAAGGGAAATTATTTATAATCTTCGCCCTCGCATGACTCCCTCGACTGCACTCGACTTGTGGGCCAGCGTCTGGGCGCGAGTCTCTCTCTCTCTCTGCTCGCCATAAAGCAGCAGGAGCATCTGGTGGCGCCGCTAAGGCAACGTCGGCAGCCTCTCTCGTTTGGCGCACCAGTTGGCCCGGCGCCAGAACAAACAGCGCTCGAGTGGCTTGGAGGGCGCCTGCGCTCGCCCGCCGCAGCTCCGAAGGTGGCAAAAGACGCCTGCAAATCGGGCCGCCCAGAAGGCGGACGATTGACGAGGTGGCGCCGGTTATGGTGCGGCCCACACCTGCGCCTTTGCGTCTGCCGGCGGGGCCTGTTTGGTTGGCGGGCTGAGCGCTGACTGGGGCGGCCTGTTTGTGGCCGGCGCTGCGGCGTGGTGTTGCGTCCAATGGGCAAACAAGCGGCCAACAAGTGGCTGGTCCCCTTCACTCTTAGGTGTGTTTGTGTGTCGCTCCTCCGCTCGCGCAAGTCAGCCCACTTTTGCACTCGAGGCGCTGCGCTGGTGCGCGCCCACCGGCTGCACCTAAGCAGCGGCAGCAAGTGCGTACTACACAGTGTGCACTACACACAGTGTGCCGCAGCAGCAAGTGTGTGCTGCAGTGCAAGTGCGGCGAACGAGGCAAGTTGGGCGCACAATTTCAGCGCGCGCGTGTCTGCAGCTCAGAGTGCGGCCCAAGCCACAGTCTGCCGCAGACTGTCTGCGGTCTGCCTGCCGCCCTTGGAAATAGCATTACTTATACTCGCTCGCTCTCTCGCCGCCCAACTCTCGCGGCCCACTTCTCCCGCCGGCCGCGATTGCTCACCATTTGCAGCCCAGCCAAACGGGCGCGCCCCAACCACCGGCGGCCCTTTCCCATCGCTTGGCCGGCCGCCTCTGCAGACTGCCTCTTCAGACTTGGCTGCTCTCACGGCGGCCACTCTGGACAAGTTGCCCTGAACAAGTTGATGAAAACTAAGTTGATGAAAACAGAGTTGATGAAAACAATTGAGTTTTCACTCTTCTTCAAGCAGAGACACTCTCAGCTGGCGAAAGGGTCCGCCGCCTCGGCCGGTGCTAGTTTCACTCGGCTCTCTCTAGGCAAACAAACGGCTGGCCAGAGTTTGCTCGATTAATTGGGCCCAATTACTGCAGAGCGCACCAAATGGGCGCCCAATTGGCACGCCGCCAGCCTCAACACTTCAACAGGCCACCAGCGCGGCCACGAAACACTGGGCCAGGCTCGTGTGTCGGCCACCAGCGAGTTGGCGCCGCCACCAGCCGGCGCATATAGTCTGCGGAGGGGCTTTCGGGCTGCAGACTGGGGCCTCCTCCTGTCTCGTTGGGTGCTCGCGCCGATCGCCCATGGGAGAGAGGGCGAGAAGAGAGTCTGTCGGGCGGGCCGCGATCAAAGTGTGTGGGCCGCGTCCATTTTGTGCCCACTCGGCTGGCCCAATTGGCTGTTGGTCGGTAAACAACAAAGGCTTTAATGAGTGCGCCGCGCGCTTGGGCCCCACTCTGCGCAGCGTGCGCGCCCCAGTCCTGCGCTCGTGTGCGCCGGCCG
>Ga0058701_10000308_pt1 | contig 38116 bp, 25 predicted proteins | sample AgamicOrMae_FD_97039 | JGI IMG/M metagenome (GOLD analysis project Ga0058701, IMG submission 97039) | Agave microbial communities from Guanajuato, Mexico - Or.Ma.e | ecosystem: Host-associated > Plants > Phyllosphere > Phylloplane/Leaf | place: Guanajuato, Mexico | collected 2012-06-04
CCAGTGCGCGCGTCCCTCTGGAGAAGGCAAGACAATAATAATGAGCTCGCTAATGTTGATCAATCACATCGGCCGGCCAGTGGATGTGCAGCTGCACGGCCAGGAGGCGGCCGAGGGATGCAAGCAGCCAGTGGACGCGCTCTTGTTCAGCCTCGGCCGCTCAGTCTGGTCAGCTTGGGCGCCGACAGCAACGCTTGGCGCCATGCAATTAGTTGGCGGCCAGTCTGCGCGCCGAGTGGCGAGTGGCGCCCCAAGTGAAGCCCCAAGTGAAGCTCCAAGTGAAGCCCCAACTCCAACTTCAGCTGGAGCTTGAGCGGCGCCTCAAATTGATTCGGCCGCAGCAATTTGGCCGCCCAACTGGAGGGCCCACGGCGGCCGGCCGGCCGGAAGGCGTGTTGACAAATTCCTCGGCCCCCAACTGGCCGACGTGCGTCCGTCTCTGCAAGGCGAGCGAGTGTCTCTGTGGGCGCTGAGGGCCCACAGTTTGCCGCACACAGTCTGGCTGCCCAACACACACTCACTGGCCACTGGCCACTGCTCACTGCTCGCCCTCAGTGCACACACCAGCACACCAACCAGTCTGGACGCCAATTAATTGATTAACGCAATCAATCAAGTCCACCAGCGCCCACTTCTGGCGCTCCAATTCCGCCGCCTGGCAATCACTGGGCCCACACATAAGCACAAGCACCAAGCCCACAGCTCCAGACCTAAGCACCGGCCGCTTTCCGACGGCCCTCTAATGAAGGCCGCCCGCTTCCGGTTGGCCGAGCGGGCCAGAAATCAATTAGTTCTCGCGCTCGGCCCACCTCGTCTGGGGGGCTCTCAGCGCTCACCTGGGCTAGCTAGTTGCTAGCTCGCTGCTGGCTGGCTGCTGGCTGGCCAGTTTGCGGAAGTTGATCCGCAAACTGGGCCCCAATTGCTGCGGGAAGACTACAGGAAGAGTGCACACTGCGCGCCGCTCGGCCCCCTCGGCGTGTCGCCGCCTGTCCGAGCGAGGCCGCCCGCAGCTTATTTGCGGCGGTTATATAATTAGGCGCGGGACTCACTTCGGCGCGGCCCAAATTTGCACCGCCCAGCTAAGGACCCTCTTTCCCCCCTGCCTTCCCCCTCTTCTCTTTCCCGGCCTTCTCGCAGTTTAGCGGCCGCCCAGCGCTCCATTGTGCCCCCCTCGCTGGTGCCCTAAAGTGGGGCGGCCACTCCATCGAGTCATGATCAATTTCGGCCCACCCTTAGCCCTTAGCCCTCAGCGTCTGGCCTGTGCCCACGAGCGCCAAATTAGCAGCTTGCGGTTTGCGCGTCGGACGGCCCGCCCTGCGCGCAGCGGAGGGGCGTGGCTGCGGGTGTCCGTGCGAATCCCTTGCGAAGTACGCGCGGCGGGAGGAGGCCCGCGCGCGCCGCGCGGTCGAACTCGCGGGCAGCCCGACGCTGGGCCCACATCGCGTCTGAATTGGAGCGTCTGGCTCCAATTCAATTAGAAGCAGAAGTGTTGCTTGGAATTCATTTGCATTCGCTTTTCTCACTACTTAATTTGCCACGCCGCCCAATGAAGGCAAACAGAACGCCGAGCGGGCGGCCAGAGAGACAAGGGACGCCCAACAGTCTAGCAGCCTGGCAGACTGTTAGGGTCCGATTGCGGCTGGTCTGGCTAGCCAGTGGCCAATTTGGGGCCGCTAACAACTTCATCAGCGCCGCCGACTGGCCCACCCTCATCAGCGTTTTGTCTTCCACGCTTGGGGGCCAATAAAGTGGGCGGGCGCGTCACCGAGAACTTGGCAAACGGGCGGCTAATTGGTCTTGGTTGGCGGTGGCCACTCTGCAGTGTTCAAGTTGCCTCGAATTGCGGGCCTCAAGCGCTGCCAGTCGCTAGCTGGGCTCCACTTGGGTGGGCGGCCACACGCGCGCCCAACTCGCACACAACTCGCACTCTACTCGCACCCAACTCGCCATGCAATCAATACGAGCCGCTGATTGTTTCGCCCTCGTCTCTGAGCGCCACTCGAGCCGCGCTTTGTGGCCCGGCGCGAATCTGGCCCACACGCAGCGACGCGCTGGGCGCCCAAACGTCGTCGTCTTGCCTCCCTTGTCTCGTCGCCGGATCAGCGAGAAGCGTCGCAAATTATCGCCCTCCCTCCTCGCTGGCTGGCCGGCTGGCCAGGCTGCCCAGTGGCCAGTTAACTTAATCAACATTCGCACACCAGCAAAGTTGGCAACTTTCTCTCTCTCTCTCTCTCTCTCTCCTGCCACTCTGGGCTAGCCAGCAAAGCAGCAAAGCAGCAAACGGGCCACTCGAGCCGCCCACCAGTGGCAAGCTGCGCTCCTCCTTCCCTCGAGCTCACTGCTCGCCACTGTCCACCATTATCTCTCATCTCTCGTCCACTCGTCTCTGTGTGCTGAGCACTGGCCGCTGGACACTGGACACTGAGCTTCAGCTGGGCCCAGTGTGCGCTTGAAGTTGGAGGAAGTAATCTGATTATTTGGCCGCCAGTCCAGCGGTGGGACGGCCGCAATTTGGGCCCAGATCAGTGGCCAAGAGCCGGGCTGAGCTGGGCTATGCTGAGCTAAGGCGCGAGTGTACGATTGTACGATTGGGCGTGTACGAAAGACCCGAATTCGTGCAATGTGCGCGTAAGACTTGCAGGCAATTAGTTCCAGTCTGCAACTTCCACAAGAGAGCCCAAAAAGAGCCGCAAACGGCGCCGCCGAGTGACAGAGGCCCGCAAACACCGCCCACCCACTGGCCTGGGGGGCGCTCAGACTCCGCAGACGCAAACTCGTCCACTCGGCCGGCGCCCAATGCAAAATGGGGCCTCTCTGGGCGAAGACTGCCCCTCGCCAGCCGGCCAAGACGAGCGCCGGAGCAAACCCGGCGATAACTCAATTACCAATTTGGTCGGCATTAAAATTTCCAACAGACCAGCTCTAACTCTAAGCTGGTCCTGCAGCACAAGCTGGAAAGGTCGCCGCAGTTGTGGTGCAACAACAGCAACAACAACAACAACTGCAACAACAACAACAGCAGAAACTGCAACAGAAAATTCAGCACGAATGACAGTCTAACGAGTGGGCGGCCCACCAGACTGGCCAGAGAGCAGCTCGTGGTCGCTTTGGACTGGCTTTGGGCGCTTTTGGCGTTCCTCCAAGTGGACTAATTGCTCGCTGATTGCTTCTCATTGTCGTGCTGCTGCTTGGGGGCCGTCTCATTGCGGCAAAGCTGGTCCCAAGCTGCAAGGAAGGGCCGCCAACAACTAGGGCCCAAAGCGTAATGGGAATTAGTGGGCCACTGAAATGAATAGTCGGCCGGCCGCTTAATGAAGCCGGATTTCAATACACTGCTGGCCCACTGAAACGGCCTGCAAGTGTCCTCCAGCAGCAGAGACAGTCTGCCTGCAAGCAGCTGGCCAAGAGGCGGCCAGTTCTAAGCCAAATTCCTCGCCAGTTCCACCCTGCAAATGCTCGGTCCTTTCTAATGAGCATTAAAAGCATTGGAGGTGATTTGCTCGCCACTTTGGCGCTCGGCTTTAATTGGGCCGCTGGCTGTTCGTGTTGCTGTTTTCCGTTGCCAGTCTCTGCTAGTGGACATTTTTCCACTCTTGTCCAATTGTCTTCACCAGCGAGAAGGTCTAACGCCCAACTTTGCCACCCACGAAGAGCAAAATTGGGCTCTACAAAGTGGGCGTGTCTTTGGCCTGAAGACAGAGGAAGAGTGTGCTCGTTGAGAGGCAGGCGAGCTGGTCGACGAGAGACAGACAGTCTGCAGTCTGCGTGTCTTGGCAAGCAACTGAGACAGTGTCTAGGGAGCGTCATGGTGAGCAGGCCAATTGGGGCTCGTGTTTCGCCAATTTCCGGCCTTCGACAGTGGTGCAAAGGCGCCCTTTTGGGGCCAGTGTCTGGCTGCGGCGAGCGCAACTAGGCAGCTTCCTCCTTCTGTGTTTGCTCGGCCAGACACGAGCCCAAGAGCGAGCCTCAAATGGGGACTGGACGACGAGGATAATGAGTAGGCAATTAAATATTTCGCCTCATTATCGTTCGATCGGCGCTCGTGTTTGGCGGCCTGTTTGCAGCCAGAAGCGAGTAGTCCCAAGCAGATGTGGAGCAGCAAAGGTTGGTTGGCTGCCCCCCAGGAGCAGAGCACACAATCGGCGGACAAATAATGATGAATTCCCAATGTTTCGTGCGCACTTATTTGTGCACTTTAGCGCCGCGCCACTTTGGCCCCAAGTCTTCACTTGGCCCACTCGCCAATTTGGCCCCACTGGAGCCACTCGTTTCCGGCTCTGCTTCGGTGCAACGCGCAGTGTGTGTGTGTGGTCGTGGCTGAGAAGACGAGCGGCCAGTCTCGAGCAGTGTGATGGCTGGGCAGCGGCAAGAGTTATTACTCCTCGCCACTGGCCAGCTTGCCTCTTTCTCCATTCCAAATGCAACGCAATCAATTACCATGCAACCACACGGCCTCTCCTGCGGGCCCATTGTGGCCCTAAACAAAGCCAAGAGCAAGCCGAGGGCGCCCCACAAGCAGCAAGCAGCCGCCGAGCAGCAACAACAAAAGCGGCTGATTATGATCGATTCTAGTTGCTGGCACGCGCTGCCTTAGTGTCGGCGGCAAGCCACTGGTCAGCGCTCGTTGTCGTCGGGCAACACTTGTGGACGCGCGCATGATGGTCAGCCTGATGGTCTGGGCAGAGTGGGAAGACTGTGAGAGGGAGAGAAGACTGTGTGCACTGAATGGCCACAGACTGTGTGGGGCCAGTTTGCGGCCGCAGAGATGGAGTCCAACTCTATTGGAAATTGGCGGCCTCGCGAACGCCGGTGATCCTTTTAATTTGCGCGCCGCTCATCTGGCAAGCGAGCGAGCCGGCCAGCGAGCTTAGGGTGCGCCTTCAAGCCAGGCTAACGACTCCAAGTGTACGGGCTTGCTTTGTTTGTGGCCGCCGGGTCCATTTCTTTTCTTCGCCCCTCACTCTCGCCTGTCCGGCGCTGGCCTCTTATCGCGACCAACGGCAGCCTCTCTCTCTCTCTCTCTCTCTCTCGCTGGCGCCACTGCAATTAAAGCAGAGGTCTGCCGAGCATTAGGGCAGCGCCGAGGCGATGATTTAAAGAGCAGGGCCGGCTGAGCGCGCTGGATGAGGCCGGCGGGCGCGGCGGGAGCGAACTTGCGCGGAGGCGTGGCCGCGCGGGCAGCCCGCAGGCGCCGGTTCGCTGCGCTGTGCGTCGGCGCGCGCCACGCCCCCTTCTAGTTATTGCGGGCCGCGCCGCAGCCGCGAGCCTGATGGGGCCCATTCTCGCATAGTGTCATTATGCGCCGGCCACTAATTCAGCGCACGCTCGGCCCCCACTTGTGCCTGTGTGTCTGTTAGTCTCTGTGGTGAAGGCGAGCGGCAAGCTCACTCATTTTAATAAGCGAACAACTGCGGCAATGAATTATCTCTCACCGCTCGCTTGTTGTGGCTCCGTGTGGGCCACACACGGACGGTGAGCTTCATTATTGTCCGGCAAAAGCGGTTCAGCCGCGCGCACAGACTGCCACTGGCCAGCAGTGGACGCCCGCCGGCAGCCAGTCTCTGGCCAGTCTCTAGCTAGTCTCCAGCCGCAATCACAATGCGCCCCCATTGCTCTCCTTCATTGGGCGCCGCCATTTAGCGAGAACTGCCGCCTGATTGTGATTACGATGCCGGCGCTATTTTCACTATTTTAGCCCCAAACCCAAGCCTAAAGGGGAGCTCCACTCGCCTGCTTTTCGCCCACTGCTTTGGCCCTCTCATGCGGCCACTGTCCACTGGCGGCGGCAACCTGCGAACTGGGCAGGAAGATGATCAATGATGTTGATGAATGACGCCGGCGGGCGCGCTCATTGTGCTGCTGGGGGCGAGTTTGCGCGTTGGGGGCGCCACTCTCTGTGTGTTGGCCGTTCTTGCCACTCTCTGTGTGCCGCAGTCTGTGTGGCGCTGCAGCCAGTCCCTAGCAGTGCAGTGCAGTGCATGAGGCGCCGACGCTTAGGTGTGCCCAATGCGCATTGGCGCAATGCATTGGTGCAATAATGAGCGCCGCGCGCACTCGACCTGAGCTCCACTCAACTGCGCCCAATGGACAGAGTTGGGCGCCCAACGCCACGCATCAGACCTGGCGTGTAATTGTTATGGATTGGGCCCCCAGCGAGCACGAGCGGACCCACTTCCGGCGCAAGAGAAGCGCTCAGAGAGAGAGACACAGACTGGCCAAATGCGAGCGCCGAATTTAATCAATCGATCTGGATCCTCGAGCAACGCGCGCCAGAGAAGTGCTAGAGCCAGAGGATGGAAATTAAGTCGAGCCGCCGAGTGGACGTTGGCTGGCTGGCTGCTTGTTATCGATCGGTGGTTGTGGTTGTTGCAGTTGCAATTGGAGTTTGTGTGCGCGCCACAGTTCCAGTTTGGCCAAGTTGGCCAGTTGGCCAGTTCTAAGTTGGAGCTGCTCTCTGGCGTTGCATTGGGCGCGCGCAGTTTGCCACTAGGGCAAGTGCGTGCCGCCTTTTTGCGCCGCCTCACCACTGGCCGGCTGACATTGGCCAGTGTGCCAACGAGCAGAAATGCAAACGAATTGAATTTCTAATTTCGCCCAGCCACTCCTAAGGGTTGGCCAACTGCATTCACACTCAAACTGGATTTCGCGTCCGAGCAGAACTGGCACTCAAACTGGCACTCCTTTTCGTGCACTCAAACTCAAGCTCAAGCTTCAACTGAAGCTCAAAGCTCAGAGCAGAACTCGAACTCGAATTCGGTGAGCAGCAAAAATTAATCAAAAGAATTTGCCGATAATCAAGCGGCCAGATTGGGGCCCAAAAGGATGCACTAAGGCTGCACTGCAGACTGTCTCTTTCCTCTGGACTGGCTCTTGGCCGCGCAGTGTGCCCAAGTGTGTGCGTTCGACTGGGAACGAGTGTCTCTCCTTGCTGACCACTAGCCACTAGCCACTGGGCACTGACCACTGACCACTAGGCACTGGCCAGTTCCCAGTGGCCAGTGACTAGCCAGGAAGAGCCGCGCACAATCACGAATGGGCAAACAATCATCGTTTGGCGCCCCAGCGCGAACAATGCGCTGGATGCGCCTCCTCAAAGTGGTGGACAAACAAAGGCACTTCGGAGGCTGGCCGCTGATGAGTCATATTCATTTTTGTCATCTGATTTGCCTCCGAGGCAGCGCACATAGACGTGCTCTCAGCCGCACCCTAAGGACGCACAGACAAACTCGGCCAAGCAACAACAACAACAACGCAACAACAACAACAACAATAACCAGCAGCAGAAGCAGCACGACCGCAATTGTTCTTCTGCGCTGCTTCTCAGCTCAGCCTCAAGCAGATTCTCCTCCGGCTTTCTCGCTGCTTTCTGGCAGCGAGAGAGCCTCTTTTCGAAAGGCCCCCGACCGGAAGTGGCGCCTGGCCAACAGCAGTGGTGAGTGGTGGACACAACTGGCCCCACTCAGTCGGCGGCTTGTTTGCGGGCGAGCATTGTTCTGGGCCTAGGCGAAGGGCCAGTTGCGTGGGAGTGGGAGTGGAAGTGGAACTAGGACTGGGATTGAGCTGGAGATTGGCACACTTTTGCTTTGGCTGCTTCTGCTTGGCGGCCGCAGACAAAGGCCGCCTCTCATCAGCCTGATTGCGCTTTTGTTCATTATCGCGCCGAACAGTTTCCCGCCTTGGCCACGCCCACTCGCTTGTTGGCTGGGCGGGCGGGCGGCGAGAAGGCGCTGATTTAAATATTAGGCCTTGTGGAATGGGCCCGAATTTGTTGTGGGCTTTGGTGGGCCTTCGAATGGAGGCGCGTTATTGATTATGATTGGCGGCGGCTGAGCTGTTGGGCTGGATAGGCAGCTTGGGGCAGCTTGGGGCCGCAGCTAAGGGCTAGTTGGGGCAAGCTGCAAGCTCAAAGGCGAGACGGGCGGCCTCAGAGGAGCCCAGTTGGCGCCGAGGGGCCTCTCTGCTCGCTGCTGGCAACTACTCGACTCGAGTGTTTGGTTTCACTCGCCTTTGTTTGCGCTGCTTGGTCCTCGCTGCTTTTGGAAGGAGCGAGGCCGCTCGAGTGGCCGCCAGCTCGTCGGCAAACAGGCCGAGCGGCGCCTCTCGAGTGACCGGCGGCCCTTAGCTGCGGCCCAGACGGGCGGCAGTTTCAATTAGCGCGCCCACCCTAAGGAGCGCCGCACGCAAACTGCCCCACCACTATTCGAAGACTCGCCGCCACACACACTCCTCCTCGCCGCCCGCCGTCTCCCCGGCCAGTTTTACCCCACGCGCGCGCGCGTCTAATCTAATTAGCCCAACTGATGCAACTGCGGCCCTCTGCTCCAGGTGTGTTCGTTCGAACCAGTGGTCGCGTTTCCAGCCAGCCAGCTTGCGGGGGGCGCCGTCTGGCGAGCCGCACCTAAGGAGGGCCCCCATTTTGCTATGCTCGGCCAGTGATTTTGGGACGCCATCTAGTGGCGAAAAAAGAAACTCACATGAGTTGTTTTCCATTGCCGCCAGATGGCGCGCCAGCCTATGTCGCGGGCCTATGTCTGTGGTCCCAGTCTGCGGCGGGCAAACTCGACTTTCTTGCTCTGAATCTCGCCCAAGCTGCCCCTCGCCGCTCGCAGGGTGTCTTCTCGGCTTGTTTAGGTTCAAGACAGAGTCCAGAGAGCGCCTCGTGTCACCGGCAGACAGTCTTGCCCTTCGGGAACTCTTTCCCAGTTGGCCCGCACTCGCGGAGGGGCGGGCCCGGCGGGCGAGTCGAGGCCGGCAAACAATGGAACTTGCTTAGGGCGCCCTCTAAGCGAGGAGAGTTGTTCGCTTTCCGATTGGCTTTCCGATTGGAAATGAGCGCCGCAGAAGCCGCGTTTGGTTGGGCATTTTTATCGGCCAATTTCGATCGAGCCATTTCACTCGAGATTATGTCTGAGTGGCGCCCAGTTGGCGCCCACCGAGCGGCGTCTTAACAACTGTGAGGCTCTTCTGCGGGCCAACTTTTAAGTTTCTGCCGCCAGCAAAGTAAAGCAAAGTGGACCGGCAACTTGGAGGCAGCAAGTTGGCTTTAAAGTTTGGCCAGTTTAGAGAAAACTCAGAGGGGAAAATGGGGGCGAATTTGTTCGTCGGCCTCTTTTGGGCTCGCCTTCAAAAGTATTTAGTTTCGAACGATTGAATTTTTCCTCCTTTTATCTCGCTCCTCAAGACCAAACGGCCAAGACCGAAAACAAAAGGCCAAACTTGCACCAAGCCAATCGCCACGAACGCCCAACGAAGCACTAGACTCCCAAAACTCTTGACTATTTGCTCCCCAACCTAAGCCCAAGCTCAAAAATCTTCCAAACTCACACTGTTCCGTGCGAGCAATCAACCGGAAGTGCTGGTCAAGCGAGCATCTTGAGAGTTCTTTAGGTCGCGATTGAGAGTGGGCGTTTCGACTAGAGCCACTCTCTAGCGAGACTTGTTTGAGTTTTTGCCTCTTAGTTGATTCTGAGCTTCGGAGTGTCATTCGTGGCCACTTTTGGCTCCAGTTTGGGGCAGCCAAAAATGGATGCAGAGCTCTGCTTCTCATTCTCTGGCTCTAAGGACAAGCTGCGGGCACTTTTCTGCATTTGAGGCGTCCAGCTGGCTAGACACTGTGTGTGCTTTGTGGGCGCATCTTTGCGAGTTTCAGAGCAAGAAAGTCGGTTGGAAAAAGTTTCAGACTGCTCAAGAGCGGCCAGCTCGAAGTGGAAGCACGTTGCTTGATATAACGTTGCTTGATATAAATGTGGAATATGTTTGCGGCCATTTAGCCGGCTGCTCTTCCGAAGGGCCATTAATGGGCACCCTTTGGACTGGCCTTATTTGGACCATTTGGACTTTTTGGACTAGCCCTCAGGAGGGGCACTCTTTTGCAAACTTGGCCCACACACACAGACTGAAACTTGGGCGCTCCTTATCGGCCCTCAGCTGTGCCTTTGCTCAGCCAGCAACCAAGTGCAACTCTCGAAGGCCGCCCACCAAATGGGCTGAGGGCGCCGCTTCCGGCGGCCCATTGCAAATTGTTATTAAGTATTTAAGCCCGCAAGTGGTGGGCATTTCCAGGGTGACTGGGCGCTCCTTTGCGTGTCTTCGTGGGGGCCAAATTAAACAATTGGAACGCCTTGCAATTGGGGGCACATAAACAAGCGCCTGACCAGAGCCCAACTGGAGCTGAGCTCTAATCGAGCGGCCAACTTGGCCAAACAATGCCAAAAGAGGCCCAATGCAATGGGGCGACACTCTCGAGGAAGCAGATCTACTTTTTCTTTCTCCCTTGGCTTCTTGGTTTCTTTAAAATGAAAATTTGCCACCAAAAGAGGGAGGAAAAAAGGGCCAATTGGGTCTGGAAAAAGCGGCAGGCAAGTGGCCCCAACTGCTCGCCGGCCACTTGCCCACTGGGCTGGAGAAAAAGGCGCCCGCGCCAAAGGGCTGGCCGTTCAACGTTTTTTGGCAATAAAAATAAATAATTTCATTAATAAAATAGAGCATAGACTCTATTGGGCGGCCCAAGAGGAGCCCAAGGAAATCTGCTTATCTCTTTTCATATATCACACACACTCTCTCCCTCACTCACTCTCTCCTTTACTCACACTCTTTGGCTCTCACACACAAACTCTTTGAGGCTCAAACTCAAACTCAAACACACACACACGCTCGCTTTAAATTGGGCGCCCTTTTCCTGACAAAAGAGTTGAAATTTAGCCACCAACGTGGCTCCAATTTACTTGGTGGGCGTAGGTTTTTTTTTTATTTTTATTTCCTGGCCCTCGAGAGGCAGTGTTGGGCGTGCATTTGTTGTGCTTGTGTGTGTGTAGGTTAGTGTTGGCGCTAGTGTGCAACTCGTTTGGCAGAAAAGAGGAACGAGAAACTGCGAACTGAGAGGAAGGAGGGCGAATTCTTTTTAATCGGCAACTCATTTCAGCTCATTTAAGCGCCACACTGGAGGAGAGGGCGCCTTCCAGTCCGAGCGGCTTCCTCTCTCTGCCTGTGGCCAAACAACTCTCACACCACTAAAGCCAACTAAAGGCCACCCAAGAAGGGCCAGCAAGAGAGAAAGAGAGAATTAGAGAGCAAACTGGGGGCTTGTTGTTGTTTTTTAATGGAAAACTCTCCTCCTTCCGGTGCCTCTTCCGGTTGCGAGCGGCGCCCAAGGAGTTTGGAGAGTTTAAGTTTAAGTTTAAGTTGAACTGGGCTGAGCTTGGGGCCCAAGTGGAGAATTGGCGCCCAAAAAGTGCGGCCACACTTTGGGCTTGGCAGTGTCGTTTGGGCCAAGTGTTTGCTTGGCTGAGGGTTCTTCTTTCTTTTAAAGAAAAGCAGAAGTGGAAGTTTTAACGAGCAAAATTTGGCCCTTGCTTAATAGACGCCAGACGGCCGGCTTGTTGGCATTGGGCCCATGTGATAACAACAATAACAAGCCGTAGGGCCAAAGAGCCTTCTCTATACTCTTCTCTATACTCTTCTCTATACTCTTCCAATGCTCGTCCAATAGTCTTCCAATGGTCGCCCAATGCTCGTCCAATGCTCGTCCAATGCTCGTCCAATGGCCGCCCGTTGCGCAACTGGCGGCTCGACTGGCCGAATTAAGGCCACGCGGTTCCAAATGAGGGCCGTCCTAGTCTGTGCTGGTCGTCTGAGACTAGCTGTGGCCAGAGACTAGGCTGGCCCACAGCTGCCGGCCAGAAATGGATCGATTTCTGGCGCCATTTTTGGGCCCGGCGGATCGATTATGCCGATTTGGACGAGAATTTGGAGGAAAAAGTGGGCTCTTTCCGGCCGCCTTTTCATTAGTGTCCCTTTTTTCAGCCCTTTTTCAGCCCTTTTTTCAAGCTCTTCTCAAAGACTGTGTGCGCCCCCATCGAGCGTGGGCCAATCCACCGCTGCTTCCCCTACGCACTCGCCTCCCCCGCGCACACTTTCTCTCCCCAATTGCATTGGACCCAACTGCAGTTTTGGCTAGTCGGCAGCTTGGGCGCAAACTACAAACTGTAGAAACTGCAAACTGCGAACTGCAAGTGGCCCCAATGCAGTCTGATTTGCATACTGCCTCCCCACTGCCAACTGGTGGCCATATTGTGGCCCGCCGGAAGTGGGAGAAATAATATTTTGGGCCTGGAAAAAGAGAGAAAGGATAAAATTGGGGCCGGAGATTAATCAATTGGCATGGGAGTTGCGCTCGCGAGAGGCAGTCTGGCACTCTTCCACTGCCTCTCTTGTGCTGCCTCTCTCTCTCTCTCTCTGTTGGGCGTCTCTCCGGCTGGCGCTCCTTTGCGAGAGGACGCCCACCCTTCAGGAAGGCGTCCTCTCGCCGCCCACTTTTTGAGGGGGAGGAGTTTTGGGGCCAGTTGTTGGGGGCAATTTTGTCTCGCTGATCGTCGGAAGTGTTTGGGGAGTTCTTTCTCGGGCAACTGGCGAGCAGTGGAGGCTGAGCAGCAGAAGAGGAGGCTGAGGAGAAAGAGGGAGAAAAATCACGTGAAATTAAATTAAAATTGTTCCTCCAACGAAAAAGGAGAGCTCTCCTTTGCCATTGGAGCCTCCTTGCACTGCTTTCTCTGCTCGCCGGCAAGCAAAGAAGGAGCCTTCGAGGGCCAAGGGAGAGTGAAAGGGAAGAGAAGAGGAGTTGAAATGGGCGCGCGTGTGGCTGCGATGCGAGTAAAAAATTGCATTCCCCGCAAGGAGCCCTAAGGATTGGCCGCGGAGTGTGCCTCTGAGGCTCGTTGGAAGCGGCCCAGAGGCAGTGTGGCCTGCATTGCTTAGTGCTAGTTTGCACTGCACACTAGCACCACACACTAGCACTGAGCACTAGGCACCAGAGGCCGCCCAAGTAGTGCAGTGGGCCCGCCGTACACAGTCTAGCTCGCAAGTGAGGTCGCCCGCGCAACAACTGGAGGGCGCAATTGACAGCGGCAGCTTGCAATCAACTGATTGCGCCCTTGGCAGTTCATTTCCATTGTGCCCGTGCGTGTGTCTGTGCGTGTGTGTGCCTGTGTGTCTGCTGGCAGCATGAGGCCTGCCAGAAACGCACACACACACACAGGCACACACACAGGCACACACTGGCCGCTGTTCCAACGCGCCGCTGGGCCGCCAGCCAGCCAGAGCGGAAGGGGCGCCGCGCGCGCGGGGGAGCCAGTTTTTAAGTTTAAATTGACGCGCCCGCTCGATGACACAGAGGCGCATTGGCAGCCGGCAGAGAAGAGAGAGAGAGAGAGACTGGCTTGTGCGAGCTAGTCTATCGCGCAAGAGAGAGACTAGCTTGCGCGCAAAGTGAAAAAGGAGGCCCAAAAGTGTAATAATGAATTCAGACTTTGGCAGCGGCGCCCAATCGGCCAGAGTTTGCGCTTGTTTGTCTTTTTGCCAAACTCAACCTAGTGTCTGGCCGCCCTTCTCTTTGCCTTCCTCTTGGGCTCTTTCTCTTCGCCTTTTTCTTCTTCTTCTTCTTGGAGAAAGCGAAGAGAAGGGCGCCAACTGGGCCCCTCAGCGCCTCTCTCTCTCTGACACTCAGTCTCCTTTGTCGCCAGCTCCTTGGCTCTGGTCTGGCCGGCTCAGCTGAGCTTAGCTTTAGGTCTAACTGGCACGAAACTCAGCTAAGGTCTGGCTGAAAATGCTCCAAGCTAACTGTGCTCCGTTTCGCTCGCTCGCCGGCAGCTCAACCCACCAACTGGAGCTCATTTATTATGCGCCAAGCTCGCCCGACGGCGCCCCATCCGTCGAGCTAGTGAAGCTTGCAAATGGCGCCGAGTGGCAAGCCCAGTGGAGCCCAGTGGAGCTAGACGCGCAAAGAGAGAGACCCGAAAAGAGAGACGTGCAAACAGGCCGCCCTCGTTTGGCTCTTATTGTTCCTGCCTGCTGGCTGGCTGGCCCTCAACTTTGCTTCCGGCGCGCGCGTCTCGTGACCATTGCGCCGAAAACGACAAGCGACAGATGCCCACAGCGAGGGAGAGATGAATTTATCTCCGTTTGGCAATTTTTTTCAACAAAAAGACAAGTTTAAATAAAAATTTAAATTCCCCATCTCTCTCTTTCTCTTTGTCTACCTTCCACTGCAACGTTGGCTAAGCTCTGGTGGCCAGCGAGCAAGTGTGTGCTCCTCCAGCAACGCTCTCTGTCTCTGTCTCTTCCTCTACCAGAAGCTCAGGGCGAAAAGTGCACCTCTGGCTCCACTGGGCCCGCCAATCAAACGACGACGAGCAGTAGTTTAATTCAAGCGCGAGAGCAAACACCATCACCACCAGAGGGGACACTCTCACGCGACACACACTGGCAAGCGGCTGGCGAGGAGCTCGCGCCAGAGCTCGACTGATGGCCAAACGAGCAAACAAGAGCCCAGCTCGAACGCCGTCCGAATATTTGATTCGAAAATCGATCGGCCCGAACGCTTTTTGCTCAACCAGAAGGCCCAAAAGGCGCCCCAAAGGCAGTCTCAGGTGAGCTTGAGGGCCGCAGACTGGCTCTTGCTGAGCTTTGGGTGCGGAAAAGGCGCAATGGAAAAAAACTTGCGCCGCCGCCGACAGATGGCGCTGCGGCGGCGCAAAATCCGCGCAACTTTGGGGCGCCCTCCAGGCTGCTCGTTGGGGGCGAGAGAGGCACGTTTGAAGGGAAAAGGGCGCCTCTTTGCACTTCTCCTTAGGTTTGGAATCCTTAGGTTCGAGAACTGAGAATGAGGAGGAAAAAAAAGGAGAAAAAAGGGAAGAAAAAACGAGTCTGCTTCTCCAATTTCGCCCAATGACCAAATGACTTGGTGGCAAAAAACGGCCACACGCCAACCGCACTAAACATAACAGTCAATTAAACAGTGGCCTGATTTGGGCGCCGCAAAAAAGCTTCCTTGTGGCAAAAAACTTGAGCAAAAACTTGAGCAAAAAGTGGCCAACAAACTGAGTGACGCCCATTGGTCAGTGTGTCTTCTTATTGACTATGTGTTCTCAGTGACTGTCTGCTCTCAGTGACTGTGTGTCCTTGCTCAGTGTGATAGGCACACTAGTCAGTGGGCGCCGGTGGGCCACACGTGCGCGTTTCCTGTTCGCATTAACATTTGCCTGCGAGTGCTTAGCATTTGCCGCCAGCGAGCCAGTGGAGAGGGGCAATTAATCGGGCTGACTGCTGTTTGCTGCTTCTGCTTCTCTTCGAGGCACACACACACACACGGCACTTCCGGCCCCATTTGGCGCATCCACGCCGAGCTCTTGGGGGCGGCCAGTCGGCAAACGAGTCGCGCGAGACAGTCTCTAGTGGACTCGTTTGGAAGCAAACGAAAAAGGAAGCAGTTTGCCCACTTTCCAGCCAACTCGGCCCGCTCACTGTCCACTTCCGGCGCGCTGCTTTATGGCCAGACTGGCGAGCTTGAGGGCGACTTTGGGCGAGCCAGACGAGCTTCTCTGTGCAGACTAGCTTCGGTGTAGACTAGCTTGGGCGCGCAGGCAGAAAGCAGCTTTTTTCCGGCGCATTTTTGGGCGCAACAATGACAGGCGAGCAGCCCAGAAGGAGCCCAATTGGGCCTGCTCGCCAGCGGCTCTCTGGCTTCCGCTTTTTGCAGTTTCGAGCTCACTTTTCGCAGTTTTTGGCTCGCAGTTTTTGGCTCGCAGTTTGCGGCTCACAGGCGCCAGTTTGCAGTTTCCAGCAGCCCTCAGCTGCGGCCCAAAAGCACTCGAAGGCACTCGAGACGCGCCAGCCGACGGCAATCGAGAGATAATTGATAAGCGCCGCCAGATAAGGCCGATTATTGGCCCAGGGCGGCTGGCTAAAAGTTGGGCCTAAGGTCTGGGAGCTGAGGGCTGAGGGCTGAGAGCTCAGTGCTGAGGGCTGAGGGCGCCCATTTGGGCCAGTTGTTGTGTTCGAGTTGCCGAGTTCGAGTGGCTCTCTGGGCGAGCTGAGGTCTGGGTGGTGGCGACGAGCAGCAAGAAGTAAGAAGCGAGAAGTAAGAAGCAAGGAAAGCGAGAGGAGAAGAGTGGGCGCCGAAAAGCGAAAAGCGAAGAGCGAAGAGCGAAATGCGAAAAGCGCGCCCTTAGCTCTGGGAGGGAATTTGCAATTTTTGAAAATTGCAATCTGCCCAACTCCTTAGGGCCGCCCCTAAGCGAGCCAAGAGGAGCCCTTTTGACGAGCGCCCGTTTTAAAATTGGCAATTTTAATGGGCGCGCACGTAGAGGCTCGGCCGCTTGGTGGTTAGGCTTTGGTGCTTGTCTGAGTTTTCCTTTGCCTTAGGTGCTAGTTCGTTGCGCGTTGGGTGGGCCCAATTGGAGGCTTGTTCTGAGGAGAAAGAGAGAAGAATTGGGCTCAAGTTTGGGGCAAGAATTGGGCTCAAGTTTGGGGCAAGAATTGGGCAAGAATTGGGCGCCTTCTCTTCTCGCTTCTCGCTTCTTGCTTGGCCCTCTCGCAAACGCGCGTCACAATGGGCCCACAGTCACGCGCACTGGGCCCTAATAAGCGTAATTGGATTAGGCGCCTTTGGGTGTCTTTGGCTCTCCGGCTCTTAGGCTCGTTGCTTGGTTCTTTCCGCTTTCTCTTCTCTGTTCTCTGCTTGCTTGCTGCTCGTTGGCGCGATTATGCAACACACAGACTCTTGCAAAGCGGCGCTCTTGGCTGCTTCTTGTGCTCTCTCTCTTAGCGAGCTGACAATTTTTTAGCCGCTCGTTAAAGTGGCGGCCGAAAAATTGGACTAAGCTGCGCCCTTTTGGCTCCTCTTGGCTCTCATTTTGGCCCTCCTTTTGGCTCTTATTTTGGGCTCCTTCTCGCGCCTTAGCCTCCCCATTTGAGACCTTTTCTGGCTCTGCTTCCGCTTCCGATTCCGCTTCTCTTTCGCCAAGAGCTTCTCTTTCGCTTGGAAACTCTTGGAGAAAAATGAGCCCCACTAATTGGGGCCCAAAGACGTGGGCGAGCTTTTTCACTGAAGGCTGGCCGCTTTTTCGCTGAAAAAAGCCACTCGATTGGCGCTCCTTAGCCCAGAAGCTGCCCATCGAGGCGCCCAATCGAGGCGGGAACGTGACCGGCGGCCATTGGGCGACTTTCTGTGCAGAGACTGTGTGTAGAAGGTCGCTCGTGTGTTGCTTGTGTGTTGCTTGCCATTGTGTGTTGCTTGTGGGCCGCACACTAAGGCGCAAGTGTCTAAAAGGAGGCCAAACTCCCCAGACACCTGGCGCGAGTGTTTTAAAACAAGACTGGAAAATAAAAAAGAGCTAAAAAATAAAAAATAAAAAATAAAACACACAGAGAGAAAGAGGAAGAGAGAAGGACAGACAGACAGACAGACAGACATGAGGGTAGGAACGAGATGAGAATTAGGCGCACAATTTGGCGTAATCGTAATTTGGCCCACACACAATGGCGCGCACACAGTCTCCCACTGCTTCTTCTCGCGCTGGTGCCATGGAGCCGGAAAACTCGGAAGGCGCATTATCGCTAATGAGCCGGCGACTTGATCGATCGGGGCCGGAAATTTCAAGCTTTTATGTTGTTGTTGTTTTCTATTTAAGCGCCCAACTGGGCCAGAAAGAAGCTCGCAGTAACACGAAGCAACGTGCCAGAGCTGGTTGCTTCGTGTGAGCCAAGTGGGAGGAACTGGCGAGCAACGAGCAGCAATGAGGGACAAGGAGGGAACAGAGGCGAGCAGTTGGCCGCCACTTCCAGCGAAGAGAACCGCCGCTTTTGGACTGGCGCCACTGTGCCAATCGGGCACATCAATCGGAGTCTCTCTCTCTCGCTCGCCCGTCTCGTTCGCTAATTCGTTTGCGCTCGAGGCAACAACAAAGCTCATTGTTGTTGTCGTTTTTTAGAGACTTGCCCAGAGGAGAGAGCGAGAGAGCAAAAAGGGCCAGAGAGAAAGAGAGAAAGATTGCCCAAACTGCCAACTATTTGCTCGCGTTGGGCTTTTTTAAAAGAGGTGCAAGTCGCTATGCGCACGAGTTTCTTGTGCGACTTGGTTGCCAATTATTGTGTGCGAGCGAATCGTGCAACTCTCGCGCGTACGACTCGTGCAACTCGTGCGACTTGCACGACTAGTGCGCTCGCGTTTCGGCTCGCGTCTGCGAATCACAGACTGTCGTACGCAGTGTGTGCGAGCGCCGACCTGCGCACTGCACAATCGGCGAGCTGTTCGAAGTTGCGTCGTGCAAGTTCGAACAGTCCGGCGAACAGTTCACCGCGCGGCACCCAGTCTGCGACGTACGACTCTGAGCATCTCTACGGACTGTGTGTAGGACCCAAAAAGCGCACGACGTACGAAGGTGCAAATGTGCGACTTGCGCGCCCCCAACTCTCTTTGCAAAGGCCGCCCCTCAATAGCGGCGCCCCCGAGCTGCAGTTCCGCCGACTGGCCCCTCTGGCGCCCCTCTAATCGCCATTCTCCGCACACACACACACACACACACTTGCGCGCATTAACCGGCCCACTTGGACGCTTTAAAATTGACCCAGCGGGCTTTTTGCCCCGCAACTGCACGAAAGGCAACCGCCGACAACCCTCTGCATCCCATCCACTTTCGTCGCCAATCGAACGGTCTGGCCAGAAGCGCGCCGAACGAGCTCTCTAATCGTCGGTCTCGGCAGCCAGCCGGCAGCTCGTCGGCCGCCCGCCAGCTATGCACACGCTCGTCAAGCTTATAGGGGCGACTTTCATTGCACTTGCTGCCAGTCTCTAGCCCTAGTCTCTAGCCCTAGTCTCTGGCCCTAGTCTCTAGCTCTCTGGCCGCGGCGCCAAATGAGTGTCGCTGCGGTGGGAGAGCCGCCGGTCGTTTGGGGCGCCAGTTTATTAGTTTTGGCCGCCTCTCTGTGGCTGTGGCGAGTGGCGAGTGGGCCGAGAGGCACACTTTGCACAGAGTCTGGCTGGCAAAAAGCTGTCTGCCACAGTGGCGCGCACACCTAGAGGATAATAAGCCGCCGCGTTTGGGCCCGACGTGCACGCAAATCGAGGGGCGGCCTTGGCGCCTCAACAATATGGAACATTGTCTGTCCTTTCTCGCCTTTCTGCCAAAAGGAAAGCTGGCAGCCAGTGGAGCGAGCAAACAAACGAGCTCCAGGCCAGAGCGAGAGAGAAATGGCGCAAAATCATTAAGCGCACAACAATCGGGCCCTTTTTAAATGGGCGCCCAAAGGGGCTTAAAAATGGCGATGGGAGGCGATTCAATTAAATGTCAGTTGTCATCGTGCTCACCTGAGCTGGTAGTTGGCCACACCATTTCGTGTGTTGCCTTCGCCTTTCGGTTTGCCTTTGCCATTGAGTTGGTGCGGCAACTCAAACGGCGTGCGAGAGACAGTCGTACACACAGTGTACAGGGAGCGTAACGCGTACTCGTGCGCACGAGACGCTCGTTCGCCGGTGCTGTGCACGCGCGCCTTTAGGAGTGGCTTTTGCACGTGCGCGCTGCACGAAAGGGCCGCCGCAGACTGTGTGCGCGGCCGCATGAGCGTCACTTTCTCCGCAGTGAACAAAACGGCGAACTGACGCCACTCTGTTGCTTAGCTGCCGCAACGAGCAAACTGGGCTCAAGTGAACTGAGCTTAAGTGAACTAAAAACTGAACTGAACTAAATTGCACTGAACTGAACTGAAGTGAGGCGAACTTTTTGAGTGAAAACACTGCTAACTTTAGTGCAGCTTTTCCCTTTTCCCTTCGGGCAACTGAGCTGCGCCTGATGAGCTGCGCCTGAACACAAGGCAGACAGTCTCAGAGACTGAGCTGAGTGCAGTCGAATCAATTAACTGGCCCCAAACACGCGCCCAAACCACAGACTGCGTGTCTCTCTCTCTCTCTCTCTCTTTCTGTCTGGCCGTCTCCTTAGGCGCCCAATTAGCCGCCAAAGAGCTCGCTCCAAGTGTGTCGCGCCGGCTCGTTGGGCGCCGCCAAATGGGCCCAATTTCCATCTGTCACTTTTGCCTCTGCGTCCCGTTGCCAATCAGCCGCCGCAGACAGTCTGCCAGCTCCCCCTGCGCTCTCTCCCTCGTCCATCGATTCGCGCTCTACCTCCCAGCGAGTTGCGGCCAACGGTGATGCAAGCGGCCAACAAATGGGCCAGCAGAGGGCCCAAATCGCGTGGCGCACGCCAATCAGAGCCAATGGGGGCGCACACTGTCCAAATGGGCCCACTCGCAACTCGTGCACGCCCACACACGAGCACAGAAAGGCGGTTGAGGTGCGGGCGAAATGGAGGTAAAACTGAGCCAAAAGGCACACACGAGGGCCAATAATTGCCCGCCGGCAGTCTGTTGCCTTCGTTTGGGCTTCGCTGCGGCCGCTTAGGTGCAGCTGAGAGCGCCCACAGTGCGCAGAGTGCGCTCGCCAGCCGCACGGAAAAGCGCCCGCAAGCCGCCCAACAGCAAACAGCTCAGACTGCTCGCTTTGACTGACAGGATAATTAATACTCTTCAATCGGCCCTTTGGAGAGCGAGAAACAATGGCCAACCACTTGATGCGCCGCCCCCAATTTCTCATTTCGTCTGCGAGCTCGCGCATGAAAATGGCTCTCTCAGTCCACGCTAAACAGACTGGGACGCGTCTCAGTCCACCTTTGAGGCTGCGCATGGGCGGCTCGTGCGCCCAGACGAGATGCAAAAATTACAGCCTGCCAGCCGCACCTAAGGGGGCGCGACCCAAGCGCCGCACTGGAGGGGCCCCTCAAGGCTGGCCTGTGGCACCTGTTGTTTGGCGGCGGCTCCTCTGCGGGCCGACGGACAGTCTGTGGGCACTCCCCCGGGCTGTCTGTCTGCTGTCGGGCGGCCGGGGACAGTCTGGCGAAACATTCTCGTCTTCTGCCGGCCGACTTGGTTCCCGGCGGCGTCTTGCCAAGGCTGGAGAAGAGCCGCGCCCAACTGGACGCAACAAGTGCACTGAAACGCGGCTGGACCTTCGGGCGCTTTGAGGGCAGTCTAGAGGGCGGGAGTGGCGCACAGAGAGTGAAGCGGCGGCGAATTAGCGCACTCGTTTTGCATGTGAGCGCCGGCGAACAAATGCCTGTTCGCTGGTTGGCCCACTTTGCTGGCTGGCCGAAACCGCAACTCGGCCACCACTTTTGCGGCAAACACGCGCTCGGCCAAGCCAGAGACTGGGACTGGGGCGAGCGAGCCAGAAGTTCATTACTCGGCCGCTCCACTGAGCACAGTGTCTGTGGAGCACGGAGTGTGCCCACTCTTCTTCAGCCAGGCTTAGGCTTAGCTTGAGGAGGAGAAGGACGCTCGCTCGCGCCAGACTGTTGTTCGGCCCCAGCAAACCGCCGGGCCATTGTTTCACGGCGCGCCGACAGAAGGAGACACTACTCAGTGCGAACAGTGAGCCGAACAATGAGCCGCGCGCACTCAAGAGATGCAGAGATGCGGGCGGGCGATAAATGCGTCCAAGTTGATTGGTTCCACCGATTGGCACTCGATTTGAGCTCTGAGCTTTGAGATTTGAGAATCGAAATTGGAATTGCAATTGGAATTCCCTCAGCTTCACTCACTGTGCAGTTTCACTGCGCATTGCACTCCTCTGCTTGCAATCTGAAAGTTCGCCGCTTAGTGTGCAAGTTCGCCGGATTGCAAGTTTGCAGGTTCGCTAGTTCGCTGATTTGCAAGTAAGTTTGCAAGCAAGTTCGCTGGTTTGCAAGTTCGCTGGTTGCCAAGCAAGTTTGCTGCATTTAAACTTGGCCAACTTTGTGCGCGCTCAGAGAAAAGGTTCGCTACTGCGCGCCAGCGAACCTCGCGCATTGGCACTTTGGGCCCGCAAAGCGCCGGCAATTATCCTGCCCGTGCGCCTCCGCTGCGGCCGGCGGCACAATTAACGCGCTCGCACCTGATGCGGGCAGACCTTAGTGTTCGGTGCTCACATTGAATACTCAGCGCCGAGTATTCTGCAGTGAATACTCAGCCTTCTCAGTGCTTGGTGCTTAGTTCGGCGGCCCCAAACTGCGGCCGGCGAACTTGGGCCACGCGCACCAACCTTGTGCATCACTTGGAGGGCCAAGTTCGCCGCCTACCCTAAGCTGTGGGGCCGCAAAACGCGTGCCTGTGCGCAGTTGTTCGCCGCTTTGCCTCTGCTTTGCCAGCGCTTTGCCACTGCTTTGCCTCTGCTCTGCCACTGCTTGAGGAGGCCAGAAAACCGCAAAGAGACCAGGGCCGCCTTTTAATTACTGGCCCTTTTGGCAAAAATACCCACTTCCATTTATCATTATCGAGCGCCTCTCAATTGGGCTTCCACTTGGACGGAGGCGCACAGGAAGCGGCCGGCCGGCTGCTGAGACTTCTGTGCGCGCCGGCCGACCATAAGCCGCGCCAAAGTGGTGCCAGATAAATCTGCGCGGCTGCCTGTCTGTTTCGCGGCTCCCCCGCCGCTTCGCGGCAGCGTCTGGCCCCCCCAGACTGCCCCAAACTGCCTCAAACTGCCCCAAACTACCTTAGACTAAAACTGCCTCAGACTGTCTTCAGCTCACCGGCCCAGAAAGCGCCCACTCCAGAGCAGTGGAGGCGACTCTGTGCAGGCCAGGTGAACTGGAGATCAAATATTTGCTTTTGAGCGAAGGCCACTTTTGCGCCCTCGCAGCTCCTGGCGCTTGGCCCATCTTTTGCGTGGGGCTCCTCCTAAGCGTTGCTAACCTTGGCCAATCTTCAGAAAGAATTCCTGAAGATTTCACATTTGAGCAAAAGTTTCGTTTGCTAATCAATTTGGTCCAATATTTGCGCACACCATTTTTTGTCCGCCAGCTTCAGCTTTTGGCTTCCTCTTTTGGGCTTTTTTCCTCCCTCCTGAGCTCTCTAACTCTCAGCGCGTGTCCATTTGGATCCTCGGCGCTTTGGGGCCCATTTTGCCGCTCGTCAGACGAGAGGAAATGAGCGTTGAGGCAAACGGGCGAGAAGGAGGCGCAAAAGGCCGCCTCTGCTAAGGGCAGCCTTTTGAGGGAGGCGCAGATTTAAATGAAGAGGGAAAATTTGCAAATGCAATCACAATTTGCGCGCATGGAAATCGATGCCGCTCTCTCTTGCTCGTCTGGCTTTGGGCTTTTTGGCACTGCCAGTGAGCTTGTGTCTGGCGATTGGCGATTGGCGGTGAGCAATGGCGGCTGATTGGGCCCCATGTGCTCTTCTGGCTGGGCCCATTTGGAGCAGTTGGGCGATTCTGATAAATCGTTGGTTGCACAGTGGCGCTTTTCTGGCTCTAAGGCTAAGGTTGAGTTTGAGACTAATGTTGAGGCTAAGGTTGAAGAGCGAGAAGCAGAGAGAGAAAAAAGGAGGGAAAAAATCTGTCAGCTTAAAATTTGTACACAAAGCGCGGGAATCAATCGCGGGCGCTTGTGTGTGAAGCGGCAAGTTCGCTGGCAGAGCAAAGTAGAAAGGTTCTGCCAGCGAACTTTTTCGCTCAAAGCAGAGCAGTGCGCAAAATTTGAATCATGCACAAGGTTTAATTCCAGCGCTTCAGTTCAGTTCAGTTCAGTTCAGTTTGGGCTCAATTCAGTTCACTTTTGCCGCACAGAATGCGCGCCCGCAGAAAATGGGCCCACTGGCCAAAGTTCGCCGCCTTCTGCAAGGCTCCACTAGCGCAAATTGGGGCCGCCCCTTAGCCTGCGCTGAGCTCGGGCCGCTGCTCATTATCTGCCAGCTCTCTCAACTCTCGCCTCTGTTTACCTTAATTCTGTGGGATTTCCTCCCCGAAGAGAGCGAGTGGAGCGGGCCCAAAAGGTGCGTTTAATTTGCAGGCTTCCGAATTGCTTCCTGTTGACGAGCGGCCAGTTTTGGGCCAGCCAGTGAGAGACTGGCCCTCGTCTAGGCTGAGGAGGCGCCGTTTGCGTGAGCTCGAGCTGGGCCCAAACTAAATTAAACGGGCGGCCTTCTGCGCGCGCTCATCAGCTCTCAACACGACGCTTAGCTCCCGCGCGCCAGTGGCCACCTTTCTCTTTGGGCCCACTAACTGTAGTCCAAAAGCCGACAACTAGCTGGAGCCCAAGAGAGCCCAGACGCACTCTCCATAGATCACCGGCGCGCATTGTGTGCCCATTTGGCTCATTAAAAAGTGGCTCCCATTTCCCATTTCCCATTTCCCATTTGGCCGGCTCGTTATTTAAATCCCAACCTGGGCCACTCGCCCTCAAACTCTTGGCCTCACTTCTACCTTATCTTAGGGCCGGCCGGCCGAGCAGCAACCCTGCAGAGTTGGGCCAAAGAGGCGCAGTTCAACGCAGACTGTTGCCAAATGCCAAATGCTCCGCGCGGGCGCAAGGCGCAAAATCCATCTCGATCCCGCGCACTAATGAGCTGCCGCTTTGTTTGCCCGCTCATTGTTGTCCCTCGCTGCTGGCAACTGTCTGCCGGCAACTGTCTGCCACTGCTGGGGATTAGCACCGGCCCACAAGCAAGACTAGCACGCTCAACTGGGCCCAATTGGGCCCCAACTGGACCCAACTGGACTGCTCGCTGCTCGCCCAAAGCAGAAAGCAGTCCAGCTCGGCGGCCTGTTGCTGCAGTCTGTCCAGCGGGCCACTCGGCGACATTCAACAGGCGCCCGCTCAAAGGAAGCCGCCGAGCTGGACTGTCTGCGCGACTGTCTCTGCTCCTTCTCGTGCCTCCTCGTGTCTTCTGGTGTCTTGTGGGTGGACTTTCAGCGAGCGAGGGGCGGCCTCTCCCCCTCCAGAGACTGTCTCTGGGCGAAAAAACCCCAATATTATAGCACAGTCTCGCCCAAAAAAGGAAAATAACTGGGGTCGCGAGTAGTTTGCGCGCGCGCCACCAGATGGCGCTCGGCCGCGGCGCCGCGCAGACTGTGCGCGCGGCCAGCCAGCGAACTGTGCGCAGTTCGCTCGCTGTCTTCTGCACTCCTGCACTGTGCTGCTCCTTAGGGCCGCCCCCATGCTGCAACTGAGACTGCACTCTGAAGGTGTGCAACCTAGTCTTCCATTGGCCTGCCAGAGTATCGCACCTCAGAGCTGAGCGTGCCTTGCGGGAGACTGTCCGCCCGAGTTGAATTGAGGCTCCTCAGTGGCCCCTCTCAGTCTGCGCTGGACGCTCAGAGACAACCTCGAGCAGCGGTCAAAGCGGGCCAGACGAGCCGGAGAACAAAGGCGAGCACAATCAGCGGGCCCATCTGAGAAGCCAGCGAGCAGGAGCCAATCTCAGTCAGGCCGAGATGCTTTGGGAGGAGCCTCCAATGAGCCGGAGAATCATTTCTCTTTCTCTTTCTTTGTTTTGTTTTCTTTTTCCTCCCAAAGAGGAGCTCTGGTTGCCAGAGACTAGCTCTAACTCCCAAAGACCAGCTCTGCCCCCCAAAGAGAGCAGCTCTTCTCCTGTGTGCTGCTGCTGTTGTGTTTAAAATAAAGAGCGCTTTTTATTTTTCTCCCTCGTCTGCTCCTTTTGTTCCACTAGCGACTAGCCATTGGCCATTGGCCACTGGCCACTGGCAACTGGCTGCTCTCCTTCTGGCGTCCAAGTGGGGCGCTGGTGCACGAGACGCGAGCCCCAAACGAGGCCCAAAGAAGAATGGTCAATCCAGAATGCTCAGTGCAGAATGAGCGCGTGCTCTACGCTCAGACATTCTCCTCAACCCACAACAATGAGCGCCACTCTTCCAGTGGAACGGTTAAAAAACGTGCAAAATCATTTTCATTTCACACAGTGAACAGTGACACAGTGAGGCGCTGAGCTCAATGGCAGTGAATGAAGCCAGTTGAGAGTTGAGAGTTGAGAGAGCTAAGAGCTAAGAACTGAGAGCAAAGCAAGAGGGAAAAACTCGAGAGAAGCGCATCGAAACGCGCCACAGACTGTCTGCGGGGCGACATTGAGCACACGATTCGGCACAATTCGCCACAATTCGCTCTTGCAATTCCAGTGCGAAAAAGCCGCCCAATCGCACACACTGAAATTCGCCCTAAGAGTGTGCGCAAAAGTGAGCGGCGCAAAAAAGCACGCACAAAATAATGATTAGACTTTTTTTTTCTTCTTGCCACAAAATTCCAACCTTCTTCCTTCCCGCACACTCTCCTCCTTCCCCCGCGCCTTCCCCTCCTTCTCCTCTTCTTCTTCTTCTTCTTCTTCTTCTTCTTCTCCTTTTCCTGCGCCCAATGGCCAACTGCCCATTTGCCCAATTCTCCAGCTTCTCCAGCTTCTCTACCAACTTCCCTTAGCTCCACTCGCCGCTCCTAATTTCTAATTTCCAATTTCCAATTTCCAATCGCCGATCTTGGGCCCATTTCGCTTGATCGGCTGCCAGATGGCCGATCGGGCACAGAGCAAGAGGCGCCTCTTTGTCTATCGGCAATGGGCCGCCACTCGCAGCCTATTCCTTATTAGCGCCCGCAGAGTGTCCCTAAAAGCCGCAGAGCTCAGCTTTCAGGGACAGTCCGCAACCAACTCAAAGTCGCCCTCTTCTTTTGGAGACATGCTGTCTCTCCAAAATGCCAAAAGTGGCGCTCCTTTGCCCCATTTTTGGTCATTTGCGCGCGCCGGAAGCCAGTCTTGCGCGCGCTAATTACTCGCCGCCACTTATAGGCGTCCGGCCGCATCAATTAGCTGCCCCAAGCTGCCACTGTTGCCGCCATTTGCAGCGCCCCATTGGCCCAACTGGACGACTAGGAGCCACTTCCGGTCGGCTCAATGAACTGGGAAACAACTCAACTCGATTGCACCTGATCCCATTGGGCGCCAGCTGATCCAATCGGGCCCAATCCGGCCTGATCCAATCGAGCCTGATTCGATTTGAGCTCTTGGGCAGGCTGGCTGGCTGGCTGGTGAGATTCTCGCCCGCTTCTCGTCGGCTAATGAGGTCTTGGCGCCGTCTCGCCGGCGCGCAGGAATGCCGGCCGCTGCAGTGTGGGCTGCCCTCGCGCGGCCCCCACACCTTAGGATGCGCCCCAGACCTTAGGGCGCGCCCAGTGGCCAATGGGAGGCAGTGCAGGAGGCTGCGCGCGCAGCCTTAGCGTCGGCCGGGACGCACTGCGCATGCTCCGCGCAGCAGCTCCAAGCCAATGGGCCGGCGGCAGCACAGCCTCAGAGTGCGCTGAGGAGCCGCGCAAGAGTTGAAATTAAATTGGCTTCTCATCTCGCTCTTGCGCTGAGCACCAGCCCGAGAGCACAGCGCCACAGCACAGCGCCGGGGGGAACCGCAGCGTCGTTAGTGCAGCCTCGCCGGGGGCATTTTTCAAACTTTTTCCCCCACACGCAGATTGCGCCCACCCCAAATGAGCGAGTTGGGGGCGGAAAAATTTCAAACGAACCTCGACCTAGACTGAAATTAGTTTAAATTCTTTCCTCCTCTTGTGCGTCTGTGCGTCTGCTTGTGCGTCTGTTCGTGTGTCAGGCTGGCTGCGCTCTCACTCGTTTTTTCCTCCTCAAAGCGGCCCCCACTCTGCTCCTTTCCCCCCGATGCTGCTGGTTGGCCGCTCCTGCTCGTGCGCGGCCCAGCCAGACCAGTAAGGCTCTGCAAGGGAGACACGAAAGCGCATGGCAAGAGCGGAGGAGGCAAGAGTTTTTAGCTGGCGCCCCCACTTCACAGTGCCAATGCGCTTTGGGCAAGAGTTTTGAGCGGCGCGCGATGCCAGCTCAAAGCTAGAGCAGCGAAGTACCGCGAGCAAAAAATAATTGAAAAATTGAGAGCGCGCGCAGTTTGTTATTCGGCGTGCTTCTTCTTCTGCTTTTCTGCCTCTGCCTCTGCCTCTGCCTCTGCCTCTGCCTCTGCTGCTGCACACTGACTGCGACTGACTGCCACTGGTGGCAGTCTCTCGTACACACACACAGCGCGCACACACACAGCACACAGAGCACACAGAGCACACAGAGCACACAGAGCACAGAGCAGTGAGCGAACATTTGCAAGCACGCCACAGAGCAGAGCCAGACACAGTGACGACTGGCAGCGAACATTCAAGTTTGTTCGCTCCCCAAAGTTCGCTCGCTCGTCGGTTTGTTCGCTCGCATCGGCCGGCGCCAAAAACACAGACGACAAGTTTTCTCCTCAGTTGCATTCGCGACCGCCGACCGATCAGAAGCACCGCCCGAGCCAGCCCCCAGAGTGTGTGTGTCACTGGCGAGTGTGTGCACCAAAGTCACAGAGAGAGACAAGCATTTATACATAATAATATATACATATTTATATCTCGCACCTTTATTCATATACACACTCGAGTATAGTTAGTTATTATTATTGTGTACGCAGATCAGGGCACTCACGCACTCACACACACACACACACGCGGAGAGAGAAATGGTGCATTTGCGGCTTCTGTGAGAGAGAGTGGCTTCTAGAGAGGCGGGCCAGTTTCATGCGTGCAAAGCTCATCACGCTCAAGATCTTCTCATCATATCATAATCTTAATCGATATCATCATCTCGCAACCAGCAAGTTGTGTGCCGGCGCTCTCGTAAAGCGTCCCTGTCTGCATGTCTGTCTGTCTGACTGTCTGTCTGTTTTATGCTAGGCCAGTGTGTCCAACTGTCTCTCAAATCTATGCCTGTGCACTGATTCAGCCTCGCCACTTGCCCACTAATTTATGACCACTCACTCAATTATCAAGCTTTCTCATCAACTTCATCATCATCTTCATCACCATTATTATAACACATCCACATCTCACATACTAACTCACAGCTCCATTTGTCACACACACAAATACAAATACTTCGATCATCATCATCATCAACTTCAATATCATAACATCAACATCATCCAATTAATGTGCGTTCACCAACACACTCAAATGATTAGTGATTAGTAGGCAACTATATAAAGAAGAAAGCTAACCAGCTACAAGAAGCCAATTATCCAACAACAAGCATTCCATCTACATTCCCTCATGTGAACCAAGACTGTCGGCCACCAACTGTCAATTGATAGATTTCCATTCTCGACATTCCCCAATATAGAATTGAATTAAGATTGAGACCGAGATTGAGAAATATTCAAGTGAATCAAGCTAGACAGAATATAGAGTATCGTGTCTTGGTCGTTTCAGTCGACCTTCTCAGTCGCCTCAGTGAAGCAAGCAGAAGATTTAGAAATAATAATCTAAGAATCCAATTGTAAATCTATATACATTTATGAGCAGAGGAAAGAAGGAGAGACGTCGGTTCATTTAGTGGACTTTGCCAGAAGGTTGAAGAAAGAAAGAGAAAGAGGCTTAAATATGCATTCGAGAAACTCTTGCAAGACGCTCAAGTGTCCCAGATGCAATTGGCACTATAAATATCAGGAAACATTGGAGATTCACATGAAAGAGAAACATCCCGAAAATGAGCTCAATTGTCTCTATTGTCTAACGAACCAAACTCATCCCAGATTGGCGCGTGGCGAAACCTACACTTGCGGCTACAAGCCATATAGGTGCGATGTGTGCAATTATTCAACAACAACCAAGGGCAATCTAAGCATTCATATGACAAGTGATAAGCACATGACAAACATACAGCAAGCCGCTGGTGTGGTTGCGGCCGCCTCAGCAGTTGCCCACCATCAACAACAGCAACAGCAGCAACAAATGGCCAGAGATCAGCCGGCAAGTCCAAATGATGGAACTAGCCTAAGCACAGGTGGTAACAATAATAATAACAACTCTGGCGCTAGTAATAACAACAACAACAATAACAATAATAGCAATATTATTCCCGGCTTGAACTCAAATTCGAATCATTCGCAATTCAGTAATAATAACAATAATACTACTAGTAATGGCTTAAACGGGTCACTATTAGACGATGAGTCTCAGCAAAGTCAACAGCAATTAGCAACAAGTTTGTCCAATGCGCTGGCACTTGCGGCCGCTGCAGCCGCCTCCTCCTCTTCCTCTGGCTCGGCCTCCTCGGCAAGCTCGTCGCCCATTTCAACGAGCCAGCAGCAGGTGAACATGAACAATGTTGGCCCCAAAACAACTAGCACAAATCACCATCACCTACTCTTTGAACAACACAGGCAACAATCAACGCCGCCCTCAAGTCTGGTCAACAATTCTATCTCGCTGGCTTCAGATGGTCAGTTAATTTCAAGCAACAACAACAACAATTCTCTAGTGCCAACCAGTGCAGGGACAACAACCATCAACAGTAGCACACTTCAGTCTACTTTGACACCAAATGCGAGCTCATCGGCGGGGACAAACTTGAACGATCAGCAGCAACAGTCTGGCGGCCAACAGCAGCAGGCAGCTGCAGCCGCCGTGGCAGCCATCTTGTTTGCCCAGCAGCAGAATCCAAACGCCCTGGAGGATTATATAAACTCTCAAGAGATAGCCAAAGACTCCTATGAGGATCCAAATAGGAAATACAAATGCCACCGTTGCAAGGTGGCCTTCACTAGGCAATCCTATTTGACTGCACACAATAAGACACTGTTCCATAGGAAGGGGGAAAAGTTGGCCTATCCAATGGAGAAATATTTGGACCCAAATAGGCCATTTAAATGTGATACTTGTAAGGAATCGTTCACACAGAAGTCCATTCTCCTAGTTCACAACAACTCAGTGTCCCACCTGAACAAACTGAGACAGAACAAGAAAGCCGAAGCGGCGGCCGCCTCATCCCAAGCTGCAGCATCAGGAAACAACAACAACAGTCCACTAGGCTCTCTTGGTGGTGGACAAGTTTCGGCAACGAGCAACCTGGGCTGCCAGCAACAGTCTGCGGCAGCTTTAGGCCAGACGACCAGTTTGAACACAAACAACGAATCATCGTCTGGGCCCCAAGTTCCAAGTCCCCAGTTGTCGCAAATGCAACTGGCCAACAGTGTGTCCAACGCCTCGCTAGTGGGCGGCCAGACGACAACCAGCCAACTGCTCAGCCAGCAACTACTGGCCGGCGGCAGTCAGGGAGCCGCCGCCGCAGCTGCCCTAAGTCAGCTCAATCTGCTGATGGCCAGCCAACAGCAGCAGCAACAGCAGCACAGCAACCCTCTGGCGGCCGCCCTGCAGGCCAGCGACCCAATGAGCGCGTTGCTGGCGGCCAGCGGCGCTTCCGCTTCCGCCGCCAACCCCTCGGCCATGGCGGCTCTTCTGATGGGCGCCGGTCTGGGTCCGAGTGCGGCCACTGCGCACCTGATGATGCCCTTCATGATGAATCCCCAGTTGATGGCTGCCGCCGCACTGGCGGCCACCCAGACGTCGCGCGCTCTCATGGGCGACGCTCAGGGGCCACCACCCACCAGCGCCCAGCCTCCCAACCCGCTCGGCTCCGACCTGTCCGCCCTCTTCGCCCAGACGGCCGCCCACTGCGCTCCTGTGAGCTCGAGCGCCTCCGCAGGACCTGCCTCGCTCTCGGCCCTTTCCGGCTTTGGGCTGGACTCTGGGGGCTCGTTCCAGCAGCAGCAGCATCTGATGCAGCAGGCGACCAACCAGATCGCCGCCGCAGTGGTCTCCTCGGCCCAGCAGCAGCAACAGCAACAACAACAACAACTGCCTCTGGTGGGCGCCGGCGCCTTCTCCTTGGGCAACCTGCTGGCGGCCTCCTCGTCTGCCAGCTCGATGGCCGAGCTGTTGCAGCAGTCGATGGGCGTGCTTGGCGGCAACCAGGCTGCTCTGATGAACGCCGCTGGCAGACCAACCAGTCAGCACTCGCCCATGTCGTTGGCCAGCCACTCGCAGCAAGCTAGTAGTCAGCAACAAGCCTCCTCCATTGCCACCCCGCCGCTCACTGTTGCCGCGGCCGCCTCCTCCGACGCCAATCTGGTCAGCTCCACTTTGGACACTCTCAACCACACAACCAGAAACCAGCAACACCAGCAGCAGCAGTTGTCCTCAGCAGCTAACCACCACTCGAGTGGTCCAGCAATGGACCACCAAGCGTCTGTCGCCGCCGCCGCCGCTGCAGCTCTAAGTGCCCAGCAACAACAGCAACAGCAACAGCAACAGCAACAACAGCAGCAGCAGCAACAACAGAAGAGGGCCAGAACGAGAATTAGTGAGGACCAGCTTAGGATACTGCGCCAATATTTCGACATCAACAATTCGCCCACCGAAGAGCAACTGCAAGAGATGTCAGTGAAATCAGAGCTGCCCTTGAAGGTGATCAAGCACTGGTTTAGGAACACTCTGTTTAAGGAGCGCCAAAAGAACAAAGACTCGCCCTATAACTTTAACAATCCGCCAATGTTGGCACTGAATCTAGAGGAATATGAGCGCACTGGCGAGGCCAAAGTGACGCCAATTAGTGATTTAGTCCAAAGTAGTTCGGCCAGATTGAGTGTCAGACAGGAAGATGGAAAGACGATTGTTGAAACGGTTCACGTGGAAAGTTCCAAGATTGAAGACATCTCAAAGGGGGCAAGTTGCAATTTGTTAGTCAGTTCCACAGAGCAGCAAGAGCAACAACAACAACAACTATCTCCAACACAAGACTCAGACCTGCCCTCAAGTCAGAGCGCCAGCAATCCACTGGCTCCACTGGTTGAGGAGGGCAAACAGAAAGTGGGTGCCGCCAGTGCCAGTTCAGTGCAGCAAACACCTTCGCCCAACGAATCCATCGAGGCCTCAGCAGCGGCAGTTGTTCGCGAGGTGGTGGCCTCAGTGTCATCGCCGCCTCTAAGCGCCTCTAGCAAGACTAACAACAACAACAACACTGATTCCAAGAGTGGCACTGTGAAGCCACTCTTGTGTGAAGCGAACGACGCGCCCCCTGGTGGCAGTCTGAAGCGACCACACTGCGACGAGCAAGGAGTGGCAGGCCTAGAGGATGCAGCGAGCAAGAGAGGCGTGTCGGAGAAGCGTCTGAGGTCGTCGGGCGAGACTGTGGTGAAAATGGAACAGGGTGCTAATGATCTCGAAGCTGAGGCTGAGGAGCAGCAGCAGCGCATTCATAATGAGCAGCAACAGCAACAACAAAGCAATCAAATGGTCATGATGATGAACATGTTAAACCAGCAACTGCAGCAGCAGATGTTAGCCGCCGCAGCAGCCGCCAAGCTCCATCCAGTCTCCCATCATCATCAGAGTTCCCTGCCAACAACGGTCCAACAGTGTGATAACAATGACGAACAGATAGACCAAGACAGTGCTTCCTCGTCCAGGTCTTCGTCGATTTCCTCTCTTTCAGCGCGATTAAGAAGCCAAACTAAGGCAACTTTTGGTTTCAATTTAAACAACAACAACTCCAGTAACAAGCGCAACTTGCAGCAGCAGCAGATGAATTGCGATGATGAATTGCGGCCCAGCAGACAGTTGAGAAGAACCAAGAGAACAACTGCGGCGGGCGCGCCTCTTTCCGCTTTGGGCGGAACTGGCTCCGTGGGGACCAGTGTAGAGCAGCATCAGCAGCAACAAGGGAGGAAACTGTCGCCAGTTAGTGATGATAATGCGGGAATTGGGCCCTCGTCCACTTGGTCTCCGTTGCAGTTGCAGCAGCAATTGTTTGACCAAACTTGGGCCACTGTGAACAACCATCTAAGTCAACAGCAGTCTAATCAACAATCCTCTCAGCAGCAACCACTGAGCTCTAAAACAAGCGACTCGTCAGCTCATTCCATCCAATCGGATCAGTCGAGCAAATCCAAGCGAGCCAATAGGACCAGATTCTCCGACCAACAAGTGAAAGTGTTGCAAGAGTTTTTCGAACAAAATGCCTACCCAAAGGAGGACGATCTGGAGTGTCTGTCGAAGCAGTTGGGCCTGTCGCCTCGTGTGATTGTTGTCTGGTTTCAAAATGCCCGGCAAAAGGCGAGAAAAGTGTACGAAAACAGGCCCAATTCGGCCTCGATGAGCGAAACAGACGACGACCAGCAGCAGCACCATCTGAGCTCAATGTTCCAAAACTGTTCAGGAAACTCCTCGTCTGGAGGGAACTATCTTAGCCAGCAGCAAGATGGTAGACACCAGCAACAGAGAGCAGGAAACCTCCTGGATGGTTGCTATTCGCCCAGCGAGTCGCCACTCTACGGCAGCAACAATGGCGGCTCGGCCAGTTACCAGAACGCGCCCATTTCTCCCTTGCAGCAGAGCAACGATGCGACCTCCAGGCTGAGCCAGAGGCACAGCAGCAACTTGGAGGACTTTTTCATGGGCCACTTGAATGGTGGTGGTCGCGGGAGGTCGAGCGGCGAGCAGGAGGGCGACCTGGAGACTGACGGTTATGGTTCCCAAATGGGCTCGGCCAGAGGAGGTTTGGGTCTGGATGGAAACGATGAGGACGAGGAGCAGGAGGGCCCAGAGGAGGGCAGTGGTGGTGGTGGTCCAGAGGATGAGCTGGGCGAGGAGAAGCAGCGCGAGATGGTTGTGGGCGACGAGATGATAATTAGGCGCGAGGTTGACGACGAGCATGAGGAGAATAGTCGAGTTGGTGGTGGTGGAGTCTGTGATCAGCGAGACGAGCTTGGGGAGGAGGACGAAGACGAGCAGGAGAACGACGCCGACGACGACGAGGAGGACGAGTTCATGTCCGCCGCCCAAATGATGCGTCGCCAACGTCAACAGCAACAACAGCAGCACGTTACAGGCCAGCAGCAGTCTCAGCAGCATCGTTTGCATCTCAACCACAACAACCACCACCATCAGCAGTCGCAACAGCCACTCTCGAGCGGCGGGCCACAGTTGGGCGGCGGCGGCGCTTTGGGAGGGGCCGCAGCGGGTCTCTTTGGCGCCGGCCTGGACGCAGCTCTGTTGCAACAGTTCATGGCCGCGGCAGCCTCGACTCAGCAGCAGCAGCAGCAACCAGCTCAGCAGCCACCAGCACCACCACTTGGAGGCGCGGCTGCCAATCAAAGTTTCGATTTCCAGCGCCAGCAAATCATGGAGGCGCTCAGTCAGGCGATGCGACTTGCGGCCGCCCAAAATGGTTCAGCTTTGGGCGGCGTCGTGGGAGCTGCAGCAGGAGGAGGGGCCAGCACCAATGGGACTGCGAGTGCCAACTTTTCGCCCGACCCATTTGGGGCCCACTTGAGCTCGCCCACAGGCGCACAGGCGACGGGCCAGCTGATGCATCAGGCGCGCGTTCACACGCCCGGAAAGGGCGCCCACTTGGCCGCCGGCGACCACCATCACCGGATCTCAAGCACGCCGGTGCACCACAACAGCAACAGCAACAGCACTTCGCAAAGTGGCCAAGGGAACAACAACAACAGCAACAGTAATAGCAACAACAACGGCAACAGTAACAACTCCTCCTCGCATGCGCCCTCCTCGTCGCAGCGCGACAAACGATTAAGGACGCAGATCTCGCCCGAGCAGCTGGATTATTTGTACCAAAAGTACCAAGTTGAATCGAATCCGTCACGCAAAACGCTGGAATCGATAGCCCAGGATGTGGGCCTAAGCAAACGGGTTGTCCAGGTTTGGTTCCAGAACACAAGGGCACGCGAACGGCGCGGACAACTGCGAATGTCTCATGTTGTTGCCCAACAACAACAACAGCAACAACAGCAACAACAACAGCAGCAACAAAATCAGCAACAGGGAGCAACAGCCACCAATCAGGCGAGGCCGTTGAATCTGACGTTGCCTCTTTTGGGCCAATTTGCTGCGGCTGCCGCGGCTGCAGGCAACCACCACCAGGCCAATCAGGTTGTGGCTGCGGCCGCTGCTGCAGCGGCGGCGGCAGCAGCAGCAGCAAGCCAACCGCAACAACAGGTGCCCGCAGTTGCCGCCGGCAAAGCACGCGACTAATTCCATCTTGACCTCCTCCTCCTCCTCCTTATCTTCCCATTCTGCCCCCTCACCACCACCACCGCCACCACTTGCACACAAACATCCACACAACACAACACAACTGCTTTATCCAACACTGATTATGTTTGCCCCTGTCAGCGCTGGCCTGTGTGCGAGCGAGCATCCATCTAGATGAACGAGCACAGACAGACACAGTGACTGACAGACACCACCACCACAAGCCAAGAGTTCACCCCGATGAGTAATTGTTGTTCTAGTTGTTGCGTGTCCGCTTGCTGCGTCACACACCACGACCATTCGGCGCCAACACAGCGAGAACACACTCATCGTCCTTTCCCCGCGCACTTTCCGCCCCTACACCAATGTACGGCTAATCTATATACACACACACACACGTATATATATATATACAGACGAAAAATGTATACATATATAGCGCATGCACCACTTCCGCCCACCATGAAAAGAGCGGAAGTTTCTCGCTCTCGAGACGGTCCTCCACGAGGACCACAGATTGCCTTGATACATCAGCGCAACTGATCAGTGCCCTAACTACTGATCGCCTATCCATCCCGATGATTATTATTATTACTATTATTAAATATTTAAGTTAAACCTTGATAGACCAGATTTTAGTTTGCCACACCCGCCCCCTTTTATTCCTTTAATTACTTGATCTTATTATCGCCAATCATTTGTTGATTTCCCCGTGATTTTGGTCACATTTTTGTCCAATTTTTGAGTTACCCAATGAAATTGAAATTGTCCTCCATGTTTTGTTGCCCTAAGCTTCACTTTGGAATAGTTGTTTTGGTGCTTTTTGTCGAGCTGCGTTTGCTCTAGTTGCGAGCTGGTTGCACCTTTTTGCTGCCAGCAGACTGCTGCTGAGCGTGGATTTTGCATTCTTGCACATTAGAGACTGTGATTTGCGCCAGTTCGATTGGTCTCTATTGTGGAGTGACCAATCGGCTGCTAATTTCCAGCAAGAAACCCACTTTTTCACCGATTTATCTCTGGCCAAAAGAGATGCTTACTCAAGAGATACACTTGTGTACACTTGAAGAGACACACAACGAGGACAGACAAGAAGACGTTCATAAAAGCGAAGAAATCTATACAAGAGTTTGCATAAAGGCGCACTCATTGCACACAGACACACACAAACACAAACACAGACACAGACAGACAGACAGACACAGACAGACGGACAGACAGGCACATTGGATTGAGTGAAAAGAAGAAGAAGATGATCATTGAGAAGAAGAAGAAGAAGATGATGATGATGATCGAACGAAACTGAGAGTTCCTAAATTCGATTAAGAGGCCAAGAGATCCGGCAGGCGAGCATTGGTTAGAGCTGAGGCGCGGCGAGAGAGTGGCGTTCGAGGCTGAAGCAGTGCGGCTTTTTGTTGGATAAATTGGACAGGTTTCTGCACGCGCGCCTCTCTCGTGCCTAACGAGAAAGAGAAAGAGAGAGGCCGCAGAGAAACTTGCTGGCCAGAGAAGAAGTAATGATGATTGAGAGCAAACAAACAAATGGCTCTATATTGGGCCATTTGTTGGCCATTTCTTCGTGGTTGCAGGCAAGACCACGAAGACTGAGCTCTGTGGTGCTGCTTCAGCTTAGGAGTGGCCAAAAAAGGCCAAAGAAGAAGAGGAAGCAGAAGAAGAAGAAGAAGAGAAGCAACGCAAGTTCCTATAATGAGCGGCGCAGTTTGAGGACTGGCCGGCGAGAGAGAATAATTTGAGAGAATAATTTCAAAATAATTGAACGGAGCTCCAGTTTCGAGCTCGCGTTCAGTTGTTCTCCATTCCATTCCAACCGAGCGGCAAAGGTGGCCAAAGATGAGCCTCGAAATGCAGCACACCTTTGCCTCTGGATTGTTTCACTCAAGGAGGCGCCAAATTGGAGAAATTCAAGCGGAAGAAGAGAAGCCTCGTTTGGTTAGGCGAACAGGAAGAGAAATTATAGTTGTAGTTATATAGAAACGTGCTAACGAAAGTTCCTAGCAACCAGCTCAAGTGGCCACTTTTGGCACTCTTTTCAACTGGAAGAAAGTTCAGAAAAGTTGAAAAAAGTGCGCCGGAAGTGGCCGAAAGAGAAAGAAGAGAAGAGAAGAAGAAAGGAGTCGCCGAGTGATAATTTCGGCGGTTCAGTTCGTTGCGCGCGGCCAGTCGAGCTGAGCAGCAGGTCGACTGAGTGGGCGCACAATCGAGAGACTGTCTCTGGCAATTGAGCGTCCACTGAGCGTCTTGCTGCCAGCCCGGAAGTGGCGCCCCAATGCTCCTAAGCATCCTAAGCGTCCCAAGCTTGCAAAGCTTGCAAAGCTGAGCAACAGGACGAGACTGTGGACTGTGGGCGCCACTTCCGGGCCGCGCGAACGAAGAGCGAAACGAAGTTCCTAGAAGAAGTTCCTAAAAGAGAGAAAGATTAAGACTCGGCGAGCAGACAACGAGCGCCCCTTTTGGCTGGCCCTTCGCGTGCGCGCAACAAATTCCCAACTCTGAGTGGACCTCTGGCAGAGCTTGGGGCCCGCCGGTTTCAGTTTGTTGTTGGTCTTTGCGAGTTTGGGGCCACTCGTTTGCCTGTTTCCTGC
>Ga0058701_10000309_pt1 | contig 38049 bp, 20 predicted proteins | sample AgamicOrMae_FD_97039 | JGI IMG/M metagenome (GOLD analysis project Ga0058701, IMG submission 97039) | Agave microbial communities from Guanajuato, Mexico - Or.Ma.e | ecosystem: Host-associated > Plants > Phyllosphere > Phylloplane/Leaf | place: Guanajuato, Mexico | collected 2012-06-04
AAAAATACGAAAAAATACGAAAAATACGAAATACGAAACTGAAACGAAACCGTTTCGTAGCGTTTTCGTAAAAATGCCTTCCCCCCTTTTTTACGAAAAAGCGTTTCGTTCAACCGCTCTAGTTCGAGTACAGCATCACGCAGAAAACGGGGCAAACACGCGGCTTAGAAATTAGCGTCCCAAAGCTTTAGTTCTTCAGGCGCGAGTCAATGGATCAGCAGTTATCATAACCGGATCAGTGGTAATCAGAATATTTCCCGACATATAGGAGTAGCTTTCTTTATCGCCATGAGAACATTCGGCGATCGGCCGCAACCATTTCAACTTGACGATTCCGGTGAATGGTTTTTCATCGGATCAGAAGTAGGTAATTATTTGCGCCTATTTCGTGGATCGTTATACAAAAAGTACCCGTCACTATGGCGTCGTATGGTTTCATCGGAGGAAAGGCGGCGCATTTCAGCACTCGGATATGGTGCTCACACAATAGCAACTAATGTCACTTTATTGAAAGCATCAGAGGTGAACGATATCTTAGAAGGCCGTGATGAAAAGTACAAGGCGGTTTCGGTATCCGCAAACGAGGTAACTCCCAGGAGAGTGGATCACGAGATCAAACCGAGTAAACGCGGAGCTAATTGGGCCGGTGTTCCAGCTCCATCACATCATTTAGATGCTGTTCCATGCTCAACTCCAATTGCTAAACATCCAGATCGCTTGCAGAACAAACGTGTCCGCACCTTCCCCATGATATATGATGATTTGGATCCAGCTTCATTGCATCAACTCTCAAATGTTAGTGAAAACTTGGTACCCATACGCTTGGACATGGAAATAGAGGGTCACAAATTACGTGACACCTTTGTTTGGAACAAGAACGAAATCTCAGTCACTCCTGAGCAATTTGCCGAAATTCTTTGCGATGACTTGGATCTACCACCACAAACATTCATACAACCCGTTGCCCAATCTATAAAGCAACAAATTGAAGCTTTCCAAGCACCAGATCCAAACCAGGACAATCTCTATCCACAAGTCGCCGACCAGAGAGTATTGATCAAACTGAACATACATGTCGGTAACATATCGCTCGTGGACCAATTCGAATGGGATCTCAATGAAAGGAATACAACACCCGAACAGTTCGCTTTAAAATTGTGCTCTGAACTAGGATTGGGAGGCGAGTTTGTCACCGCCATTGCATACTCTGTTCGCGGTCAACTATCGTGGCATCAGAAAGCCTATCCCATGATTGACCCATCCTTATCTACCATAGACTTCCCATTCAGGCCACAGAATGAGGCGGACCAATTTTCACCTCTACTAGAAACCTTGACCGATGCAGAAATGGAGAAGAAAATTCGTGACCAGGACAGAAACATTCGCCGTATGCGTAGGAGTGCTCCTGGTGTTTGGTCAAAAGATTTGCTAATCTAATTTGGTCCCAAGTAATGAGAATTCGAGAAAGAATTGACGCAACTAAAGCTTAAGAGAGTGTTCTTGTTGACGAACCGTTTGTTGTCGTGTGTTTTATACACTTTCATATATTTAGTTTGTTAGGAACTTTGGGAATTGAGAAGTGGCCTAATTTCGCTAGTGTTCACTTGTGTTCTTCAATTGTGTTCTCCTCCTCTTCAACTTGGAAGCACTTGTTTCGTTTTGCTTGAGAGTCAATCAATTGTTTGATACCAGAAAGCGTTTGCTTAGACTTCGTTCCACTCTGATGAGAGGCAATTCGAAGAGTGTTGCCAGAACGAAGGCACAGGCGTAAGTTATCACAATGTTTCCGAGTATTAAATAAAGCATTAAATAGTGTGAAAAATGAAAGGAACTCTGTCTGCTACCGTAGAAAACTGCCATCACAATTGGATGAATGAGGAAGGCTGGATAGGTTAGGCGGCTTAGTGGGACGAAACATTTGGCGCTCAGCAGTCGCTCGGCCAGCCCGAAAAGGCCCGCAGTTTGTTTGGTCATGCAGACAAATATGATCCAAGCCAATGAGAGGGCCCAAAGGGGTCTGGACAAGCTACTGTATAGGGCCGATTGGAGCTCGCTCAGCTGGTGTCCATTCATTGCGGGTTGCATGGCCAGCAGAACAGCCAAAAGGGTGCCTAGAGAGCAGAGCCAGCCTGTGAGGAGTTGCCACTGTTTTGTTTTTGTGTTTGTTTTCGTGTTTGTTGTTGGGATTGAGGAGGAATTCAGGAGGATATCAATTCGGTTAATTTCGATCCTTATCTCTAATCTCTAATTTGGCGGAAGGAAAGAGAAAAGAGGAATTTAAAGACAATAAAGAGGCCAATCGCCTGTGAAACTCACCTTCTGGAGGCGGTAATTGGCCAAACTGGTGGTGCGCATGAGGTAGGCGAAAAGGATTCCGATGAGATAGGGCGAGGCTCTGCAATAAGGCTTGATGTAGATTTGTCCATAGTAGAGGTTCATGGTTGTTTCGCTGACATTGCTGACCAGTGGCACTGCGGGCAATTGGAGCCAAACAGTGAGGAAACCATTGAGCAGTTGGGAGCCAAAGAGGAGGCCAAGCAGGAGGGTGAGGCCCAAACGGCGACTCTTGCTCAGAGCCAGAAGGAGCACTTGGCCCAAGAGGAACAGTTGCAGGTCCACTGCCGAGTACCAAGAGTGCGAGAGGCACATGTTTTCTCTGTTGATGAAATTGTGCAAAAACATTGCGTTCACCCACCAATTCTTTCGGCACCATTGGTCAAACATCATGGTGGACTCGTTCCATTGGGCCGACTGCTGATCGCCCAGATGGCGCAACAGGGTGGCACTGAGACCAATGATGGACATCATGAGGGGCATCATGCGGACATAGCGGTGCACCACATTGGCCAGTGCCCGTTTCAAGGTGAAATTGTGCACGGCCGCCTTGTGGTTGTTGTGGTTGAACTTGGAACTGTTGTTGTCATCTTGGCTCTTCTTTGCCCGACAAGAGGGGGCTGCCTTGTTGATGGGGGCAAAGTGGAGAGAGGACGAGTGGTGATGATGATGATGGTTGAGACTTAGATTGGCACTGAGGGTGCCCTTTGTCATGGCACAGGGAGGCTGCTTTTGCACGAAACCGGCATTGGGGCTGCCCCTTGACGAGTGTTCCGCTAGTTGTTGGTCTTGAAAAGTGTTTGCTCGCCCCTCAACTGGGTGCAACTTGCGCACCTTGCACTGGATGAGCAGTTGTTTTTGGTCTTGGCTTGCATTGTAGGCGATTGTTTGGTTGTTGTTATTGTTGTTGTTGTTGTAGTGGTGGTTGTTGTTGTTGTTATTAATTGTTTTCTCTGTGGTGTGTTCTGGCCTTTCGTTAAGTTGGCCGGGTTGTTCGAAAAGGAGTAGTGAGGAGTTATTTTTAGTTAGTGGCAAGAAGAGGCTCTCATCTGATTGGTAGCTGGTGTTTGTGATTGCCAGTGAGCAGGCGCGTTTGTTGTTAAAGTTGGTTTTGTTTGCTGGTGCAATGTGGTTGTTTTGGTTCTCGTTTTCATGATTGTTGTTGTTATTGTTGTTGTTTTGCTTTGTACTACCACTAAGCTGCGAGCAGCAGAGCAGAATGTCGGCCAAAGCGGGCGGCTCATTTGTATTCTGCTCTTGGTCGAGGGGCCGGCGCGGAGCCAGCGCGGCGCACGCTAGTCTCTCGTGCCGCTTTGACAAGTGGCGCGCGCAACAGCCGCCCACTGGCCTATTTAGGCTCCCCCACTGCTCGGCCGCCTCCTTAGCCTTCGCCTTCGCCTTTGCCTTTTTCTCCCCATCTTTTCTGTCTAAATCCAAATCCAAGTCCAGATCCACATCCGAATGCAGCTCTGCCAGTTGTCGCCCCGCGCAACACTGTTCCCCCACCACAAACTCGCCACTTTTTTGCGCCTCTCCTTCCTCCTTGGCCCGCCGCCCATCCTGTTCCTCCTTCTGGCGGCGTTCCTCTTCCTCGTGCTCCTCCTCCTCCTCCTCCTCGTTGGCGGCGTGTTCCTTTGCGCCGACCTTGGCGCGCCCTCTTCTTCTCCTCTCAGGCGTCTGGCCAACTGCAACACTCTCGCAGCCGGCCGGCCCCCTGAAGGCTAAATAGGGCAACAGGAAGCCGCCGACGAAGAAGAAACTGTCGCAGGCGAAGGAGCCGTTGGCCAACAGTTGGCTGCCCAGCGACTTGTAGATGCTGCCCAGAGAGTCGCTGTTCGAGAAGTACATCCAACGGAGGGCAAAGTTGTACGAGTGTATGACAATAACCCAAATCATGGAGAGAAATCTCAGTCCGTGCAACGAGTCAATCGACTCCTCTTGGTGGTGGCCTTCAACTTGTTGATTGTGCAGATCATCATTTTGCCTCAAAATCGCCTCCTCGAAGTGGCCATCTTGTTCTTCTTCTTCGTCGTCCAGTTGGCCCTTAGGACTAGAAAGCGGCAGTCCAATTCCAATTCCAATTCCAATTCCTAGTCCTCCAACTCCAACTGGGCGCTCCAATGGAATAGGCACTTTTCCAGCTCGCAGTGCGCCTGTGCCCATTGCGAGCTGCTGCCGCTGCACTGCGCGCGGCTGCCCATTGCAAAGCGCAGGGCCAGCTCCAATTTCTATCCTATTTCTCTGTCCAAGACTATTTCTATTTCTGTTTCTGTTTCTCTGCCGATCTCGATCTGCAACTGCATCAACTTCTGCATCAACTTCTACCTCTGAGACTTCTGAAACTTCTACTTCTCCATTTCGAGCTCCATTTCCACGCGGCCGCCAGTTTGCCGCTACTTTGGAGCGCGAGTCAAAGATTTGCTTTGAACTTTGGCGCAGCGAGAAAGCTAATAGGATCTCAAGGCCGAGTGCGGTCGCGCAACTCAAACGCGCCGGCCCACTTGAGATACTGATGAGCGAACAGGCACTGGTGGATCTGGCTTCTTCGTTGTTTCGTTGGCAGCTAAACGACGAACGTTCATGGTCTCTGATGTAGTCCAAGAGTGTTGCAAAGGCGACCAGTGCCACCGTTGCAAACAGGAGCGATCTTTGTCCCACGCAAAGTTGGTGGTCAGTTATGGTTTGGGTCACATTTTGGATAGATTTTAATTTTGTTGTTTTTTGTCGTTGGGCAAACTTTTTTCGGTTAATTTTCTTTTCATTTCATTCTCAATAAATTGGCCGCCGCCACTTTTTGCTCTTTGCTGCAAATTGTCGCCAAATTGCCAGTGGACAATCTCCCTTTGGCGCCCCCAAAAGATGATCGCTCTTCTCTCGCTCGTTCGGCGACACTTAGCTCTAGTTTATTCAACTTTATATCAACTTTACATTAACTCTAAACAATTGACAACTCACTGAAAGCTTTCCTTTCCATTCGTGTGGCGTTTTCGTGCGATTTTATTTGGGAAACTTTGCACAAAATTGTGGAAATTTGCAAAATTTTGAGATAAATTTGCAAAAGTTTGAGCGGAAATTGCAAAATTCAAGCACAAAATACCGGCAAAATATTCTTCCCTTTCACTGAATTCGAAGCGAAATCACGTGACACACAGTAGCTAACAATTGGCCGCCAATTATTAGCTACTGTGTGCAAGTTCCGAGTGGGAATTTCTCCAATTTCGCCGCAAATTCAATGCCAATTTTAACGCGCAATTTGGAGCCCTAAAAGTGAGTGGCCCCAAAGGCCAATCTCGCAATGGAGCCTACTTACAGAGAAATCTTGGCCTCGAAGTTGAACTCTTGCTCCTGCTTGGCTGCCAACTGCTGCTCCAGCTCAACCTTGATGGCCGAGCAGCCAAATTGGGGCACTCTCGAGAAGGCCAACAGCGAGAGGGAAACAATTGACGTAGAGGAGGAGCCTGACCACTTCCGGTGGCTCGTTGTTTGCCGGAGCATTTTGAGAGCTTAGCTTGTGGAACTGTTCTTGGGGGAGACTGTTCTCCAATGGCGAGTCTTAAGGTCTTGTTTGGGGCTAATTTTGCCTTGATCACTTGATTGCTCTTTTGAGACTGGCTTAGGTTAACCTTCTTCTGAGTGCGACAAAGTTTGTCCAACTATCTTCTCCCTTGTTGCTCTTTTTGGCTTACTCTCTTTCACTCTCTCACTGTGGCCCTTCTCTCTTGGGCCTCTTTCTCTCTTTCTGTCTCTTAGGTTAGTTAAACTTTCCGTTCCAATGAAGCCAGTGTCTCAGTGGAGTGTGTCTGTGAGTGTCTCTGGAGCGAGTTTTCAGATGGTTGTTGATTGAGAGAGAAAATGCCCCAAAGAGAAGCGTGTGCGTGCAAATGAGTGTGTGCGGTGCGCGAACTCGTGTGCGTGGTGCTGCTTCTTTTTGGGGGAACGCCACCACTTTTCCCCCAATTCTCTGCTGCCACCGTTTTGGGCGCGCCACGCACTGCACGTGCAACACACAGTCTCTAACTCTCTCTCTCTCTGTTTCTCTTTGCTTTTTTGCCCCCCAGACAACACAATACGCTACTTTTGGACCACACACACACACACACACACACTTAGGTCTAGGCAACCGGCTGGCTGGCTGTGATTTTAGCCAAGCTAGAAGCTTGGCGAACGAACTGGCAACAGAGAGTGAGAGTGTTGTCAGAATAGAGGTAGAATGAAGCAGTTTAAATAAAGCAACAAGTACCAGTTGATTCTCACTCTCTGCCTTTTGCACCTTTGGCTATAAAGACGAGCTATAACTGTCTAATTGGCTTGCCAAATCCAATTCAATTCAATCCAATCCAATCGAGTTGATCCAATTGAATGGCATTGGTCAGTCTCGTTCATTTTGGGGAATGATGATAAAAGATTTCCATGAGCTGGCCGTCCAAGAAAGAGAGAGAGTTGTCCGCAAGTTTAGTGGACAGAACGAGCTGCTGGCTAGACACTAGGAGATCTCTGAGTCCGAATGGAACTGTTGCTCTTGAATTGGACGAAGAGAAGAGCTCTTCTTTGGTGTTTGGCTTCTTTTTTTAGCCACCCAAAGAGTTGGCGAGAAGAAGAAGGAGAAGAACAGAGACTGTTAGCACAGCCAAACAGACACACTCCTCGGCCAGACCTATGCTTTCAGCGCCCAGCCAGGCTGGCCAGTCTAGCTGGGCGCTGGCTCGACCTCCACCGTGTTTGTGTGTGTGTGTGTGTGTGCTTCTTTGCTATCGCTCAGTCTAGCTAAGGGCTGATAAATGGTTTTGATTTGTCGCAGACAAAAAGAACCACTGACGTCAGAACTACAGACTATCAGTGTCTCTCGCTCGTTGGCTCTCTCTGTCTCTCTGTGTCTCTCTGGCCAGACGGACTGCGGGCGGCAGACTGGCTGGCTGGCGAGAGAGAGAAGAGAAGAGAGAGAAGAGAGAGAAGAAGAGAGCAGAAGTGGCTTGAAACAATTACCAACGGCTCCAGCGCGCACCCAATGCTTAGGGCGCGCGCACTTAGGGCCGCCGCACTCGCGCCCTAAGCACAGCTGGTTCGCATTTGATCCAGTCGCAGTGGGCTGACAAAACGGGCGCTCTGTCAGCCCACTGGCCGCGGACCCATCGCATTAAGCGTGACCTCTTCTCTTCTCCTCACTCCACTCACTCCACTCAGCGCGCCACTCACTGTGTGCGGCCAGACGGCGGCCAGTCTGCCAGTCTGCCTGGCCGCTTCCTTCGAGCAGCCCCAGCCACCAACTAGGCTCCCCCTCTGGCCGCCTTTGTTTGCGCCCACCGGTGTGTGTCGCGGGCGGGGCTCTGGGGGGGCACCTGTTTGCAGTTTGCTGATTGCTGTGGTCCTCTCATTTGGACGCTCAGTTGGGAGAGCTGGTTGTGCAACACTTGGGCGCACTTTTTTCAACCGCCCCGCCAACTGGGAGCCCCGGGGGACGAGGAGCGAGAGGGAGTCCTCGAGGAGAGTTAATTGAATCAGGAGCGCCGGCGCAAAACCAGTAGCGTATCGGATTGAAGATTGGCAGTGGTGCGTGGCCGCAAGTGGCCGCAGTGTGGCTGCCGTGTGGAAAACGTGCGCAAAGCGGCCAGTCCTTAGTGCTGGCTGCCTACTGTGCTTACTCCTCGCACTGCTCGCACTGCTTGCACTGCTTGCACTCTTCGCCGCTTGCTGCTTGCTGCTGGCCGCTCACTGTGCTGCAGATTCAGCGCCCAGCAACACTCCACTGGCACACTGCGCTGCTAGACTGTAGCACGCGTGCATCCAATTACTGCAGCTAACTGGCCCAAAACTGGCTCCAAATTGGGGCCGCTCTCCTCTGGGCGCTCCACTCGGCTCGCCTCCAGCCTGCTGGTTCAGCCGCCAAACCAACCGGACGAGTGGGCGCGGAAGGCCCGGCGGAACGAGTCAAGGTCGCGGCCGGCCCGCAGTCGCCGGGGATGACGCGCGTCGGCCCACAGTGACGAAAGAGGCGAGGCTGACGGGCCGAGGTTGGCGGCAGTTGGCGGCAGTTGGTTTTTCTGCTCGTCATCGAGCTCGGCCCAGCTCTTAGGGCCAGTCCGATTGGGAGCAGACCAGCTTGTGTGAGTCAGACTCTGACTGTCAGAGACAGAGAGCAACAACAACAGACACTCGGACACGTCCGGAGAGCTTAGGGAGCGAGTTGCGGATTAGCCGGCGGGACTGGCGCTTGGCTGCAGTGAGCTCGCCGCACGTGGACTCTGAGTGAGCTCGTCGACTGTTGGGGGAAACCTGTTGCGTGTGATTGGAGGCAGAGGCGGCCGGCGCGCTGCAGGACTAGGCCGGCGTCTGACGACAAACGGCCGGCTGAGAGGGAGGCGGAACCCCAATTGGCGACGACCCCAATTGGCGGCGCCTCCAATTGGGGAGCAGTTGGCGCTGCTCGTCGGCCGGCGCCAGAGACAGAGACAGAGACAGAGGCCGAGTGCAAAGAGAGGTAGAGGCCGGCCGCCAATGGCCCACCGACGCTTTGCCGCCCTTTTTTTCCCGGAACCAGGCGGATGGAGGAGGAATTCGGCAGCAGAGGGCGAGCGAGAGAGAGAGAGATAGAGAGAAAAAAACGAGTTGCAAGTCATTGAACTCTGGTAAATTAACAACAAGGTGCCCGCTTCTCAGGGGCGAGAAGGGCGCCTCGAGCAGTGGTCCCGCGGCTGAGCAGTGGCAGTCTGCTGTGCTGTGCTTTGCTGTGCTTGTGTCTGGCTTGTGCTGTGCTGCTTTGCTGCCTTGTGGGCCCGGCGGAGTGTGTGTGGCGGCGGCCGCTGAGGTCGGCCGGCAAACAACTGAGGCGCTCACACAAGTCAGCCGGTCGCACTCGAGCACCACTAGAGCTAATGGCTGCTGAGGAGAAAGAGGTTTGCCAGAAGGCGCCGACCAAGAGCAAGAGAGAGAGACCAGTTCAAAGAAAAGACACACACAAACTGTGCTCGGGCCTCCCCCATCCTGTCCCCTGATCACTCTTATCCGCTGCTCCCAGTGTTATTATTTTTTTATTTTATTCCACCACCATCCCATTCCATTCCATTCCATTTTATTCCACCTCGGGGCCCATTGTTATCACAGTTTGCTCTAACCTTCTCGCTAATTCCTCAGCCGGCCTGGCCTGGCCCTCGCCCGACCCTTAGGTGTGCTACTGGTGCACCCAGGGCAAAAAAGGCTCATTCACCAGCAGCTCTTGAAGGAAGGCAAACAAGTTGCTGCCACCGATTGTGTTTCCTAGCATTAGTATCACTATTACTATTACTATTAGTGTTAGTGTTAGTGTCAAAAAAGAAAATTTTATAGCTCAAAACTAGTTGTTTTTCTCCTCTTTTTTCCCTCTTTGGGCCAACAACACTTGAACTCTCTCAATTCCTCCTTCTACTCTTCTCATCCAACACCTCATCTCTCCCAGTTTCTGGCTGACTTTTCAAACTATGCAAATGACTTGCATTCCGATTGCCTTTGCACCCATGGCCCAACTACAGTCTGCTCCCAACCGCTGCCAGACCAATGGAATGGAACCAGATAAGTCACTTTTCGCTGCTGGAGAAGCTTTCATATTCGCACAATTAACACCACTCTACATCACCACAAGCCAAAGCTTATCCACTGGCTAAAGGTGGCTGTTGCCAAGCCAAAGGCTGGTGGCTGCAGAATCTGTTTAGAGAAAATCAAAAGCTCGTTTTCCAGTCGCTCGCTTGTCTTTGAACTTGTCGACATCTAAACGAGTGCTCTCTACAACTGCTACTTATATGCTGCTAATACTGGCTCCATTGCATGCTGTGTGAACAAATCATCTCTCTCTATCTTTGGCTGAAATATTGTTTTCAAACAGAAAAGTTCAGAAGTTCAAGTTCAAGAAATAAACCCCATTAGCTTGTTGCTGTTTTTCAGAGAATGCGCGTCTGTCTGCGCGTGTGTCTGCCTCGACAGGTTGCGCGTTTGTTTACATTTTAACTTTACTTCATCCTCTCTCTCTCTCTCTCTTTCTCTCTGGCGCCAAGGCTCCTCGCTAGTTGTTGACGATGATGTCGTTGTTGTTGTTGTTGTTGATGTTGTTGATGTTGTTGTTGTTGTTGTTGTTGTTGAGTTGTCTTCTTTTTCCAGTCGCTGGCTGGAAAAGGCTTCTGCTCCGGCTGGTCGCAGGAGAACCACCGTGGCATTGTGAGATAATGACAAGATCTGTTGCATGTGTTCACTTGATGATGCCGGTTTCTTCAGGCGCTTTCCTCGGGCGCCCCCAAGAGGCTCGCCGCCCGATGTGAGTCACTCTCTGGCCGGGCTTCTAGGCAGCTGGCGGCTTTGGCTGAGGAAATATGTCAACTCTTGGTGGAAACATCACGGTTTTGAAATAACCGGCCTCCAAGTGGGTGGAATAAGAAGTAGAGAATATGAGACAGTCCATGTTGAATTTCGTATGCAAAGGCTTGTTTGTTTTGGTGTTTTCATCGCGTGCACTTGGCGGGCCAGTGCAAAAGCGCGCGCTGCCAGTGCTTTGGTGTGGGCGCCGTTCGAGTCGAATGCGACTTGTTGTGCGCGCGTTCACAAGTGTTTTGGGGGCCACTTTTCGTTTCGGGGCAAAAAGCACCAAAACGCCACCTGCCGGCCCCCAAACGAGACAGCGGAAAAAGCTCCAAGCAAAGTGGAAAGCAAACAAAACAAAAAGAGCGCCAGACAGGAAAGAAAGCCCACCGGAAGCGGCCGACCACCAATCACGACGACCAACGCCCTTTCGTGTGTGGGCAAAGGCGAGTTTGCCGCGTGGAGAGCGTGAGGCTGGGCCGCATCCAATGGGCAGGTGCCAGCCGAGAGGGCGGGGGCCAGAGCTTTGGCACGAGCGAGCGGGCCGCAAAAATCTGTCATCACGAATAATTAATAATGATCCTGCACAGTTTGGAGCTTGAGCTAGCAGTTCGAGTGTGCAGTTTTGAGCTTGAGTGTTGGGCTAGCGAGTTGAGCCAGAGTGTTGTGCTCTCTCACGAGAAGGGCGCCTGAGAACAGGAGAGTATGATGGTTATAATAATTTAAATATGGCCCACGAGCGAAGGGGGAAAAGACAATGCCCGTCGCATTAGTTGCGCACGCAACAAGGATAACTAGACGACGGCTGGCAGCATAATGGCGGCTTATGGAGCAGAGCTTGCAGGGTCTCGCTTGGAGCAGATTGGACTAGGTTAGGGTTGGATTTGGATGGCGTAGAGCAATGGAATGGGGCGGGCAAAGAATATATATATTACGTGGTTGCATTTTGGCCGCTCGTTTAGGGGAAAAATTTGCATCTCTCTGGAGTTGGCGAGCAGATTGCGCCATCGGGGAGTTCATTTGGCGCCACCGCAAACGAGAGACGACTGTCTCCACTGTGCCAGGTTAGCCTCCGGTGTGTGTCTGAAGTGAGGGGCAAAAAGTGCTCACTATGCGCTTGTTGGACTCGGGCAACACTTGTTCACTGGGGCTGGTCCAATTGTTCCAAGTCGAGGCGTGAGTTTGAGTTGGCGAGCGCCTTTCCTCTTCCGTTGGCAATGGAACGCTCACCAGTTAGTGCACATTGCCTAGTGCTTAGTGCGCACTGCACACCACAGTCTACAGTGCACAGTCTGCAATCTGCAATCTGCGAGTCTGGAACGCGCGCTGAAGCAATGGAGCGCGATGGCAGCGCCATAACAACGAAGGTCGCCCCAAGTCTGGGCGGCGGCCGGCCGACTGTGTGCAGTGCGTTGTGCGCGCAATGGGCCAGCCTGCACGCAACCCAACGCAGACTGCTGCCATTCGCGCCCGTTCGTCGAACCGCAACGAATGCAGTCTCGCCGTTGCCTCGGTGAGTTTGGCCGCCGGAAAAAGCGGAAAGCGCCGAGCAGAAAGCGGAAAGCTTTCTGCCCAAATCGCAGACAGAGAGACAGAGAGCCAAAAGTGCTCACAAAAAGTGCTCGCAGCCAAACATCAGCACAGAGAGCTCGCCCGCCGGCCACACACTCACTGGGCCGGCGAGCTGCGGCGGAAACTGGCAACTGGCGCCACACTTAGACGCCGACCAGCCCACCTGCGAGCCTCTGCGCGTCTGTCTCTCTGTCTCTCTCTGCGGCCGGGCCCAGCACTAGGCGAGCTTGTCATGCTTATGTAACTGGTTGTCATGCGCAGTGGCCCGTTCGGCTGCCTTTGGGGAGCTTGTCGTCGGTCGTCCAATGGGAAACGGTTGCTCGCAGCTCCATGTCGACTGGCTTCTGTCTCGAGTGAAAAGTGACTGAAAAGTGAGCCAGAAGTGAGCCAAAACTGAGCCAGAAGTGAGCTAGAAGTGAGCGAAAAAAGGGCGAAAAATCCACATTCGAATGGGCGAAAGTTGTGCCCAAACTGCCCTGCTGAATTCCTCTCAATTCTCCTCAATTCTCTTCAGGCCCACTCTTCACTTCCGCCTCAACTTTTCTTTCCAGCAACTGTCCTCGCGCGCCTCCCTCAGACCGTCTCCATTTCGAGCTCATTCTCAGCAGAGCTCAGCTGAGACCCTCAGCTCAACCCTAGAGACACTCTCCGATTTATTTGCTGTCTCGAGAGGATTTGGTGAGAATCTGGGAGGAAAGGAAGCACTTTTCGGAGAGGAAAGTGGCGGAGAAAGTGGGACTGTTTTTGATTTATTTGTCTGCCTTTTGACCAGTTGCTGACTCGTGCATTTGAGGGCAGTGTTTGAGTTTTGAGCGTGAGGAAAAGGAGAAAATAACAGAGACTGTCTCCGGTGGGCGAGTGGACGTGAGCAGTAAACTAGCTTGAGAGAGAGCGCAACAGGAGGAGCCCCAGCCAGTTTGGAGCTTAGGTGGCGGCTGAGCTGAACTGAAGCGAACTGGAGCATTGAGTTGCGGCGATCCTAAGGCGAAAGAGGAAAAGGGAAGGAAAATTGGAGAAGAGAAGCAGGCTGACAATGAGAGATTAAGTGGCCAGAAGACTGAAGAGAGAAGAGCAAAATCAATTCAATGCAGTGGCTTCTTCCAGCGGACAAAGTGTGAAGGCAACTGCGAGTGATCGTGCGCAGATTTTTATTTGCACCGGCTCAAGTCTCGTCCAAATCATCGCAATCTCCGCCTACCAACACCACTCGAGCACGCAGACAAAGAGCCACAAGAGGCGAGCTAAAAAAGAGCCACAAGAGGCGAGCTAAAAGAGCTAAAAGAGTCCAAAGAGGCGAAAGAGTTTAGCTAAGAGAGCCAGAAGCTAAGAGCTGAAAGAGCCAAGCAAACAGAGACACACGAACACAAGGAGCTAGAGCTAAGGGCGAGCAGCAGAAGTGGAGAATTTTTTCACTTGTTATTTTCACTTATCATTATTATTGCCGAATTGAGACTGAATTAAGACTGAATGAAAGGGAGTGAAGGAAACTCCATTGGCCGCAGTGAAAGGGTCTATTTCCATTCTTCTAGATTGGCGGCCATTTGTTGATCTGTGGGGCTGATTTCGTGCTCTTATCTGTTGCCGGCGGCCCAAAAGGGCTGAAGACAATCGGAACATTGAAGGGTGGCCAAGGGGCAGAGTAGGTGCACGAAGAGTGGAGAGTTTGCTGTTTATGGGTCCTTTTCGGGGCGGCAGAAGGACAAGAAGTGGAGTTTGGAGAGAGAGAGAGAGCGCCAAAAGTAGGTGCACTGAAGTGCGTGTGCGAGAGATCGGGAGCGGCCACTTGAGATGTGGCGCGGCTTGTGCGCAACTCAATGCAACGAGCGAATGTTTATTTACACTTGCCGATCGTGAGCACAAAGCCAAAGCCAAAGGCAAAGTGCGAGAGTGCACCAAAGACAAGCAAAAGACACGAGCGCCCACCAGCCTCCAAGTGCAGCAGCAGGGCCGCCCTCGAGGCGCGTCTCTCTGGCGCTGGCAGTAGATGGCCCTCGCGCCACACGAGCTGGCGACACACCATCACTCGAGTGCGAGCGGAAGCGAGAGCATTGTTTACTCTGAGCGCAGGACAACCATTGTTGAGGTGAGCGAGCGGACAAGGCTCGTCCAGAGGACAGTCGTCGAGCGAGGCCCACCAGAGCCCAGCAGAGGCGCTGCTCACCTCTTCTCGGCCCCAGCGAGCAGATTGGGCGGAAAAAGTGGGCCTCTCAGGCAGAGCAAAGGGCCGTTGCAGTGGGCCACCACCGAGCACAGTTTTAGGCAGCAAGACTTTCACGGGAGCTCGCTTGGTGCAGCGGCGAGCGAGCGTGAAGAGCGGCAGTCAATTGTTGCTCCGAAGCAAGCGGCAAGATTGGTCTCGTTCTCAGCGGCGAGCAAGCCAGACTTGGAGCGAGCAAGAGCAGCGCAAACAGTCAGCACTAAGCTCAAGATCTCAAGCGAACACAGTCCCACTGGCGCCCATTTGTGCCGCTTAGGCGCCCCGCAAAGACCGGACGAAGATTGGCTGCCGGAGAGTCATTTTTGGCCGCCAGAGACAGTCTTGGGTGGAAAACTTGAAGGAAAAGCAAGAGAACAAAGGCAGAAGGAAGTCTGGAATGGAAGAGTGCAGACTGGAGGCCAATTAGACGCGCGTCCGGCCGGCGAGGCGCCCATTTGTCTGGGGCCCAATTTGGCCGCCGAGCAGGCGAGCAGGGCGGCCAGAGAGCAGAGCGAGCGGCCGAGAGCGAGAGGAAGTGTTCCGAGTGGCGAGCGAGTGGGGCTACAAGCGAGACTGCAGTCGAGTGGACAGGAAAGTGACTGGCCCTCAGAGGCGAACTCGGGCGCTTCTTTCGACGGATTCCAGCCGGAAGCTGAGTTTGAGGTGCAGACTGAGGAGAGGAAGAGTGTCCAGGTGGGTGGGGCCAAGATGGCGCAGTTGGCGAGCCGGAAGCAGCAAGTTGCGGCGGCGAGACAGCGCCAACAGTCCTCCGAGAGTCTCTACTACAAGCTGGACTCGTCGGACACGAATTCGAGTTTCGCGGCCGCCCACAGTCAGCAGGCGTGTGGCCGGCAGCCGCGGGTGGTGGGCGGCGAGCTGGGTGGTCGGCGGGGCAAGTTTTACGACGAAAACATCATCCTCTTCGCCACCGAGCACAGCCAAAACAATAACAACAACAACAATAACAACAACAATTGCGAGCACAAGCAGGACAGCAAACAGCGCAGACAGGCCGGCAGGCAGGAGGCGGCCGAACTGCAGGCAGCGCCCGTGCGGGCCAGCGTGCGCAGTGTCCTGCGGCGCGGCTCCAAAGCGCACGAGAGTCCTGCGGGCGCAGGAACGGCCGCAGGACTAGGCGCAGGACTAGGCGCAAGTGCAGCAGTTTTCCCGCCGGAGCGCGCCCGTTCCTGCGCCCCGATGGGCCGCTTCGTGTCCGCCTACCCCTCGTCCAGACAGCCGGTGTACGAGAAGGGGGCGCGGAGTGTGGCCGGCCCGCAGCCGTACGCCTTCCACGTGCCCGCCGGCTGGCAGCGCGCCTCCTCGCCCCTGCTCAGCTCGGGCTCCCAGCTGGCCTTGGGGGCGCCCTTGAGCTCGCTCGGTGGCCGCCAGCAAGGCGCCGCCACGCCCCACCCGCCGCCCCGTTCGAGCTCGTCGGCGGCCGCCAAGCAGCTCCACTACGGCTACGTGGCCCCCAGCAACAAGGTGGACGCCAAATTCAACCCAAGTCTCCGCTCCAAGACCATCGAGCACATTCCCAGCATGGTCCAGGTGAGCCTGCAGGAGGCCACACAGTCGCCCGCCGCCCCCCGCTGGCCAGCCGGCGACGAGCCCGCGCCGGAAGTGGCCGCTGGCAAGCTGGCTGGCGAGCGACCCTTAGAGCAAGTTGTTAATGCCGGCGACAAGCACCTGCTGCAGGTGCGTCCCCTGGGGCCCAACTCGCTGGGCCACGAGAACCCCTTCAAGCCGGGCACCGAGCTGAGCTGGCAGGCGGACCTGATGGTGCGGCTCATCCAGCGCGGCTACCCAATCGGCGAGCTGAACCTGCTTGTGGCCGCGGCCAAGCAGCTGCGCGACCACAGGCGCCGCCACCACTGGCAGAGCTGCGACCGGTTCGCGGCCGGAAGTGGCCCAGTGGGCGCCAGAGAGCCGCTGGAAGCAAATGGAAGCCAGTGGGCCGCGTCCAAGTCGCGGGGGGCCGCAGACTGTCCTTCGGAGGAGCGAGCCCAGTGGGCCGAGTCGCCGAAACGCGTGTGGGCCAGCAGTTTGGCTCGAGCCAAGTCGCTGCCGCGCATTGTGGGCGGCCAGCCCGCAGACAGTGGGCGGCCGCTCGCTGGCGACAGTTTGGACGAGCTCATCACGAGCATCGAGCGCGAAATGGCCCGCCTGCTCCAAGCGAGTCCCCTCGAGCAGCAGGCGTCTCAGCCGGCCGAGCTGCACACAGACACCTGCTCGCAGACCACTGGCCACTTGAGGGGCGCCGGCTGGCCAGCAAGTGCCAGTCTCAGCGGGTCCAAGTCGTCGCCGGCGCTCGCAAACAGGCGCATGCTCGACAGACTGATGGGCAGGCCGGCGGCTGAGATTGCGGCCCCAGAGAGCGCCCACTCGCCAGCCGGGCGACAATCGAGGAGCACCGGAAACGCAGACGAATTAGACGAAAGCTTGCCGGCTGGACGCGAGGCCAGACTGTCCGACGCCAAAAGGGGCCAGAGGGGCGCGTCCAGCGGGAAGAGTGATAGTGAGAAGTGGGCTCTGGACGAGGCGAGCAGTTTCGGGCAGGTGGCAAAGAGGAGCCAGAGGAGAAGGAAGAGATGCTGCAACATTCAGTGATGTTCATCAGTAAATGCTTTGGGCAACCAGTCTTGCCCGTGGACTGTGTTCCGAAATGTGCCACAAGTGTTCTTAAATTATAGTTATACCCAAGATTTAGCTTCTTCTTCATTCTCAAGCCTCGACCTTGAACTTCCACTCAAAAGGGCTTCTTGGGGCTTCAGGACAGCCCCAAAAAAGTGGGTGGGCTGAGTGAGCGGAAATCCGATTTGATGGGCAAGTGTGGGACTTGCCGCCTTTCGTCTTTTTCACGCAGATGCTCGGCCAAGTGTTCACCGGAACTGCGCCTCCTTCCTGTCCTAAGATGCAAAAACAAACATCCACGCTCGAGATCTCTGATGCCGTGGAGCTAGTCTGAAGTTTGCCACAGAACAGCCTCGCTAACAATATGCTCGATGGTCATACTGTAAAAGCTCGGGCTTTTCTCTCAACTTTTCTTCATTTCTTATCCATTTATCTCAATTATCCGGGAAAAGGCTTAGCTACAGTCGTTTGCGCCTCCTCTACCTTGTCTCATGTGATCATGTGGCCACACAACTAACAGCTGAGTCTAGGATGTCCCTAAGCTCTGCTGCTTCGAAACTATTCGCCTTCCTTAGGTTATTCGCTGAGATCAACGAGAAAGCTCGTCTAGCTCGCCTCAAGTGTCGCCAATTGCAAAAGGGCGCTTTATTTGTATATCCGAGCAAAGGTTATAGGTCAGTTGGCCAAATTGGAGCTCAGTTCGTGCGAGCCTATCGAGCAATGAATCGACAAGACGAGAATTAATGGGAGGCAATCAATGAGATGGCTGCCTCGATAGATTCCTGAGACAACGGCAATGAGCAACAGTTAAAATTAGCCACTTAGCTAGTCGTATACAATTCAACGATACAATTCAACGGCTGAACTAGTGAGACGAACAATGCTGCTCGTACTTTCCTGACTACTCATTGGTAGTCATTTATTGAGATATTGACATAAAAAAGGAGCCCTCCTAAGTTCTAACCTTCTTTCTCGAGCCCGATGATGATGATGAATGGCGTGCATCTTTCTGTGAAACCTTCACATCCACCGGAACAATGTGAAAATTACTCTCCGGAATCAAGTTTGGCCTCCTCTCGTCTAATCTACCAGCGTAAGCAGTGGCTAACGCGTACAAATCCTGACGGTTATCCTTCTCACTGTTCCTCACTTCCTCCACCTTGATTCCTATACCCTTTCCGAAATGTTTGATTGCCGGATAATAGTCGATGATGCTAATCATCACAATCAACGCGTTACGGATTTGAATGTAATTGTTTGATTCCAGGGCAATGGAGAATCCCCTGGTCAATCGGTAGTGCCACTTGTAGCAAATGTCTCGATAGACGTCATAGCTAATGTATTCAGAATCAATCACGTTGATTATACTACCTGGATAATGCTCGCATTGGGCAGCGTAAATTTCGGCACTGGAGTGCCACTGGGCAGTTGTTTTTAGAATATTACTTATGAATCTACCATAATGGGCCGCTTCATTCTCAGTACAAGCGCCCATCATGTAGGTGAGATCACATAGGAGCCTATCGAGGCAAATTATAGTTGGATAATTTTCAACCTTCAGCTCATGGAGGAATAACATGAAGCGTGCACTATAGATTGCATCACAGGCTGTTTGTATGCATCGAGCAAATGGACAATGCTGAACAAATTGCCTACTCTCTAGGTAAACGTTGTCATGTGAAGAATTGTCACAAAATAAATTGTTCCTCTCTGATTCAAGATACATCTTGATATACTTCACATGCTCCACTTGTTCGGCCCTTTCTGATTTCAACTTATGTATCAGGTTGGCGCAACGATCTTTCTCTTTGCGCTTCTTCGGATCATCTTCGGGGCTCTTGGTCAGATCATTGACATGGGCTTTGAGTCGTGCGATTTCTCGCTCGTAGCAACTTAGTGGCACTTCAATATCACTCATTGATAGGGTCCAGAAAATAACAAATAGTTTGCAGTTCAAATTACATGATGTGTACTTTTGCGCCAAAATTGGCTGTATGGTTTCCGCAATAGGGTCTATAATTGATTTTGCTGCTTCAATGAATTTGGCACCCGCTACCTCGGCGCTCAACTCGGGAGTCTCACCCTCTTCTGCTGGCAGATTTATAATTGCCTCATTCTTGAGCTCGATGAATCTGGACTTGATTTTGTGAAAAATCATTGGACGGGCCAAGAAAAATGCAGTGTCCGGATCTAGTCTATGGTCTGTCATCAGCTTCTCTAGAGGTGGCAAGAAATTGACGTAATCATCTATGTTGAGATTCATCGATAGGAATACACCATACTGCACAAATGTCTCCTGGCACTGGTCGTATAATTTACCAACCAGTTTGAGAGGAGATGACTCTTGGCTGAAAAACAGGTTATCACGTAGTTGGGCAATCAATATACATAGGGGCATGGCCAGTTTCGACTCAACCAGTGCCTCCTTCAGTCTTGCCGACGTTTTCCGAGTATTTTTCACTTGATTGTAGTAGGCCCCCTCTGTTCTTAATACATCACCACCTAATAGAGCCTCTAATCGCTCGTCAGTTATTGTCTGAATTGTTTCGATACCCGTCATCTTTTGAATCAAATCGGTCAAGAGAACTAAATCCAAGCTGTTACCTATTTTCAGTTGATTCGCTATATACTCTAGGAAACTGATGAATTCAACCCTGTAGCGTGATATTATACTTGAGGAGAATGTTGAGATATTAGTTAGCCATTGAGCGAGAGCCATTCCGTCTAGGGATTTCTTATTCTTATGTGGGTCTGACAAAGCCTCAATTATACAATATATCAGTGAATCCAAAGCTATTGGAGGTAAAAATCTTAGAGCGTCAACGACCAGGCTTATCAGATTATCGTATGAAATGATCTGGGTGATTATGTAGTTCAGTGTTATTACAGGATGCTGATAACACAATTTTCCAAGATTTCGGCCTGAGGGTCTTAGAGTTTCCTTGCTCAATCTCTTCATATGGTGTTTGGCGCGCAATAAAATTTGTCCCTTGTTTTTCAACATTATCGGATTATTCGAATCGTCTTTCCATTCATGGTAGAGTTTGTATCTGATATGATACTTGAAATTCCTCACCAAAGACCATAGCTCTCGAGCAAGACAACAATTACTACGAGAAAGCGAGGCAGCTGGTAGAATGGAATAGGCTGTGGCATCTAGGATCTTGTAATATAGGTCGTTTTCCGCGGATAGAACTGTTTGTTTACCCTCAGGATCAACGGGAGAATGTAGCGCATGGGTCAGAACTCGTATTACCTTGGTAACAATCAAAGTGTCTGCACCCAGAAACGGACCAAAGTTCAGCAATATCGGTATCAACTTGGTACCCAGTTCCTCAACTTTAGTGACTTGCTGGGAGGGCTTGTAATATCTTGACGAGGCTGGTCTTATCTTCAAGTTTAGTGGTTTTGGGAGAGCACATTCTCTATACAAAGGGTCAATTATGTAATTGATATAACTACATAAAGTTTCGGCCGTCGGTCTGTTGGAGTAGCAATAGTATTGGGGCAACTTTTCAGCCAAGTATGATGCCTGAGTCCAGTCTCCAATAGCGATCAAATGAGTGCAAAGATTGATCTTGTGATTATCAACCTCGAGACGATGATAATCAATAGGGTTCTCGTCTCTGAGATTTTCAACTACACTTTTTGGAGGCGATTTCTCCTCACTACCGCCAAGAACTGCCATGGCATATCGGCGCGACAACTCCCTGCCCTCTTCGACTAATTTTTGATGATGCTCTAATATTTTACCATCCTCTGGTAGAAGGTATGCATAGATATCATCTATATCAATGATAGATCTTTGTATGAGCAAGGCCAACATACGGTAGAAATTATCAGGAGTTTGGCGCAACACATCCTTGGTGCTGGAATAAAAGGTCAGCTTCAAGATTACAAACTTGAGAATACGACTTGTATTTCTATAAAATGACTTAATGAAATCCAGATATACATCACAGTCTTCATACTCTGAGTTATGTTGAAATACCGATAGGACAATATCAACGACCCGATTTGGATCAACATAGTACGCACCGATGAGTTCTAAGATAGCCTCTTGCACTTCTTGGGTATTATCTCGGTTTAACTTAGACAATTGTGCCAATATCTTTGCAAAGCCCTCATTTTGTTCTCTCAATAGGTTGTATTTTTTCTGCTTGAAGTAGAGCTTAGTTCTGAGCCTGTTATAGGTGACCGTGTATAACCTCTTATCTTGGATGACACCAACTTGAGCATTGGTCTCGTATTCGAATCTCTCAAAAGCCAGGAGACGAGGTAGTATATCAGATCTAATGAGCTCTTTGACAAGATTGAGGAACCTTTCTCGAGAATCTTTGTAGGTGATGCTAGTCTCGATGTCGCAATGGTTTGTTGCATCGGTGAGGAGGTCTTGAAAACCTTGCTTATCGTCGGTTGTTTCGAGAGATTTTTTCAAGTTCTGAATGGTATTTTCCAAGGGTAAATTTCCCAGAATGGTCTGATGTAGAATATTGTATACATTAGCAGCATTATCACATATACTGTTGCCTCTCAGGGGATCGGTGGTGGTGTCTTCACTATGATGATTAGGCTGGATCTCCATGGGCTGTTGGTCCAATGATTCAAGTGGTGGTGCCTCTTGGCTCTCCATAGTGTATATTTGTATCGAGACCAGAGAGAATATCACTCTAGATTGAGCCTAAGATGTTATTGATCATTAAAAATAATGGGAGGCCAATGATTAGAAAGATCGGCAGAATGAATGTCGGGGTGATGATCTGATGAAGACAATAGGAAAAACTGTGGATCGTGCAAATGGTCGGCTCGTTTGTGTGAGATCGCGTGCCAATTTGGGACATTTCGCCAATGCACGTGGATTCTTGAGTTGATTAGCGAAGCAAGTCAGCTGCTTGATTCGCGCGCCCTCTCCCATTCCGCTGTCCATTGGCGCAATTGGCCACCAATTTGGGCCCCCTGACCAACATGTCTAGCTTACTGGTCTCTAAGAACTCAATGACCCATGGTAGTAAAGTCGCTTTCTTTCCACACGAACCTTGATGGAGAGGGCTAAATCAGGATGAAAGCAAGTGAGAAAGTCCACGGGCACATAGAGAAGATTGTCCTCCCGATGGAATGATATGAACTGAGGAGGTCATTCCTGAGAGATATGAACGAGCTTCGAGGTAGAAATAGTTATTTGTTGAAAGTCGAGCTTATTTTTAGATTAAATTAACTGAATGACATTGTTTAATTGATAATTTAGGTGTACAATTGTTTTTGACTTGAGAGTACAATAGAGAATTTGTTTAGATATATATTATATTGGTTATTAAAATCTTGCCTTTTTGGGAAAGAGACTCTGATAAATTATCTGGGGTAAATTTGTAGGTGGTTAAATTAGTAGTGGCCGTAGGATGATTGGTAGTAGACAGGCTGTACTTGTTTGATGATTCTGTTGATTTGTTTGAGTTTTATGATGCGAGATTGAAAATTGGATTGAATTCAACAAAAAATGGTTAGTCAATCGAAATGGTTTCCCATGTGAGAGGAGAGCTTTCACTTTGCTAAAATAATCTACTTACGGGAGTGGGATCGGAATTGGCAAGGGCAGGAGCACCTTTTTGCCTCCTTTCGCCAGAAGTGCAGCAATGGCGGCCTTCTTGAGCATCTTCTTCTTTCCAGCCTCTGCTCCATTAGGAACAAAAGCAGCCATGACCACGGCCACGATGGCGAGGATTGCGAAAATTCTGAAGTAATTCATTGTGAAATTATTATATCTTCTGTTAGCTTGCTTGCTGCTGTTGCTAAATAGGTGTCTGGTGGAGACTGGTTTGGATTGTTGTTTGAAGAGAGAGATAGTTGGTTTTTCTCTAATTCAAAGAATTTGCTTGGCAAATCAATGACTTGGATTAACAATGATCTCCATTACAGCCAAATCAACTCCTTTTATACTCATGGTCATGGACATCGAGCTCAAGGGTTGGAGGCATGGGGGAGCTAGAGCTTAGGTGTAGGCCCATGAGGGAGGTTGGATTTCGCGATAAGGTGGCGATTAATTGCATTGGAATAGTTGCATTGGCTAGTCAACCTTAGGGAGCGAGTTCATGATCACCATCTTCCCACTTTCTTGTCAACCAAACTCTCACCCCCCAGCTTGCATCCAGCTAGCTAGCCAGCTAGCACAAGCGGCAGAGCTGGCTGCAGATTGGCCCATGCCCAAGTTCATTCCCACCCTCAGCTAGCTAGCCAGCCAGGCAGCCTCTGCAGTTGGAGGCGAACTGCCCGCTCGGTGCCACTGTCCATCCTCTGAGTCCATGCTCCCATTTAGCCTGGTGGTTAGCCAACTGGACTGGTCATCGTTCGAGTTGGGCACGTGCCGAAAAGGTTACACTTCCATTGGGAAGTGTAACGCGTGCTCGAGAAGGGGAGGCAAAAGTTGCACTAATAATTGGAATTCCGAAATTGGTGCCAATAATCTAATGCAGCTAAATTCATCCTGACTCTCTTGCGCCCAACCACAGACACATGCGGACAGACAGACGGACAGAGATAGAGATACACACAGTATGAGACTGAGACTATGACACACACTTGCTAGCTTTCACTGGGCCTTCCTCCCTCCATACGACCCAAAGGCAGTCACAAAGAATCGGAATTATTCTCGCCCGGCTTTCTTTCTTTCTTCGGACACCGGACACAAGCTCGCCCTATAAGGCTTTGAAAGGAGGAAAGAAGCCACTTAGCAATGGCAAATCTAATATTGCTACAACAGTCAGTCTCGGGCACACGAAAAGCGCAATGGAAGCTAGCCAGCTGAATCCTAATTTGTGAGTTTAAACATCCAATAGAGAAGCCACTGACCGATGGTTTAGATTTTATCCAGGCAACTTTCTTTAGCCCTCCACTTGGCTTCTTCTTTATCCAATTGAACCATTGAATGTGTTCGAGCTCTCCTTCTCTCTGTGTGTGTGTTGAATCTTCTTCTTGTGTGTATTACAATGATGATTACCACTAGCTGAACAACACTCTCGCCAGCGGCCACAAGCTCACTCAGACACAATTCCACCACGATGGTCATCCTGAAAACGATGGCCAGTTAACAGGCCACCAGATGAGCCCAATTCTCTTCAGACTTATTCTTCTCCTCTAGCCAAAACTGGCTCCCATACGTGCGCTTCACTTCGACCAACAGGTCTCTTCTTCTTCTTCTTTTGTAAGAAATATATAACACGACTCTCTTTCTGGTCAAATTGTAACGGTGAACTACATGGATTTCAGAGCAGCTAGCCTGTTCTAGAGCCAATCGAGCATCCTGCGCGTCAAGTTCAAACAGCGACCATGATTACCAAATCCAAGTGCGGAATCTCTCATCCCGTCCGGCTGGCCTTCGAGAGGTTTCATTAGATCGATAATGTTAACCAATTGGTCTATGGCCACCGTGGTTAAACTTATCGCCTCTTGATTATACAATCTTTTTTAAACTGCTCTTATCCGATACTTTGTGCACACACGAACAACATTTGGATGCGAAGTCAGCCATTCAATTGACTTACTGCCTCCATGACTCATAAGCAAATAGGTAACCTGCTGGACAAGACACAAATGCGGGCGGGCAGTTGTCAATTGTTAAGCTCTATGAATGCGTCCAGTCGGGAAGACATTCTTAGCTAACGATTTGGCTACGTGTGAACCACAATGCACATCATTCTGGGGAAGACTCGTGGCATTGCTTAACGATAGAGTAAAGCTCTAGAAATTGCGAAGCAATGATGGTGAAAAGTTTCCTCAACTATCACCCAGTTTTCATTCCATAACTTAGCATACAGATCTGTCTGGCGAGCACAAGCTTTACCTCTCCGTAATTGTTGCACTCAAGATTCAATCGGGTGGGGTGTTTATTATTCCATCTTATAAATTCTTTCTTTACGTTATTAGTTCTTGTTCGAGATTTTGTCTCATGTTCAATCAATTTGGATGTTACCACAAAAGATACGCTTACCGCTCTTCGTGCCCTCTGAACGTAACAGAGTATGTTCATCATAATAATAATCGGGTGATTGCGTTAAAAGTCTTGCACATCAAGAAGATCGTTCAGCTTTGAGAAATCCTCCAGTTCGTTGTACAATATTCAGCAGAATATTGAGTCTCGAGTATCATATCAAGATTCGCCAATGGAAAAACTTCTTCCATTCCTTCATTGCAAATTGTCCACTTTCCAAGACATCATATGTTGCCAATCTATTCCAGCTGCAACGTACGGCCTCATTTTACACCGAGAGCATCATCTAATATGTTCATACACTTAGTCGAATACCTAGGAATTCAAAACATATACAAACAATCTCTCTTTCCTATATTCAATCATTTAGGGCTGATCACTGTCCATCCGTTCTGATGAACAGTAAAAGTTTGATGTTAACAACGAGAGTCCATTGAGCTGGCTCCTCAGCTCGTTTGACCGTCCATGGAGGTTACCCAACTCAGTGCGTTGTCGACACTATCTCGTCAATCGGGCTCGCCTCAACTCCGCGAAAGACCCAGTTGGGCCGGTCTTCACCTGCTGGCGCCTCGTCCGTCCTTAGGTCCAAGTCCACAGGTCTTTAACCAGTTATTTATGATTTGCGATATTGTTGCGGCTTTCGTTGACGCTGCTGTTGTTCACAGTCACAGAGTTGTTGTGAGCTGATTGACATTTAGACAAGATTTCCTGAGCCGTCCACTTTCTCCTCTTTTTCTCCATGGGCTCTTCCACAACTTGGATGCCATGCTCGTTGAAATCTATGAAAGATGTGAATTGTTCCATGCCAGGCAACTTGTCCAACGACAAACATTCAGAATTCAGATGCTTATTAATCTGCGCGGCAGCCATATAAACATCCTCGTCGTAAACCCTCAAACTGTTGCTCTCATTGATAGTTAAGGTATCGTTTGGGAACTGGTCATTTGAATCGTCTTGAGAGATCGAATTCAATCCACCGGATGGTAAATAGTTTGATAAACTTTCCGAATTGTGTTGCTGTATATTGTGTGCAAGACCAACATTGGCGCGATCGATGAAGCCGTTCGCTACAAACGAACTATTCGACGCTGTTTGGGGGTTCACTGATCCAATCTTGTCCTCGTAGCCGTAAAAATATCGGATAATGGCTAGGTCTTCATAAGAGGAAGAGTCGATGCAGGTCTTCGTCTCATATTCATAGAAATGCAACTGTGAAAATAAGCACTGGGGCTTTGGAGATGAGAATGCTTTCAATCGCAAGATCCTGAGAGCTACGCGTCTGATTGATTCAGCACAAGGTAGAGACATCCACCAATCTAGAGCGTTTGAACGGGTTTCATCGAATGCCATATCGTATGGCTCATCCCTGATAAGATACAGCTTCCATTGGTCAAAGATAGTATGACCATCAGACTCTTCGGGCATGAACTCGCTGGCAATATTGAGGATCTCTTCAATCGCTATGTCTTTGGCTTTCTGTGTGACGTAGGCGCATCGATATCTGGGATTGAGCAGATAAGCGGCAAATAGCCGCTTGAAATCGTTGATCGAGTTGACAAACCTGTGAACATAATGACCGATCAGATTGTATTTGTATTGGTCGGGCGATTCCTTCCAGGAGTCAAACAAAGATTTCCCGTAATTAAGAAACCAGTGCATATAGTCGCTTAAAGATGGCTGTATCGAAGGGTTGGTCACTGGAGTCGATTTAGATGGATGCTCCGGAGTTTGCGGATTAGAGCAAGCTGCTGCAGTTGTAGGCGTTAAAGCTAGGATATCCCTGAATGGTTTTAGGAAGAGAAGCGCCGAATCAAGACGTGACCAATACTCCGTGGATATGACGATGGACTTGAGTTCATCAAATTCTGATTTACCTGACTCTGACAAGTTTCGACTTTTCTGCTGTTGAGTGCTGATCAAATCTGTTGAGTTACCATGAACAGTAGACTTCCTACCTGAGATATCAATATCTCCTGAAGAATTGTTATTATTGTCGTCTGAGATGATTGATGACGAGAGTTTAGCTTCAGCAACAAAGTTGTAACTGTCTAAGGCTTTTATAATAGCTTGATGATTGTTTTTGATAAAATCTAATAAATAACAAACAAGGTAAGAATACCAGCGTTGGTCGTCCTTCTTGAAATTTGATGTTCCGATAGCGCCCATGAATGGGGCAAATTTGTCTAGCTTCAGATATAACTGGGGTCTCTTGCAGATAAAGTTGATGAGCTTGTAGGAGCTTTTCAGGATACTTAGAAATTTCTCATCGTTTTCCATGATATCGGAACACAATTGGTTCGTAAAGTCCAACCAACAATAATAATTGACTATAGAGGGGTGATTGGTATATAGAGCGTGGCGGGCGCGCGCTAAGATAGTCATCTCAGGTTTTACTTTAGCTGAGAACATCAAGCTATTAATCCTATCGCTGCCCACTCGTTTGATACAATCATCAATGAAATCTGATAATATCTTATTCTCTATCTGGTTTGGATTGAGCTCGTTATTCGAATGGCAAAGTCCTTTATCGTTATTGCTATGAGATTTGGTATTCTCGCTTCTCGAACCAGCACCCATCTGTTCTATGACATCCTTGACTGAGATGAGCAGTTTTCTATTGTCAGAGACAGCTATGATGGCAAACCAAAGACGACCGCGTAAACGATCAGGCCAAGAGTGTAGCTCAAGATTCACAGTTTTTTTGGGAGCTTTTACGAGGATGTTGGATACTCTTTGTCTAGCCGTCTGAGCCTCTTGCTTCAGATTTTGTGCTATCAAGTTAATACTATTCGGTGGTTTATAATCATTGGCGAAAGTTTTTACCCAACTTTGGAATTCTTTCGTATCACACAATGATAAAGGAAGGTTTCTTGTGATAACCAACTTCAAGTAGGCTTTGTCGATTGGTTCGGGATTGAGCTTGAATGGTGTAACATGGAGGTGATGACCAGAATTTGCAGCATGTGTTACAATTGCCGTGGGCCCTACAACAGGTGCAGTAGAGCTGTTCGAAGGCTGATGGAAAGAGGCATAGGAGTTAGCAACTCGAGTGGTACCATTGTGTACAGTTGTTAACAACTGTGGCGAGCTGGATACGACGCCTGGAGGCAGATGAGATATCGGAGTAAACTGCGTTTTACCATCTAGACCAGTAGTAACATGGATGCCCGAGCCAGATCCATGCTGATTCGCTGGTTTTCTTCCACGACGAGTTTTCTTGATAGGAATTAACCCGTTGAATGTTGTGGATAAAGTGGACCCACTATTCGATGATGGTACAATCATTGACTCGCTATTGGCTAAACTTGACCCGCTGGTATTGTTATTGAAGCTAGCTATGGCATTGCTGTCATTACTACTGGTAGTGATGCTACCACTAGCGCTTGTTAGATTACTGCTGGCGGTGGTTAAATTTGTTGAACTTGATGATGAAGTTGATGTTGAATGGCTATTAGTTGGATGGTGTTGCTGATGGTGGGCCGGGGGATGATATTGTTGCTGTGATATACCGACTAGCTGTTGGTGGTTGGAGTGATGAATATGGGATATCTGGGACGGGAGGAGATTAGAAGCTTCCAATATTGAATGGTTTAACTGGCCAGTGGCAGAATTCCTTGCCAATGTGTTGAGAGTTTCAGCGATAATCTGCTCTGGATTGGTTATACTATTACATTTCCTCAGATGTCGTATGAGTCTTTGCTTAGAGCCACAAACGAATTCTTTGAGACAGTGGATACACTTAGCCTCGGGGTGGTGTGACTTCGTTCTTCCAGGGCTTAGAGTATAATGTTGATATATGGGTAGCATCCGTCTCTTTTCCTCAACGCATTTATGACTCCCACCACTCCTACGAGCCATATCGTTTTGTTAAATTCTGAGGTAGTCGTGATATTGCTTTGTTGCCCAACGCCAATATTGCAGGTTTTTTGTTTGAGTGGCGAAATGCTCTCGGGGAGGTAAGTTATTCACCCGGGATGGTATGGCTTTAAAGATGGGTGACGTAATTTCAGCTGTGGTCGGTAATAGTCTAAAAATCTTGACACAGAATTCAGTGGGGTCAACGGTGAATTTAATATGTAAACTGGTTATGTCTCTAGATTTTGTAAATAGTGTAAACAATTTGAGACACATGGGCTTAAAATTATCCAATGAGCCAGCTAGACTGGTTCAATATTGAGTGGCATTCTTGATGTCGATCATTAAATGTTGATACACCTTAGTCTAAAGCATGACCTAGACGTGAAACTAGGAATTATGATTCAGACAGCAACAAAAACGATAAATTGATTTGACTAAGACAAGTTTGTTGTTATGAATGGTATAATAGGTTGCAATTGAGTTGATCTACGGTGAAGAAACTGGATCCTAAGAGCCCCGGGGAGATCAAGAAGATGATGATGATGATGAAGATGATGTGTGGAGAATTCAAGGGCTAGTGAGACAGAGCCAGAGAGAGAGAGACAGAGAGAGAGAGAAAGAGACGGGGAGAGAAAGAGAGAGAGAGAACGAATGATAGGGATTGAGTGAGTGAGGGAAGAGAGAAGTAGAGATAGAGAGAGAGAGAGAGATCAGCAAGTAGTCTGTGTGTGTATGTGTGTGTGTGACATTTGGTTCGCTGGGCGAACAAATGGAGGCAGAGAGAAGCTAGCTGACGAGCGAACTTTTCTGCCGCTTTTGCCAGAGCCAAGCAGGCAAACTCATAGGGAAGTGAGCAGGCGAGAGGCAGACCAAGAGGAGCAGGCAGACAGAGTGAGAGAGAGAGAGAGATGGAACACGAGCGTTTTCTGTCCGTTTGCGCCCGGTAGACGCAGGCGGACTTTTTCTGCATGTGCAAAACCTTCTGCCTGAATGTGTGTGTGTGTGCGGCCATAGCAGCAGAGTCAGTCGGCAGGAGCAGGGGCACAGGCTAGATTCTGGCGGCAGTGAGACGGCGGCGGCCACCGCAAGACACTAGCCATCGGCTGCGAGGTAGGCTAGCTCCGATCGAGAGTGGGGCAGAGAGAGAGAGAGAGAGAGAGATACAGTGAGACCGTAGAGTGAGCGCGCGAAGAACAAATTTGCTCAGGCATTTCGGCCAGTCCGAGTGTTGTTGGCCGGCCCGCAGGCAAATTTCAGCTTACATCCATCGATCCGAGAGTGCCCCCTTGCACACTTCGTTTCAAGAGTTTGGTCAACTCCGGTGTGCGAAGGCCCAATGCCGCCGAATCGGAAAACGGGTATCAGGCAAGTGGAGGAAACTTCTAAAACGGGAGAGAGCACCACCACCGATGGCGCATCATCGAGCTGAGGGGGCGCGGTCTCGGATGGTATGAAATTACGCCCCTATCCTTGCTCGAGCGGGCCACGCGCAAATTCTCGCCTCCGAACTCGGCCTTCGGGACCGCCGCTCAGCTCGGGCCCCCCAGCCACACGAGAGGCGTGACTGTCGGCGAGAAGTGTGTAATGTGTGTAATCACGCAGCGAACTTGAGAGCGGCCCGCGCGCAGCACTTGATCCAGGGGGTGTGTCACTCATTACCGCATCCCGCCCGATGCAAAGGCTCATTGTGTCCTCTTGGTGCATTGGCGCCACCTGACCAGCCTCGTCACTGAAGGCTCGCACTTCTAATCCAAAGTCACCCCTGTCCTCGCCTACTTCGTCCTGATTGGGGCCTGACGGGCATGGGGACATCTGCAAAGCTCGTCTCGCTCGACAAGACCTCGATTGTGAGGCCAGCTTGGCAGGAAGCTTCTCCCCATTTCCTGACTCACCATCTCACCTGTCTTCTCGCAGCTAGCTCATATGTCCCCTTTCCAGACCATTATGACCAGATAGACAGTTGGTGAAGATCAGTCTGATTTGAACACGATAAGACTGCCTCCTTGTTCTCCTTCCGTCTTGTCTACCTCTCCTCAATCACAAACTTTCTCTCCTGTGCAGTTGGCACTAACAGATTGGATAGATTTTGGAATACCGACCGCTTTTCAGAATTTCCTAAAGCGAAAGATTGCTCCGAAACATTGGTGCATACAGTCTCAGCAAGTAGGGGGATTTCGGTCGAAAGAGATACCTCGCCAAGCAAGTGGCCTTGCCGATCTCTAGCGCCGGAGCCCGCGAAATCGTAAGGTAGAATAACTCTGCTATGCTGCACCTGTATGCTGTGAGGTCACACAAGGCCGCAAGGGAGTTTCAAAAATAAAAACATATAGGTGACCAACAAATCCAGACTCACAGCCAGATTTATGTGGTTAGTTAATGTTTAAGTGTAATTTGCAATGATGAACCATCGTGTCTTGCCGAAGACTTTATATCAGCCACGTGCGTATGGAAAAAAACAACTGCGCGAAGTGTATCATTCGGGAGACAAAGCGCAGTCCATGTCGCTCTGGTGTCGCTCAGATTGGACAGCTCCTTATGGGCACTGCTCTCTAGAGTTCAAAGTCGTATCCTCTGGTATATTTATCTGAATTATTTAGTCTAACCTAGACCATACACACACCAATGAAGATGGCTCTCCACTCGAGGTGGCTCCGGCTTATTGTTTTCGACCTCGACTGTACTCTATGGCCATTTCACGTGGATATGTTCTCATATTCGCCACCTTATAAGAGGAAGAACGGCCAAGTCGTTGATGCAAGAGGTAAGTGTTAAACATTTAGTCGGACTGCCCATCACAGCTGGCTGCCCTTTCTGTTCAAAGTTGGGAGTCTCTAACCAGTGAACATCAAAACTTATCCTTAACTGCCTCGGAATAACAAATATCAGGAGAGAAGATGGAACCTTACCCCGAGGTTTTGGAGGTTCTTGAACACTGGTCAAAGAAATGCGATATTGCAGTTGCATCTAGAACAACATACCCTACGGGCGCAGAATCTTTACTCAACCTGTTTGGCTTTAACAAGTACATAGACTATAAAGAAATTTATCCCGGCTGCAAACATGCTCACTTCAAGAGTCTGCACGAAAAGTCGACCTATGAGTTTAGCGAGATGTTATTCTTCGATGATGAACCTAGAAACATCAGAGACCTCAAGCAATATGGAGTGGAAAGTGTCCTTGTGGACTCTGACGTTGGCGTAACAAAAAAATTAGTCGAAGATGCAGTAAATGCTCGATTTCATGGGCCGAAGAAGAATTGAGCATGAAATAAGGTGAGGATCTATACAATAAAATTCATTTGTTAGTACTATTTGTTGTTTATATGAACGATTTCCGATGTCCGAAGTGAAAATCTAGAGGGGTGGTGGCAAAATTACTTCGACCCTATGGGCTGTCCACAAGCCTCTGATAAAGCTTTTTGTGCTCCCAATACGGGATTGCATCTAAATGTTTGCATGTGTCGCTATGACAAACATAAGTTCCAATCCTTCCGCGAGCTAGCAGGCCAGGTTGATTTCAATACTTTGATATCATGTTTCCGTGCTCCCATTCCGCGCTGATGTCTGCGAACTATCTAGACTGGCTAAGGTTTGTTGTCTTCTACTTGTCATGGCAACCAATTGCTTGCTCTCAATAGTTCCAATAACAAAGCTCGATTATTGTGAAGGAGTTTTGAATAGCGAGCTCTGGGGGCCAAATCGCTTGGCTATCTGGATGCCGTCTAACCAGCGAATATCTCCAAGCTAGTTAAGTTTTATGGTGCCCATCATGTACCGACGCATTTCTGGTTTAACAAGTGGGCAAAACTGTCATCAATTTCTTACGTTAGATAATCAGATAGTATGAAATTTCGAAGCGATAGATTGAGAGAATTTTTCCGGCGAATTCACTCTTGTTGTTCGTCGCGTTGAGAACGATTCGCTAGATTCACTGTTGCGCTGTATGAACTCAGCTTGAAGTCATTTAGAGAGAGTTGTATGCTGACTGTCCAAATTATTTTCAATCCAGATGACGACAATTTGTTGATCATTCAGTTAGAGACGAGGAATGAGTTCACTTGCGAAACTTTCACCTAGAAGATGGTGCAGAGCAGAAATTCATTCCGTTCTAGACTGATGATTGATAACTAATGTTGTTTATGTGCTTGAAATATTCGTTGTTACAAGTATAGAATATTGAGTCGAAGCAAATGGATGCTTGCAAGGTGTTTACAGCGGACATTGAATTTCAAACCAATTTGAGTGCACAGATATTACAATTTAATGAATGTAAATTGAGCGACCTAATCTCCATTCGTAGCGGTGCTTTTTGCCGTCTCCATAAAAGAAGACGTGGCAGAAGGAAGAGAAAACAATATTAGGAAGCTGTAGGCCATAGATGAGGATAACAATTCGATGATGTGCAAAATATAGATCCCGGAGCTTCGGACACAATACTGGAAATACTCAAAGGATTGACGTTCGAAGATACTTACAAATGGGATGTTTGTCAAGTCGATCTACAACAGTTAGTCCCGTCGATTCAACCTCTTCTTCCAAGAAAGTCAATAATAATAGCAAAGGGAAAAAAAGAATAGAGGAAAGTTCCGTATTTGCTCGGGACGGACAACAGAGTGGCGGGAAGAGTTATAACTCTCGAAACAACAACTCGACAGAAGCTGGGACTGGTCACACAACGAACATGGACGCGAAAGGGGCAACTATGGATAATTCGCTTAACGAGGTTCAGGAAGACGATATAATGTCGATCTTACTGGCCGACTCTGACAATACAGCTGGTGGAGGTGGTGGTGGTGATGGCGATGGAGGAAGCAGAGAGAAAGAGGAGATTAATACAAGGAGTGATAGCAGAATTTTCGAGACAACCATTAATGAACGACTCAACCGAGCGCCTGACAAAGAGACGGAACTTGAGCAAAAAGGAACAGACGAGGTTATGGGGATGGACGATTCCGGAGAGCCATTGGCTGCTGGCGACAGCATAGATCGAAACGAGGCCCAGAGCAATTCGAACCGAAATTCATTCGACGATGAGTTGAACATGGATTTATTGAAGCAGTACATCGCGGTCGATTATGAGATTACACAGTTGGAGGACAAGGATGCGCTCAGGATTTATCACGAAAAAATTGAACAGCTTGAGCAGTTGGAGCGTGAACTGGATATGATCAGCAGTGAGGCAGAGGAAGCTGCCGCCAGGAGTGAAACGGATCTCGCTCAATTAGCACGCTTTCATTCAAACAACTCCGCTAACCTACAGAACGATTCGAAGCAAGAGGTCGAGAGCAATTCGATGATAAGTGGTTCAATATCGGTTAAGTCATCGTTCAGGTTGCAGAAACAGGGACAGACAGCTCAGCGGGGGAAGAGTCCCAGGAATCAAACAATCTCTCGGCTACAAGATGGTGCATCGGCAAAGGGTAAAAACAATCAAGAGCATAGGACTGATTCGAGCAAAATCGGAGGTCAGATGCAGCCACCAGAGAGTTATTCCACTGTTGAAGAGGTATTCAATAGAAAGATAATCCTCGAAAAGGAACGTGATAAGTTAAAAAAGGAGGTGGAGTTAGTGATCATTGAATGCGATAAACTCCAGCAAAAATATAAGAAGCGCGATGAGATATTGGATAAACTGTTTGACGGTAGAACAGGAAATGGTCTAGAAAATCATCTTGAACAGCAGCTCAATTGGTTAATGGAGCAGAAGCACTATGTCGATCAAGTATTTTACGCCTGGAAACGGGCCGAAACTTTGACAAGTCAGACATGTGAGCAATTTGCGAGTGCATTGGAACTATTGAAACGTTTACCCAAAATGCAGAATGAGGAACATCGAAATGAATTGGCCAATAATATAGCACAACTATTAATCAAATCTCGACAAGACATGGAACAAGCTCAGAGGTATAATCCGAACGTTGATGCACCATTTTTTACCGACACAGAAACGGAACGCTTTGATAAAATTATCGAGACAATTTCTCAGACGCAATCTTTTACACAGAGCGAATATAGTCAGATAGCAACTGTCATACAATTTGCATATAAACGAGCAGTTAGTATTCGTCTTTGGCTAGAGCAAATACTGCAAATTACCATCGCCCGTGATAGCTTTGAATTGGCTGAAGAGTATAAATGGATTGCGATCCAACTGCGCAAAGAGCGAATAACATTAATCAACTCGAAGCTCCAAGAGGCGCCATATCGATCAATGGTTCAATCCATACGAGAGCAAATGGCTCAAAAGCAAAATCAACAGAGCCATTTCACAGATGGCGCAAAGACTTCAAATATGATTGGCGGGACAAATGGTAACAAAAACGAGATAAATAGAGATAGCGGAGTGGAAAGTGACGCTATTGACATTGAGGAGGAGATTTATCGACTGTTAGAGATGAACAAGTCTAGGTTAGAGACCTCAGTAGCGAGGCAAAGTAAGCACCCGACAGGTATGAACCCTGGCACCGAAGCCAATCGGCGTCTGGAGAGTTCGTACAACGATCCAAAAAGAGACGAAGCAATGCGCGAACGTATTCAGCGCCGAGTACGGGGAGAGCAGCCATATACAATAGACGTGCAAGGTCCACCCATTTATTCCCCCAGTGGACAAGAATCGTTACAATCAGGCTCCCTATCAGCAACCACCAATGCTTCAACTCCGTCCAAGTTACGTGTAGAGTTGGATGAGGTGACGAGGCAGAATCTATTGAGTGAGTATCTGATCTGATTATCTCTTCCCAATAGTGGCAGAAACCTATCGAGTCTGGGTGGAAACCAGAAGGGCACTCAAAGGCGACGTTTGTGATAGAGTCTCTCAAACCCTGCACCATGATTAGTTTTTTAGGGGGAGATGATGGAGCTTGCGGATTTTCCAATTTTTGCACGGAAGATGGACACAAACGATTCGTTCAACCCTTTCTCTTTCCGGTCACAATTCCGGCAATTAGCGCACCATCATGAAATCCGAGGATACTGTATGATCGTAGAGTGTAGAGAGTTGAAGGCTGAATCCGCTCGCAATCTCTCTCTCTCTCTCTCCCTCCCTCTCCCCCTCTCTATCTACCCCTGGTTTCACTTTCTCTTTACTAAATTTGACAAATTAGACTATCACATTAACAAAACTAAATTGATCTTGTTTCATCTAAAAAATGATCGATAATCCGTAAATCCCCCGCAGAACAAGTTGACCAAATTCATGCTAAGCATCGGAGCAAGATGGAAAGCTTACGTTTTAATAATAAAGCTAAGGCGAACGATTTCATATCAAACAGGATGCAGAGAGTCCGCAATCAGCCCAAAGCTGAAGAAGAATGAAAATGGAGTCATGCTAACAGACTTGTAGATAATAAACCTAATCAGCAATTTAAAGGAAACTTCATGTATTGTTTTGTCCTAGCTGCTAGTTCATGTTCTATGGAATAGAAACGAACTATATCTAAGGAGTAATCTAGCACAATTGGGAATGATTATAAATCAATAAAAAACTGACACAAAAAAACCACTACTACGTTCTTCTCTTTAAATTTGACAAAAACCTGTCAGAATTATCAGCGCAATCTCTTTGTCTTTCCTTTGAAGTGGTATCAGAATAACGCATGCATCTCAAATATATGAGTCGTTCTCACATGTTAGGAGAGAATCGATGAATGAGGAAGCCATGAGTCCAGTATTTCGGTCATTTGATTGACTCATTCACTACTCAGCCGACGGACTGATGGAAAGAATATATCTGTATTTCTGAACTTCTCCCAACAGTACATTACGAGTTTACCGGAAGGATGGTGGGACGAGGTGAATACATATACACACACGATGAGTAGGTGAAAGGGAAGGTGAGGTCTAGCCGTTCGAGTTGATGTCAATATCTTGATCATATGAGGGAGCAGTTCATATAAATGGCTTGCTCGAGTCTGTGTGTTGGCGAGTTTATATGATTGTAGAGAAAGGCACAGTCCAACCATGTTATGGGCCTGATGCACACACCACGCAACCTCGGCAGTCCAACATTGAGCATGCCCACTCTGTTCGCAATCTTTGTCGCATTGCACTATCACACAACACAACTTGGAGATACCGCAGTGAATGCAGCAGAACCACCACCATCTCAACCTCAAAAAAAAGTGTGTATATTTACATCTCTCTTAAAATTAATTTAATTAAGAAGAGGGAGAGCTAGAAACAGAGAATAAAGGAGATACCAATCTCGAGTTATTTTTTGTCCCGGTCTGAAGCGCAAACACTGAACTGGCCCAGCGTTAGGGAAAAAGGATAGCCATCAGTTTACTATGAACAGAAAGTCAATTGAACTCGAAATTGTTCAAGTGAATCTATTATTATAATTATCATTGATATTATATCAACTATAGTATAGTTAATCATCATCCTTAACTTCATTATTATCGTGATCACTATTATCAATTCTATTATCCAGTTTGGAGTGGTTGAAATCTAGCATCACTTATATATGTCTATCTCTTTGGAGTAAGCTTGTTAGAACATTAACAAATATTAGGAACTATCAAAAACCAGAATTCCACCGCTGTATAATTTGCCCAATCTATTCAGAGTGCAATGATAGCGTGTGAACAATGAGTTTTGCAAAAGGAAGATAACTCTAATGTGCAGGATTACATGAACTTTCAACTATTTAATGAATTATTATAATAAACTATCATCATTGCTATCAAAATGACGGCCAAGATACGTAGCTTAGTTAGTAAGAAGAAAAAACGCTACAAAGAAGATGGATTCAACTTAGATCTCACTTATATTTATGATAATATAATTGCTATGGGCTTTCCCGCCGATAAATTGGAAGGCGTTTACCGCAATCCCATCGATGAAGTGGTTAGATTCTTGGATTCTAAACATTTCAACCATTATAGGATTTACAATTTATGCTCTGAGAGACATTATGATACTAACAAATTTCATAATCGCGTTGCAGAATATCCATTCGACGATCATAATCCGCCGACATTAGAATTACTAAAGGCCTTTTGTGAAGATGTTGATGATTGGCTATCGAGAGATGCTAGAAATGTTGCGGCTATACATTGTAAAGCTGGAAAAGGACGTACTGGAGTCATGATATGCGCGTACATGATCCATAAAGGTCTAGCGAAAGACTCATCCAGCGCATTAAATTATTATGGAGA
>Ga0058701_10000310_pt1 | contig 37910 bp, 25 predicted proteins | sample AgamicOrMae_FD_97039 | JGI IMG/M metagenome (GOLD analysis project Ga0058701, IMG submission 97039) | Agave microbial communities from Guanajuato, Mexico - Or.Ma.e | ecosystem: Host-associated > Plants > Phyllosphere > Phylloplane/Leaf | place: Guanajuato, Mexico | collected 2012-06-04
TGGACGAACTGAACTGCGCAGTTCGCAAAAAACGAACTGAACTGTGAAAAACAAACTGGCAGTTCAGCTCAGTTCGGCCATCCAGTCAACTGGATTCAGCCAGTTGCAGTTCAGTTCACAACATTACTCGTGCCACAATGCACTAAACAATTTGGGCTAGCGAAAGGCGACACAATCAGCTCGTTGCCCATTTCACCCCCAACTGCGAGCTCGAATCCACGCACATTGGAACTTTCCTTCCCCTCGATGTATGCGAAAGTGCTATTGGAAAATTTGTAAACAAACACATCTCGTGTTCTACTCTGCTTTAGGCAAGCCTGCAACAAGACCTACTTCCCATCTTATTTTCCTTGAAACAATCCAATTGCAAGTCAATCAAATTAAACTTCGTTGGATCCCCCTTAATCTTTAACACAAACAACGAGTGCAATCATGAATGTACGAAATCATCTCATAGAAATACAATGCAGCCAACGGGATTTAAATGATGTAGCTCAAGCCCTAGTTCATTCTATCATTTTCTTCAGGACACATGGAAAGTTCAACTACAAGCATGAGGGTAGCTTCTCCATCGGAACTCTTGGCTTCGAACGAGCCTTCTGTGATCACCTAGATTTCAATTATGTCCGATGTTCATCTCTGCCGCTCGTAAACCGTATCAACAATAGGATCCAAGAATTTGTCGATCGTGTGTCAGAGTTCACTTACTCAGGAACGTTGATGCTTGAATTCTACACAAAAAAACACACCAAATGGCCATTCAATGATTCGAAATTACTTTGGGAGCTATGGAATATACGAATGTTGATTACCTCGCCCGCCACGATAGCAACATCCTACGATAAAAATCTTTCATCTAATAAGGCCCCGACGACAAACAATCCTTTCAGCGGCGATTACCATAACACTCCTTGCCAATACGGGACCGCAATTGAATCAGCAATCAAGCTAGAAGATCTCTTGAGCCACAAGTTGCTCGACATTGTGAAAATAGTTAACGACGATAGGTGTTCATTACCCCAAATGCCGACCCTACCGAATCTGGACACCGTTTTCGATACCAGTTTCAGTGACTTGCAACCTTATCTATTCAACTTATCATATAAAACAAGTGAAACTGCCCCAGGGTCGCATTCTATCATCGGCGGTAACACAACAAAACATAGCGAAGGTGGGCCTCTTGCAGGTACCACAGCACAATCTTCGCTCAAGAAATTCCTGCTTGGCACCCTCGAGTTGTAGCCTCACGGTCAACGGTATGATTAATCAGCCAAGGCCACTCCTAGTCCCATCTTCAATAAGGTAAGATTACCTTAAAGATACAATAAACTCAAACCTAGGTATTGATTAAATATCAACACCTCTATCCATAAATTGCCCACAAGAATCAGCGCTTAGCTCAATGACGAAATGTCGCTGATCCGTCTCCATACGAATATGGAGCTCAAAGCAGAATCCAAGACTAAGATACCAGCTGTAGTCAGGCCTACTAGTCGTGATTGAAGGAAACCCGTAGTAAACATCGGAATAATGGGTCTCGTCTCAGGCTGATCACATGTCACCATTTCAATCTTGCCGCATGCCGACGAGGCATTAGCTGGTCCTATGGCCGTACAGACCTTACCATTAAAATAGATTCTCACCTCAGTCCCCGCAATTAATCTGTGGCGGTGCATGAGATTAGTATGGTACGGATTCCTATCAACGCCCATACTTTGGAAGACGGGGTTTTCAAATTGACTAGTGAGGATGATAGTGAAGTATTTAGTCGTTCGACCGCGTTCATCCACTGCACTATACAATAATCTGGAGTCGGGCATCGAGTAGATGTAACCAAGTGAGACTAAATCCGGAGGTATCGCTACCCAGTTATTAGTTGGATATTCTCCCACATACACGACCCGGACTGAATCGGCCGAACCATCCACTTTATATCTGTAGAGAACGAATCTGTCATGCACGATAAAAACATTGTTGATCAGCCGAGATGGTTTAATCCCGTAGAAGGAAAAATATCGTTTCCGTCCACCGATAGGCGCTGGGGAAAAGTATCGACTGATCGGTTGGCCCGTGGTGTTAAGTAGATATGGAGCTTTTGAGAGGTCTCTTAACAGAGTTTCTGCTGATACAGACCAAAAAGTGTTAATCTTGAAGACCAAAAGTGCCTCTTTGTTGCTGCTATCCATAAACATGGCAGTGCCGTCTGGCTCAGAATATTTTGGGCACTGTGCCAATCCAGTAGTAATCAAAACTGAGCCATATAAGAGAATGAAGAAGATCATTGGTATGGGATGATTTTCAGAGGGCATTGTATGATGAGAATTGGATAGAGAGGAATAAATTGATGGCGACAGAGCTTGCTAAGGGGGAAATTTTTCTTTCCAGGAAGAGGGCACCCGTTATATGAGGCTACCGTAATTTTTCGAGGACGGAAGGGACTCATGGGTGAAAACCAGAAAGTATCCGACGTGTTGCCCGCCACACCCCCTCACACTGAGCGGTGAGCGTCCGACATCCCGATCAGGGACCCGCGCGATTACCATCGGGGCGCCAAATTGAACCGCTCGCGAGCAACGAAACATGACGATATATAAAAACCGGTAACCACCTAAATAAAATTCTTTCATTCTATCCTAGAGCTTCACACTTGACAGAAAGTATTATTCCCGACACTCAATTAATATGTCCAAGACAAATGATAAGGTTGCTCCCAAGTCCTCTTCATTTGGTTGGGCCAATGGGGAGCCAGTAAGATATAAAGATGCCAGCAAAGCCCTCCAAAAGGCCCACGCTCTCGCCTCAGATGTGTTATCTGCCCATGATGATGATTTCAAGGCATTGGTTGCGAGAAAGCGCAAGAAATACGAAGAGCTGAAACCCAAGAAGAGACAAAGGATGAAATCCACCAAGGGGAAAAACGATTCTATCGGATCTACAGCTTGTTCTGAGACCACACACTCTACAATAGCCGACGAAGATATCGAATGGTCTGACTGCGACGAGCTCGAGTTGTCGCGAAATATAAGCATCCTGGAACAAAGCATCAACCAGGCTAGCAAATCGTCGGATTGTGATAATGACAACGAACTAGAGTGGTCAGATTGTGATGAGGCTGAGTTGTCTCGCAATATAAGTTTATTAGAGCAGAGCCGCAAGGAAACCTCAGACCGTGAAACGCTGAAAGAAATTTCTAATCTTTAGAATAAGAATCTACTGTGATCGAGAGGAGCTAGGATTAAACACGATAGACAAAACACATTCCATTTCGTTTTCACTTCGGGTCTTTCTTTAAATCGAGATCATTATCATGGGTTTTTGGTTTCTTGTTGTTGACCTCGCTACCTCCGTCCTCATTTTTCTCATCCCGGTGCTCTTGTTTTTTATCCTGTTCCTTTTCTTGCTTTTCTTCATTGTCACCTTTCTTTTCTTCATCTTCATCTTTCTTTTCTTCATCTTCACCTTCTTTCTTTTCTTCACTGTCGCCCTCTCTCCTTTCTGCCCTCTCCTCCTCATTTTGAGCAGCTACCTTCAACCTCTCGTCGATCAACTCTCTCAACATGGTCGCGTTATTACCGCCAGCACCCCAAACGGTTTGGCCATCTGTAAAGCGGATACTTGTCTTGGTGCTAGTAATAACTCTAAAGGTTTTGTGTCTGATAGCTACATTTAATACAAGCTTGAGAGTACCTCCAACTCTCATGATGAGCCTAGACTGTCTCTTCCCTGAATCGAGAGAATCATTTAACTTGAGCTGACCCCTACCTCTCTCCGTCCAATTTGCTATGCTATGATCCCAGGAAAATAAATTGAAATCGCCTTGGAAAACTGTCTCTTCATCCTCTTCACCGGTTATAGCATCAAATTTCCTTTTCCTGATGGTGTCTATATCATCCTCCTTCTTCGTCTCCTCAATAGTTCCGAAGGATAAGGGTTTGGGTTCGTCTCCGTGTCTATCGGTCACAACTCTATCCTCTAAATTGCTACCAAAAATGTGAACGGGCTTATCACTGGACTTACTTTCATCCAGGGGCTTCAGGCCGGAGCCCTTCATTATGGGTGCTTGCTGCATTTGCAAAGAGTGAAATTAGTGATATCTGGCTTTCCTTGAATAGCTTATTGGAACTGCTGGTGGTAGTGATTGACTTGCACGAATTGCAAGGAGACTTGACAATATTTGTGACAATTCCAGGATCTTGACTACAATATGGGGCTACTTTAGGAGACAAAACATACTCTCTGTGATTTTTTCCTACTGGCGCTGTTTACATTTTCGCCGTGGGATGTATGAGGATGATGCAGTACATGTAGTTCTGACGCTGTACGACCTAGCCAGAGGCTCGAGAGCAGCCGCGCAGACAGGCCCAATGGCGCTAAAATGGTCCGAGCCGCGACTTGAGAGCTGAATGCCTGAATGCTGCCAGTGAGAGGAGTTTTGTAAAAGTGCTGCACAGCAGTGTTAATCCGGTGGGTCCAGTGCGGCCTGTAAGCCGGAAGACGCGTGTAGATAAAAATGTCAGATGCGCTAACCACTTCGATCACATTCTATTAGGGGGTTGTAGTAATTTAGCTGATAAGATGGATCTGAACCATTCACAATTTATCCAATTCACGAATAAGGCTGAAGTGGTGGCCGAGACTATAATAAAGCAATCGCGAAACATATTGCCCACATTAGGCCGACTTTTTTTGGTCAGCACATTCATAGAGGATGGTTTTCGCATGTGGTTTCAGTGGTCTGATCAAAGAGACTACATATCGTACCACTGGGATTTGCCTATGTTTATTGGAACGCTATTTGTTATTTATAATTTGTTCGCTCAATTAGGTGGATCATTTACGGTTTTATTCAGAAAAAAGGTCCGGGCGGGCTGTGGTGTCTTGTTGTCTGTTGTATTGATACAAACAATTGCCTACAACGTACTTTGGACACCGAATTTCTTCTTCAGAAACTTGAGTTTAGTCGGGGGCCTTGCACTATTATTTACAGAAACATTCGAATCAGGAAGGAAATCTCTATTCGCTGGCGTTCCATCATTGGATAACTTTGACAACCATGTTAACTATCTCCAACTTTTTGGCCGGACAACAATTGTCTTCATGTTCTTAACTATTCAGAGATGGGAGCTCTCATTCTTTTACATGATCGAAACTACTCTCGCATGCATGCTAATGTTCGCAGTCACAATAGGCTGGAAGACAAAACTCTCTGCCCTTGCTCTAGCCGTGTATCTGTTCGCCATGAACCTTTGGATTAACGCCTTTTGGAGCTTGGATTATTACTCTGCACACAGAGATTTATACAAATACGATTTTTTCCAGACCCTGTCGATTATTGGAGGTTTGCTATTACTCATCAGCCTTGGGCCGGGTAGAGTATCGGTTGACCATTCTAGAAGGAATCTTTGAAATATTTTCCAGATGCGACTCGACCTATATTCCGTCCACATCTACCGGTCACTTATGAATAAACAACGACACCAACGAGAATCATCGAGTTTAGCAGGAACAATTTTATTTCGAACGAGGAGATAAGGCACCAATGCATCAAATATATAGACTGCCCGCGAAAACGATGTCCCGTTTGATGTAAGAGATCGCCTCAGAAAACTTATTCTCCAGCTCGGTGTTACCAATAACCCTGCTAGCTTGGCACATTTGTCTCAGCAGCTCTTCCAATCTTCGCATGCAACGGATTATTGATCCTTCGTAAGCATCACTTTGCTTACAGACCTCTGCAAACGAGGCTCCTTTGGACCAGGCGTATACGACGTCCATGAGACTAGGTCGAAATTTTTCTATATATTCCTGTTCGTCGAGATCTAGGCTAGCCTCTTTTGAAACAGTGGCAATCCTCTTCGCCAGATCTTGCATTATCTTTAGGGGCAACTCTAGATCTTCTGTCAGTCGAGCTGGTTGCTCTGTCTTTTCATCAAATACAAAACAACTCAAAAGCGAGTTGATCTGGTGGGGGGATAACTCGGCGAAAGCTCCGTTGAACAACATCTCGGTTAGAAGCAGTTCATCGCCACTAGTTATTTCGCATGCAACTCTTCCTTTGATGTCAATCACGTCGTTGGGTGAACAATATCCTAATCTGCGCAGAACTCGTTTCATGTTTTTCAGCTCAGTCATTTGTATTGAATTCTTTGCGCTCCTTAGCTCAACTTTGAGCTGTTCCTTTTCTTTGAGAAATTGTTGCTTCATTGTGAATTTTTCTAACGATTCTTCATTTATGACTCCTAATGATTTCAGACGCTCCTCGTAGTTGAAAATCTTCTTGATTAGAGATTTGAATTCTTCTGTTCTAATGCCCAGATCCTCAACGGGATCGATTGGATCGAATGTGTTCTTAGATTTCCTTCTGATAGATCCTAGAGTTTTCATCACAGTCTCTTTGGCTCCGGACGATGACAAATCGTCTGGAAGTCTGATCCTAAGTGAACTGAGTTCTGTCACATTTGACAGAGAAAATTTGTGTATCGTGGGAATACCCTCGGCTTCTTGAGCAGGTACCAAAATTCCTTTCTTGTATGGCTCTTCCTCTACCGAGATGAGTGCAGTTACCATCACCTCGGTTATTTCCTCATTCCGGCCTCTCTTTCTCTTTGCTTTCTCATGCCCAAGACACATGGCCCATCCGAGATCCAGATCTTCATTGGAAACTAGTTTTATAGGTCTACCTTCATTCAAGAATGTGGTTATATATTGCCTATAGATTGCTAGGTACTCCATATTGAGTTCTTTCAATTTTTCACAGAACTGCACGTGGGTCTTGACTTTCATTTCATCCTCTATTATGATGCTATCATGTTTCTGTTGGAGCTCCTCTATCTGAGCCTCTAGTTGGGGAACTCGGGCAAGATTCTGATAATTGTAGAAACTCTGCTGCAAGATGTAATCTGGGTTAACGCCCTCGACACGGATGAGATTGAGAACCATGTTGTAGGTCAGATGGAATGCGCTGTTGAGTGGGTCAGGTTGACCTTGCAAAAGGTTTTTACCTACATCGCTGGTTATCTTTTCGTCGAGCATAAGAATGACAATACCTTTGTCATCGAGACCTCTTCTTCCAGCACGCCCACTCATCTGGATGAACTCGCCTGATGATATGTGCCTGAAATCTTTACCATCAAATTTTCTTATGCTGCTGAAGATAACGGTCTTAGCAGGCATGTTAAGTCCCATTGCAAACGTTTCTGTAGCGAATAAAACCTTTATGAGACCTTCACCGAAGAGAATCTCTGTTATTTCTTTGATGATAGGAAGCAAACCGCCATGATGGATGCCGACACCATTCTTCAATATCGCTAACGTATTTTTGACCTGTGGCAAGGTCCTATCTTCGTCGTTGAGCTGTTCGATTGCATGATTGAAAATGAGCTCAACCTTTGCTTGGTTTTCGTCATCATTGAACTTCTCGTTTCTTATTCGAGAGGCGTGAACCTCACATTCTTTCTTACTGAAGCTGAAGACTATGATGGGCACAAAATTCTTACTCTTCGCAGCTCTAATCACTTTTTCAAGATTACTTGCGATGGCTTCTTTGTCCTCGGCGTATCGCCTTCTTTTCGAATCTTGCCCGTCTTTACTCGGTTGCTCAGCTGGCCTCAGAGAGCTCATGGCGGTGTCGAACTTGTCTTCATTCAGTTTTCCATTACTGTCTACGACTTTATAAATTAGTCCACCGGCATATACATGGTGTTCTAGCGGGACAGGTCTGTAGTCTGTGTAGACGACGTGACATGTCTGATGGTGTATGTATGAGATCCACTCAGCGAATTGCCGAGCGTTGGGAATTGTTGCGGATAGGAATACGTAGTGCACATTATCCGGAAGCAATATAATAGTTTCCTCCCACACTACGCCTCTTTCCTTGTCCCTCATATAATGAATCTCATCGAAAATGACCCAGCCAACTTCACGCATGATCTCGTTACCTCGGAATAGCATCTGACGAAGGATTTCAGTTGTCATGATGAGACAAGAAGCCGATGGGTTGTTAGTAACATCTCCAGTGATGAGTCCAACATCTTTATTGAACTTGTCATCGAATTCCCTGAATTTTTGATTACTCAAGGCTTTGATGGGGGTGGTATAAATCACACGTTGACCATTCTTGAGTGATTTTGCTATCGCATACTCAGCCACTACCGTTTTACCTGCCGAAGTGTGAGCGGAAACCAATACGCTTTGTTCGTTCTCTATACATAGGATAGATCTTTCTTGAAATGAGTCTAGCTTGAATGGATATTCCTTCGCTGGAACATGATTGGGATTCAATTCTTTCGGATCTCTCAAGCCAGCATAAGTTGTCTCGGCTGGACAGGCGACCTCATGAACACAACCTCTATCTGGTACAGACAGTTCATAGATATTGGCCATATCGATATGTCATAAATTGATTGAATTGAGGTGAGATATGGATTCCAATACATCGACCGGAGTAGTTAAAACAAGAAAGGGAAAGTCATTGAGAATAAATGCATTCGGAGAAGCCGGACAGGTCCACGTGCGTATTGGGCGCCTTTCGTCACAACAACAAGTTTTCTCGAACGCGGAGATCCAACCTTACAAGGCAAGCTGACCATGACAATTGATACTACTGAACATAGGGTCATACATATAATACGATGAAATTATACACCCAAAATGAGCTTCAGTCTGATACAACCTACACATCTTCCGAAGGCTCCGGTGGATTGGCCGGATATTCAGGGAATCACTTTGGACGAATTTTACATGTTTGACAAAGACATCAGAGTGGAGATGTCCAAATCAAGAGACAGATGCTCTCAAATGGTTAAAATTGAAGATGCCTGCAGGAATCTACGCAAAAAATTGAAAGATGATTCGAAGTATCCTCACGTTTTCACTGTGAACATATCTATGCATGATAGATTGGACGAGGAATTCAAGATCCCACAGCTCGTTCGGGAGGTGAGCTTGTTCCCCAAGTGGTACCCTGATTACAAGTTGTCGACTTATTTGAGGAAAAACTACAAATTTTTCCAAGCTTTCCAAGGCAGATATCAATCCTGTCCGACCATATCGTATGGGGGACTTGTCGAATGGATCTATGTTACCACTGGTTCAATAGAAATGAAGTTATACAGACCAACAAAGACAAATCTGGTCCGCTATTATGCCCTCGAAGAGGGTGAAGATCTAAGACCTGAAGCCGATACATGTCTTCAATTCGAATTGAAGCAGGGATCGCTGTTCTCGATCCCATCCGGATGGATTTCGGTCAGATCAACGAAGAACAAAAGCGCATTTACATATGGTGGCAAGATATTGGGTCTTGACGATATACCAAGTCAGTTAGAAGCATTTGAGAATGATGTTTTACATTCAAATTGCCAACATATGCTAGACATCGATGCTGAGATCCGTTCATTGTATTGGTTTTCTGCAATCAATATGGTGAAAGCAATTAATAATAAGAGCAATAAGATACCGGGCGACAAGATCATTTCCATACTCGAATGTTTGAGAAAGTACCTTGTTGATTGGCGCTCCAAGCAACGGAAATGTCATGCTGACCGCGTAGCTTGCCTCCCTCCGGAAGTGTTCGCCCCGGATGGCATAAGGATAGATACGGTCTTGAGGGACGTTGGTGGCCTAATTCGTAGAAGAAAATCTTTCCAAGGCGAAAAAGACGCGGTCGATGTCAGCGTTACTCAAACAAGCACTGATGGAAACTCTAATTGATGTTACTGGGCTTGTCATCTCACTATCGACTAGATAACGTGCCACTGTGATAGCAATCGATTCACTGTCCAAGATGTTCCTACAGATATTGTCAAGTTTGATTTCGTCTTCCTTGCTATATTCGCCTGTGTCATCGCCATTCTCTTTCCTAAAGACTAGCACTTTAACCGGTGAGAGCGGATGAGATATATTCTTCAAGCTAGTTAGATCAGAAAACTTCTGATGAGCATAGACAAAATTTTCCCTAGCTCTCTTCAAGATGGATGGATTCTCATTTATCAACTTGAGCGACTCAATCGCAACTTGGCACTGTAATGGTGGCAAAGAGGCTGAGAAGCAGTATGCAGTTCCAGCTAATCTCTGGTGATCCACAACATAAGATGATCCGGCACAAAAACCACCGAAACCACACAGAGCATTCTCAAGCGAAGCCATGATAAGGTCTATATCTTGAATATCAATACCTAGGAGTTGTGTGATACCTCTACCAGTTTCTCCTAGTACTCCGAAAGACCTTGATTCATCTATGAAAACTCTAACTTTATACTTTTTAGCAATCGCTATAAATTCTTTCAGCGGACACATACGACCTGTTTGTGCGTAAATAGCCTCAACTAGTAGGAAAGACTTGATGGGGTTCTTTTTCCCATTTTTCTTCTCATGCTCGCTAATGAAGTCCTTTATCTTCATCTCCAAATCATCAACATCATTATGCTTGAACTTTATGGCCCGCGATTTCGAGACTACAATACCTTGCTGAATGGCAAAGTTGCAGCGCTCATCAAAATAAATCACATCCGTTGGTTTGGCGTATGCTGGTATAGCGGATGCAATTGTTGAAAAGCCGAACGAGTATAGGGCGGCCTCTTGAACGTTAAGAAAGTCGGCTATCAGCTTCTCCAAGTCTAAATGCACATTCATGGTGCCATAAAATGCTCTGGGCCCACAAGAGCCCACTCCATACTTTCTAGCTGACTCAATACAGGCCTCCCCGAGGCGCTCATCATCTGCCAAGCCAAGATAGTTGTGGGTGCCCATATTTAGACACTCACGACCGTCTATGGTTATATATTTTCCAGGTTTTGAGGTAATTACATAGGGATTCAAGACGTGCCGATTATCCTCAACATCTACATCTGGCACTAGTGGTTCTGGTGTCCAATTTTCGAGAATAAATTGTTCTTCTGAAGCTGTCGAGGGGGACTCCATCTCTCCTAAGGTGCTAAGTAGATTTTGTAGCTATCTCAAATATCTATCTCGCTCCTAGGAAATAAATCATGAAAAATCAGACAAAGCTTAGTGGGCTTGTGAGTCCCAGCGAGTGAGTAAGTGACATAGCAACCAGCAGGACAGCAGCAGAAGGTCAGGCAGAATGTATTTGATCGTAAGGAGTATTGCTACGACAAGTGGATTGGCGGCACATGTTGCGCTTATCATTGTTTTCTTTTGCCCAATAACGCAAAGCGCTAAGATAACAGAGCGGACAAGCTTGATAGCCTGCTGAAAGGGAACGGGAAAAGTCAAGGGCGCACTTGATCGGCTAAAGAAGCGATACTTTTGCGTCTCTTGATCCTCGTTCGAAAGTATATGTTCCGAAAAAAGCAGTAAATCTACACATCATGGCGGTGGTTCGATCCATTTTCTTTTCAACCTGTGCCTCAAGAGCAACCGGTCATGGTGCAACTGTTAGCTGTGACGAAGCTACCAATCCTCGGTTTCAATTGTCTCTCATGCTTTGTCTTGCTCCCACTCAGCTGACAACGGTCTCGTCGGCCGCGAGAAGACTCCGAATAGGCATTGCAGAGTTACTCGCTAGCCTTTAATGTCGCCAATCAGGCTGTGCAACCAGACACTATGGATTTCAAACAAGTCGCTTGACATAGTGAGCAATGGCTCTAGTTGAAGCTGAGAGGGTAAACAGAATGTGAGTAACTGGAACAAGTGACGCTCCTTCTCTCTAGTGCATTGGTTCAGGTCCAACTAGACAATTGACGACGGCAGCTCACAATGATCGACCCGGTACACTTGGCTGGTCTCTAGTTGTTTTGGGTCTGTTTGCAGAAAAGTGAAGTCACACTCGAATGAAAGTCAGTCGCGCTTCTCTCGAGCTTCAATCCAGATATCCACAAAAAGAAGCCACCAGTGATTTGCGCTAGTGACTTCTGCATTTGCTCTGACGCAGAGCTCTCCAGTACAAGGAAACACTTCCATGAGGCACCTGTAGTCAAGATAACTCAATCTGAAGAAACCATATCATGTTAGAAACTAGCACCTTAGCGAGAATCGTTAGGGGAGGAAGAAGCGGTTTCATGAGCCATGATTGACTTCAATCGATATCGATCATCAAAACAAAACGAAAACAGTAACCGATCCGTTTGATTTCTATCTTCATCCAAGTCGCACTTCCACAAACACAATCGACTTTTGTGACACCCGAAAGCTGAACTAGAGCACAAAGCAGAGAAGATCCACTTCTAGACTAATACTCAAAGCTAGTGAGATAAGGCAAAAAGATGTCTCGGAGAAAAGGAGAGGAAAATAACAATAATGACGAATCCGAAGAATGTGAGGAGCGACTTCCAATCGACTTAGTGTTGGACAAATTGGCTTTCCAAACTAGGAGCAAAACCTGCGAGATGGACACGAGAGAGCGTTCGAGAGTTGCTAAATGGTTTGGTAAATTGTTGATTCTTCTGACGCTTGTGAGTTTCATTTTTGTCGGAATCATTTTGAATACAATTCAGTTAGTTTTGTGCTTATCTAGCAAGCTGAGCAATGATCAAAGATGGAGAAGAATGCACAAATCGGCCAATGGATATTTGGTCTACCTTATCTTCACGCAGCCAATATTTTTGATTTATTTTTGGCCAAGAGTTGACATGAAGGTGTTTTTAGCCGACAAAAAGTTGATTGAAGAAGTGAAGACAAATGTTTTAGGTATTTTGATAGCAAACCACACCTATGAGCTTGATTGGATGGTTTGCTTCCTGTTGGCCGACCAAATGGGCAACATTGGCTCATACAAGTGTTTCGCCAAAGACGAGCTCAAATGGCTGCCCGTCATTGGCTGGACATTTTGGATGTCCGATTTAATCTACGTCAAAAGGAATTGGGATCAGGACAGACTGGACATAGAGAAGAAACTTGATGAATTGATGTCCTATGATCAGATACTCTTGGGAATATTTGCCGAAGGTACAAGATACACAAAGGAAAAGTACGAAGAGGCTGTTGAATTTGCACAAAATCAAAACTTAGAACCTTTCAAGTACCATCTCTTTCCTCGTCGACGCGGCTTTAACTTTACGTTGCGCCAGTATTTGCGCGCCACAGACTCCGAGAGAAAGATTGATGGAAAAACGATCAGGTTGTTCAATATGGAAATAGTGCTGCCAGATCGGCCAAATTTCAAACACTTTCTCAATGGGAGCTACATCAAGGCCGACGTCTATTGTGAGGAGGTTGAGATCAGCAATGACATAGTGGAGGAAGCGAAAGCGTCCAAACCAGGAGAGGAGTGTCCAAGATTGACAAATCTATTGCTCGACATCTATAGGAGAAAGGATGAAATCATTGAGGAATATCATAAAAATGGTGGCACGTTTAAATCATTGAGCGGCTCGTCTAATGGGAGCTTATACCCTTTGAAGAGTCCTTATGGAGTTGCGTTCTGTTGGTTTGTTTTCATGCTCTTCACCTATGGAACGGTGACTTATTTAGCATTGAACGTTTTCATACAATCATTTGAGTTTTGGTCGTTCATTGTGATAACCCTAACTAGCGGCTTGCTGATGCTACGTCGAATCGAACGGGAAAGCAAGCCAAATAATATCAGGATGTTGAACGGCAATCATTCAACCAAACGACAGATTTGTGATCCAAAAGCTGCCTAACTGACTGCAAGCGGACGTAGGTCTACCCTCCACAACACAATTGTGGAAATTCTCGCAAATTCTAGCACAAATTTCGACAATGAGCACTCATCAGCAATAAACTTGAACGATGGTTGAGATTTCCTACACTTCAAGTCTCAAGTGTTTCTTTGTATCACTCAATGCCCATCAAACAAAGATTAACGGATTCAAGAGGGGTCGCAAAGAAGTCAAAGTCTCTCACAAGTCTCGCCGCAAATTCAACCCTGGCCAAGCTCGTGCTCACTTCTCCAATCTAGCCTCATCTCTCCGTCTGCCTCCATGATGGACTCTCGCGTGAATGGCCTCTCGCTTGACGATAGCCCCGGGACAGAGCGAGATGACTTCATCGAAGCATCTAGAAAAGTCTGGGGCCGTTATCAAGCTAGTGGCCAGTTCAGCTCGCGAGGACTAATGAACTCTGAAAGAGCAATCGTTCCATAGATCTTAATTGGAATAATTGACGAAAGAGCACGAGGGAGAGTGTCTGTCGTGTTGCACAATCATTGTTGTTCTCGCTATCAATGCTACATCACGAGAGAGGCACCTGAACCGGAGGACAAAGAGGGAGCAAAACATTTGCGCAGATGCGTGGCTTCTGGTCAAGTGATCTAAGCCAATGAAGCTATTTCGCTATCAGACAATTATCAGAGCATTCACACATTGGCACTCGATGAATCAATATTGACGATTAACTTTGAGGGGACAGATGATTTTGGTTTGATTGCACGAAACAATGGAAATTTAACTTGATAATGATTCCATTGTATAGGAAAAAATTGATCTTTTTCACATAAAACACCCACAACTGATGATGAACTTGATCTATTCACATAGATTACATTCACTCGACGGTATTCACTGACTCATCATGCATATATGCCAGAGTGTTAATGGTGATTAGCTCTGGCTCGAGTTTGAGTGGTTCAGAAGAGGAGCTGGAATCCTGTATCGCTGGCTGCGTAATTGCGGCTTGCTCCCGAGTCTTGGGGAACTAGGGAAGTTTTTTGCCAGCCACACTTTTAAACAGGGTAGGAGTGAATTTGCATCCACGTCAAACGTTTTGTATGCATCTAATTAACTTGAATGAACAATCTTGGCAACCCTTTTCCTTCTCAGCACAGATCTTTTGCAGCGAAATCACGTATCAGTCATCATGGAATTGCGCTTTTTCTGGGACTTTGTGAGGAATTTCTCCTGTGAGATAGATAGGAAATACATGAGCCTGGCCAGTGTACTTTGGATGGTGAAACAATGGAGCAGGCGCAACTAATTGTTCTCATCATTGATTATTATCGGGCGTAGCTGCAAATGTCCACTAGACTTGCGGCTATAAGTTCCATTGTGTTAGTTTAGAGAGTTCATTCACGCCCAACGATTTTGTGTGCCCAAAAGAGTCGAGACAGATTGGACGGAATGAGAGGCATCTCTCGCTTTCTCTTCTTCTCTCTGTCAAGCGACCAATTTCGTCGCTCGCCCAGCAATCCAGTCGGATTTCATCACTTCGAGCATTCAATAGTGATGGTCTCTTGTTTGAATGTGATAAAGCGAGCAAGGAAGCACGAAGGGCCGACAACAGTAGCAAAATGAGACAAACTAGAAACTAGAAGCATCAAATTCGAGCTCACTGCCATTCAAACCAGCATTCAATTGAAGGCGGGTGCGAACTGAAACCGCAATTCAGAGGCCACTGTCTCGGGGAAGTTAGAGTATAATTTGTAACAGTGAAATATTTGCAAGCTACTTTGTCGCGACAAATATTGATGGTAGATATTAACCATCTGAAGAGGGGAGGAGATTGATCATTTTATCATCATCACAGTTCACCTCTAACCAAGTTTATTCTGTTTATTTATCTAGAGTTGTTATGACAGCAAGTGAGGAAGTGAAAGAGTGGCAGGTTGGCAATAGTGATGGCGTTTGTTGCAGTGATTTCTCTAGAATCGGTCATGATGATTGTACGGGCACTAGTGATTGCAGTGGATGCAATTTTCGGGCCAACGATTCGCAAATTGTCGGGCCAAAATTAGCATCGGCCGAGTTGGCCCATTTAGTGGCTGGTGAAGTGGAGACAAGCGGTGACAGTAAAGAGCGAGCCAGCCAAAGCAAAGAGTCTAGGAAAAACGTTAGAACAATTGATTATGTAGCTAAGAGCGAAGCTGATGGCAATTGCTCCAGTTCCTCTAATAAGCTGCCCATTAAGCAGTGGCACGTTCACGAAAAAGCGGGACAAACTAACTGCAACAAAATCAGTCCAACAGCAGTCCTGACAAACGAGCATCATAATGAGCAGGAAACTTATTGTGACCAACGCGAAGAGCCATTAACAAGCGCCCATTTGGATGACTTGAGTAGAAACAACTGCCAGGAAGTGGAACCACTGCCAAGGAGCGGAGGCCTCTTGATTAGTGGCACTAGTGTTTCTTCCGGCGCCGACAGTTCCAGCGGTGGTGGCAATAATAATAGTAATAATTGCAATAGAGATAATTGGTCCGGTGCTTGTTTGAACAACTGGGGCCCAAGAGAAGTGATTGCAGATATTCAAGTTGGGTCCACTTTACCAAGTGGGCAACTTGATGCTGGTCAAGTAGACCATGTTGGCGAGTGTGCACTCAGAGACAATAGTAGGACACACTTGCAACTGGCTGCTGGATTGCAGATAGTGGGCGAGACATTCAAGACTCAAGAGGCCAATGGGCAAACCAGTGGGCTAGTTTCAAGGACAGGCAGTGAAGCAAGGAGAAGCATAGGTTCTCTGCCCACCAGATCGGCCAGCAATCAAGCAACGAGGAGAGAGAGAAGAGTGCGCAGATCTCTTGACATGCTGGGCTATTGGACAAATAGTCGGGAAATAATGCAGACTCTCGAGGGGCACCGGTCCAGCAACTTGGCCGCCGACCACCAAGAGGGCCCACCAGCTGGCCACAGGATAGCGCACCAGCATGCGGAAGACTCCTGGTGGCCAGAGCAAGCGCCAAGAGGTCATCAGGAGCCCCAAAATGTGGCTCATCAGATCAACATTGAGTCCCTGATTGAGCCCAACCACATGGCCGCCCAGCAGGCGTCCCACCAGCCAATTGTAACATCTAGCCAATTCATCAGCATTGGTTTCGCGCCCGACAACCACCACACGCCAACCATAAGCACTGACCAGAGCCAGCCCCCCGTTCTGATGGGCCACAGGAGATTGTGGCACAGTTTGGTGCTTCCATTCCTGCTGGCATGTATCATCTTCCTGGCGGTTCTCTGGACGAGACAGCTGAGTTTGGCGCTCACCAATGACACAGTGTTCATGATGATGATTCTCATGGCGGTCTTCATGGTCATGTCGGGGGTTGCCTTCTGGTTGTCCTGCGACCGTCACTTCCAGGGACTAGAGCAACAGCAAAACCTGGCGCAAGACATGCTAGGCTCGGCCGAAGCAGGCAGCTCAGAAGGCCAAGCGGTTGGTGGGAGCGGTGTTGCAAATGGTGCACGGCGCTCACTGTGCTCTTGCCAGTTGCGCGGCCCAATGGGGCGCCAAGCTCACACTCACTGCCAAATGGGAAGGCGACAATCGCCCAACGACAGGCCCAAGTGCAACTGTTCCATCTCAGTCATCGATTGTCAGCCACCAGACTACTATGCTGCCCTGAAGGAGTCGATTCCAATCAGTTCACTCTACGCGTCGCCCACTCAAGTCCACTTGGATGCCGAACCGTCGGATCCAGTGCTGAGGGAGCTTTACTTGTTGCCGCCAAGCTACGAGGAATTTACCCAAAGCTGCCAGCGAAAAGAGTATCGAGCCAATAAATAGAATAAGCACATCAGGTCAGAGGCGACTGCAATTTCAGTCAGTTGACGCTAGCGAGTCAGGACGACTAATGATGAGGGTGAATCTGTTTAGACTATTCTTCACTAACGCCATGAAGTTGCGGATGTAAAATTGATGCACCAATTGAAGAGCCTATTTTCGAGACAATCTTTGATGGATATCTATAGGTTGTCCTCGAAGGAGGCCACCAATTTAGTTGGCACGAGCCTGAGATAGTCTTGTTCTGAGTCGCTGCTTGTTGTCCGAACCAACGCTTGGCTGCTGGTGGATAGTGGATGCTACTGCAGGGGCTCCCGTGACAAATTTCGCACCCATGTGCAAGAGGAAATCCTGCAATGCCCGTGGAATGATATTGATCAGGAACCAGCAGCGGATTCTTTCCAGCTCGGATGAGCAAACTTTTTTGTGAATTTCCGGATACTTTACCATCACCGAGTCGTACATTGCGTCCACAACGTCGGGAATGTTTGTACGGGCAGTTCCGATCCCATGATCCAGCAACTTTTTGGCACCCTCGAAGAAATTCTCACCATAGTCTTGTTTCGTAATGGGTCTGCTCGAGTCCCAGAGGCGTCTAAGGGCTTTGTGTTGTTGTTCCATGGCAATCAGATTGGTTCGGAAGAGGTGGGGCTCGATTGAGACCACCTGAATGTTCCACTTTTGCAGTTCAATTCTCACTCCATCAGTGAAAGAGAGTGCAGCGCATTTGGACATGCAGTAGCCAACCATTCCTGTTTTGAGCATTGTTCAGAGAGGGTTGCAAAAGCAACAACGAGTGGGCAAAACGGACGTTAGAAAGCTAAAATTTTTTCCGATTTATCAGAAAGATCTTTGTGATAAATAACTGTGAGAGACCGTTCATGAGCAGTGGCTTGGCGAGCCTCTAAAAAAGCCATCACTGATTTCTTGAAAAGTTCTTGACGAGGACACAATGGAAACTGGCTAGCAGCAATTCAGTGGTCGAGTTCGCATCTGGCAAGTCGAGAGATAATTTTTGAGAAAACAATGACAAACAACGAGGGAGAAAATCTCTCTTGATAAGCTCTGGTCTGGCACAAGCAAATGATGATGATGATGATGAAACACTTGAGAATTAGAATCCACTTACCTGGCAGACTAATGCGCGCCGCCAAGCTTGTCACATTGACCAAACGTGGTAATGTTCTACACCTGCGCAACAAAGGCCCAAAAGCTTTTGTTACACGAATTGTGCCCAAACAATTTACGTCCAATTGTCTCTCAAATGGTTCCAATGTTTTTCCAAACTCCACCTCGCCAGTTGCCAAGATGCCCGCGTTGTTAACCACCGCAAGCAATTCTGGTTGTTGTTTTTTTGTTTGTTAAAAAATCGAGTGGGCGAGCAAGGAACACTGTTAGCGGCTGAACAGCAACATCACACACCACTCCCCTCAATCAAGCCCGCATACTAACCCCTTCCCTGCCGGCCGAGCTCCTCTTCGACCTCTTGGTAAGCCTCTTCAACGTCCTCGTCTGAGGTCACGTCCATCTTGATAATCCGAAGCCGCGACGAGCACTCGGCCTTGAGTTTCTGGGCTCCCTCGCCCAAGGGGAACAGACAGCAGGCGAACACCATCATTCCTGCACGGTCCAGTTTGCGGGCCAACAGATTTCCAAAACCAGTGTCACAGCCAGTGATCAAAACCGCATGATTCTTTGGATCGATCCTCATCTTTGGCACCTGATTTATTACAAGACGAATTTCTCTATTCGATGAGACTCGATTCAAATAATTGTCTTGCTTCTGTTTGAGATCTGTTCAAGATCGCAACTCTACTTACAAATTTCTGTCGCCAGACGAAGTTGGACAACTGCGTTGTGAGATAAACAATGATCAGGTGGCGTATTACTTGCGCTAGTGTGTCGGCCGAATACATGGGGTCTTGGAGGAGGGGAAGCGTCTTGTAGATTGCATAGTAGCTGGCCACGAATATGACAACGTATGATATCATCTTGACTCTTTTGCTTCAGCCTAGCTTCATTAGTTACTCTCCAGTTCTCTTGCTTCGAAAATTGCTACGTAAATTGTAATTGTTGCAGGACACAATTACAATACTTGAGGGTCAACTACGGTCTGAAATTTCTTGTATTTAGATTCCAGACTGACTCTAGTCTCTTTGTTTGGGACACAAGTTATCTCCACAGCAAAAGGAAAACATAGATGTGAGGAGGCAACATGAGTTTGACCGCCACAAAACCGTTCGTTAGGCAACGGCCCTTCGCTGTTCGCAAACACACCTTTTTGGCCATTCGAAGTCTAGCTAGTTTCCTGGCCGGAAAGCCAACAGTTACGAGCTCGACAGACACTGGCCATGATGTTGGCCGCACACCTCCAAGACGCTCTTGCCAATTCGGCCTCCGTGCAACAAGTGGCGCGCAGCCGCATTAAGGCAGCTTGGCCTGTCTCTACCTGCAACGGTCCAAGACAAGATTGGTCTTGCTCACCGTTGTAGCCTTGGTGCCCCTGCATGGTCCTGCTGACCTACTCAGAGAGATGAAATCATGCTGGCCAGTGGAAAAAAACAACATTCTCTCCAGCAGAGCCGAAGCATCCTTCTATAGGATCCTCAATAATCGCGTGCTTTTGCGAAGAAAGGCCGAGATTGGAAAAGTTTGACCACTGGGCGATCCCAATTGGGATGAAAGAATCAGTTGATGAAAAATAAGGAATTTACGTCGTTTATTATTCGCACTTGTATCGCTAGCAGCTAACTGGCGACCAAATTACAGATCGCGGAATTGGGATGCTTCGCGGTATTGTTCGTCGCACGTGAAGTAATCATTTAGTTTCCAATGTAATGTTTCAAATGTAGGCCGCTTGCTCGGATCCTTATGCCAACATTCCAACATTATACCATAATATTTGGCTTCACAATTTGGCGGTTGTGGCATCCTGTAGCCCTTGTCTATGCTATTTAGAACCTCGGCATTGGTCATGTCTGGGTATGGAATGCCACCTTTTGTGATTATTTCATATAACACAATACCGAATGACCAAACGTCACTTTTAACAGTGAATTTACTGAAATTCGCCGCCTCCGGTGCTGTCCATTTGATTGGAAACCTGGCCCCAGCACTCGCTTCGTATTCTGTTTCTATCAGGAACCTTGCCAGCCCAAAGTCGGCAATCTTGCAAACATTCCTGTCATCTACCAATATGTTTCTGGCAGCTAAATCACGATGAACATATTTGTTCTCTTCCAGATACGACATACCTGCCGCTATCTGGGTAGCCATCTGAATGTATCCCGATAAAGGAAGATTCTTTCCTTCGTCTGTTTGCAGGAAACTTATGAGCGCTCCTCGAGACATTAACTCGGTCACAATATAAACCGGCTCCTCCCGGGTGCATACAGCGAACAGCTGCACCAGATTGGGATGTGACATCTTTTTCATTATCTGCGCTTCAGCCAGGAAGTCTTTGGGGTCCATCGAACCCTTTCGCAGAGTCTTGATAGCGACTCGAGTCTTACCATTGTATAGGCCTTGGAAAACTTGTCCAAATTGACCTCTACCGAGTTCGTTCAGCAGAGTCAGGCATTTCCTATCAATTTCCCACTTATCTGTTGTCTCGTAAGATAAACCAGAAGTCTGAGGTTGTTCTCGAATCACACATGGTTCCCCTAATTTAATGCAAAGACCATCTGCTGCCTTTGAGTGGTGCTCTACGAGATCGTGAAGTGTTGAGTAGACATATTTGGTGCTAATGTAGAAGCCACCCTTCTGATGCTCCTCAATTCGATAATGCCTGATACTGTTGTCCAGTTTGACCGACAGGCTATACTTGTGTGATGTTCTTGTCTGACTATCACGTATGATAAAAGCTCCGTCCTTGTTTTCTGGATGCTTCAACCTCTTTTCGGCATCCAGTCGAGTGATATTACCGAAGTACCAAGGCTCCGCTCCGATAGATTTGAGCTCAGCCACATAATTACTCGGGACGTAGCCGATTTTTCCTGTGGACTTGGATTTGGCTAACCACCAGTCTCCTTTCATGCAGCTCAAAGTGGTCTCTAGATGGTCTCCCTTACGAAAGCCCAGATCTTCCTGAGTTCTCGGCTCGTAATTATACAAGGCCAGTAGAACTCGATGTTCATTGGGGTTTTGTGAGAATATGGACTCATTATCATTTGTTTGTCTTGTCGTCCTATTACAGTTTGAGTGACTATTTGGTGTTGACACTATGTCATCGATATCAACTAGCTTGGGTACTAAGTGTGAGGGCGATGAGTGAGGTGGTATCTGCTGTGATGATTGTTGGTTGTTGCTCGACAAAGCACTCGTTTGTCGCAGTAGTTTTGGCATAGGTCCACCACGACCGTTATTTATCGATGGGTTGACATTTGGTAGATATGAGTTTGGCCGACGCATAACCTGTCTAGAGTGACCGAATGGATCGACATCAACATGATTGTTGAAGTACATCCTGGGATAGCCGTTGGTCTTCATGGGCCGGCCAACGCCCAGGCACGAGCCAAAGGCACCCATATCGATTCTATACAGGAGGGATTAAAATTAAGTTGGTTAAAATCTTCCAAGAGATTGTTGGAAAAATAATTCAATTTGATGTGATTCAATCACGGATAAGGTGACGATAGTGTCCTCTCAAGAATGGCATCCATGCTTGCTAATAAATCCAGTACTCGAATGTTGCATAGATGACTCGTAGTAGTCTATTTGGATGGTGGTTCAATCCAATATTGAGTTGGAATAAATAAATTAAGACCTAATGCTGGTTCCTTGTAAAACTCATTGATATACGTGATGGTGGTGTGATTTCAACTTATGTAAGATGTTTTCAATTCATATGATCATGATTGAGCAGTTATCAATTGAGTTCCTATGGCAGTGGTAGAGATTTCTTGGTACATGAATAAAACGGTGAATTTACCGGGATTGGTACGGATGATATGTAGTGATTGGTATATGGTGCAGTTTCATTTCTTGGTGAGCGTGTCAATAAATGGATTTATGTAAGTTGCTTTCGTAGCGATGAAATGGGTTGCGATAAGTTACAAGAGAGGAAGGAAAAGCCAAGGAAGTGAGTAGTTTTAGTAAATGTTGGTGGCGTTCGGGCTTCCTGGAAGAAGTTTTTTGAGCCCTGTGTGGCTGATAGTGCTTATGTTATGATTAGTCAGTGAGTGGATAAGGATAAGGAAAATGGGAGGAAAGCAGTTGCAGTGTTTGTGTTGGCCCTATTGAAAATGCTCGCAGAAGGCAACCTGATCGTTGAGGGAAAAGAACAAAATTCTAGCGAAGTTCTTTCGCCTTGTGGCCTTTGTTCTGGTTTTCTCCAATTCTAGTTGTCCGCGCGCCAGGGCTGCCTACTGCTGCTGCTGCTTGGCGGCCTGGCTACTCTCCGAACCCGGCGGGCTACTACTTCTTGCCTCGGCCACTCGACACCAACGAAGCGAGGCTCACGCACAGGCTCTTTGGCACACGCGCGCGGACAAACAGACGGGCAGCCGCAAGCAGAGAAGGAGAAAGAGAGCCAGAAAGAGAAAGAGAGAGAGAGAGAGAGAGAGAGAGAGAGAGAGAGAGAGAAAGAAGCACACAAATTGCCTGGATATGCTTATGGCTCGTTTGTTGGAAGTTGGAAGGCATCACACAGATTCGTCTGGGCCGGCATTAATTTGAGTGGCCTGGCAAAGATTTGGATTTGATAATGGAGATCAGACCAAGTTGGACACAAAAGCCAGACAGAAGCCTGCGCGACGACGACGACTTGTGTGTGAGACGAGGACACGACTTCTCCGCCCTAGTCGAGAATGTCCAAATTCGCCCGGCCCAATACAACATTGTGGCAGCGGACTTTCATCGATGCAAACACACTCTCTCATCATGCGTTATTCATTTGACTCCACCGCAAGAAGCGCATGTTGTTTCACGGTCCCCGCCCTGTCCAGCACCACCAGCAGCGCCACCCCAATGGGCCGACCCCCACACACTGCTTCACTTTTGCGCCCCAATTCTGCCGCCAAACTTGCCCCACTCTCGCTGCTTCGGTCCCACTCGTAACTCTCTAATTTGATATACTCTCTCTGCTTCCACAAGCAACTCCACTGGGGCATCCCTCAAGGACTCGCTCCAACACTCGCTGAGTGCCCCCCACACCCCGGGGAGACGCCACCAGGACTGACCGGGCCCTCTTTTTTGTCTTCCTGTATGGTAAATAGATTGTGCTTAAAGCTGGGACAAGCGGGCAGCCAGTGCAAAAGCAAGGGCGTTGAGAGTTCCACATGAATGTTGGGCAAGTGTCGAGCGATTGGTATGGTCACGAGTGGCCCAGTGGTCAGTGTGGCTCTGCGACACCTCCCCTGTGGAATGTAGCGCTGCTCTCTATTGCGTGCAATATAACTTAAGCCACGCTAAGCCCACGGACCAAGCTCATGAACCTGTCTCTACTACAACTGCGCGTTCTGGGGCCCCAAGGCACAAAGAGCGCGCCCATTGACCAAGACGAAGCTTGGCGGCACATAGCGCGAGCCCACACAATGCCAATGTGATGGTGTGGACTCGTCTTGAGCATTATTGTTGTTTTTTCCGTTATAGTCTATACATTGTGAGTCTCATTGTTGTGTTTGTTATTGTTGTTTTCGAAACCAATCTATTATTAAGAGAAATGATAGCAGACATTTAGTTATGATAAAAGAGTTAGCCAAAGAGTAGCACCAATGAAGCTAGATGGACCAAGATCGTTCTTTTCCCATTCAATGGTCTGATATTTATCGATCACGCAATCTGAGGATTATGGAAATAGTGTAGTAATTTTCTAAAAGCTTGGCACTATCTATCAAACAATAATGGGTGCTCCCCTGAGGAATCCGCCGAGATACGATGAGTTGGCTGAGCTTGATGCTGGGGTCTCTGAGGGACATTTGCCAATAAACGAAGAGGAGGAGATAATACAAGTGGTATATGAGAGCGACCAAAATGGCGCAGTTTTGGGAGTGGAGTCGAGCCAATTAAGACAAGGGACGACGGTGGAAAACCATGGCCAGAGCACTCACCATTCGCTAGCACCACTTGGCAGCAGGTTGGAGCCAGCGAACGAGTCAGATTCGCTGGCGGCCGACAATAATAACACAGAAGCGAACCAACACTTGTCGCGCGCTGCCTCAACCCTTCCATCTGTGGCCGAAGAGTCCACCACAAGCAGTGGCGCCGGTGGAGCCTGTCTTAGCCAGACCCAGTCCCTTCAACAGGATACTGACAATCGGGAAGAGAAATCTATACCTGAACAAATTGAGGAACAATTGAACGATCACACCAATAACCAGCAACAAACATATCCAATTTACTCAACAGTCATCAAGGAACAGCAACATCCCAATCTGGTGCAGAGCCACCATGTTAACCAATCACTCTATCAATCAGATGCTCCTGCAACCAGCTTCCACTCAAATATATATGAAAACGAACAACAACAGCAGCAACAACTGATAGCTAGTGAAAATTTCTCCCAACAATCGGAGACAAATGCAGGCCAAATTTTTGATCAACAATTAGTAGATTGCGACGATTATCCAAATATCAATGAGTCAGCTTCTAAACAAGATGATCAAATTAATGAGGCTGAACAGATTAATGAACAGATCACAGAATTGATAGCTCGTCAGAGGGGTGCTGTCGAGAAGGGTAGTTTCAGAAATAACTTCAGAAAAAAATTGGGAGTTAGTGTGAGCACTAACGAGACAGATTTGACCACTTATAGACAACGACTAATTGAAGATTCATCCAGCAAAGTGAATCGTCAATCGGCCCCCGGAACGTGCAACGATACAAATGGAGACTTGGAAAACAACCCTTACACGGGTGACAAGGCAAACGAAATCGAGAACTATGAGTCGGATGGCTTGCCAAGCAAATTCAAACGCACACATTCGGTTTCATTCAACATCCACTCGTCTAGATCCAATCGACTCAGCGTTGACATTCGCAATCTTCCATCATATCTAACCCACAAGCGGACCTCGATAGTTGATGTGGCAAAGGGTGCAATGTCCTCTTTGATCAACAGTCTCGGTGGCGGAACAGGTAGTGGCGCTGGCAGTGTCGTCTCTGATAGGCGTGACTCAAATGTCACCATGGCCCATCTGGAGGAGGATGAGGAGCCAATATTTGAAGAGCCTATCGCGCCAACCCTTTCACTTGGACAACGTGTTGCCTTGGTGCGTTCCGGAGTTTCAGAGTTTGGAACAGTTGGTTGGATCGGGCAGCTTCCTGAGGTGGATGACGATTGGATTGTCGGTGTAATATTCGATAACATGATAGGCAATTGTGACGGATCTCTCAACGGGATGAGGTATTTCTATGCGCGCGAGAACTACGCCATGTTTGTGCCTCTCTCTAGTCTTACCAAGACAGACAACTATATCGGGCGGCCTGAAACTGGCACTATGCTTTCTAGAATGTCTATAGCGTTGAAACCTGGTCAGTTGATTAGTATCCAGCGCTCCTCAATCAGGCTCCAGCATTGTTTCTTGAATGCACCTCACCAGAGGGTTGGGCACGATGTGCGCGCCGTAAGCAATAGGCTGCATTGTCAGTGTCACAACTGCGGACCCTGTGCTCATTTGACCAAGCAAGGTCGGGTAGCTGTGTTGCCCCATTTTGGTTCACACCACTTACCGCATAGAAAAAAGAATAGCTTGGCTCATGCTGCAGTCGAACTATTGGCCCACCACCATCACCACTTCCACGAGGAAGAGGAGGATCATGAGGAGAAAGATTACCAATTTGGTGACAATGCAGCACATGCTTGCAACTTTGTAAGATATAGTTGCTGCCAACAAAACGGTGTCAATGGCCACAGTTTTTCCAACGATTGCGAAATGGTTAGACCTGAACTTCTGGATAACCTCATCCACGCCCCCAAAGCACCGCATAGACGCTCGAGACCTCGTCGAGCGAGAAGGGATAGACCTCGACGACAACCGCCCGACGTCCCGATGATAGGTCCTCCGGCGCCCGAGGAGCAAGAAAGATGGATGGCCCCTCCTGAAGAGATGGTAGAAAACAAGCCTGACGGTCAAAAAATGCTGGGCCCATATGATCCCTCTGGCGGGGGGACTATGGGTTCAGTGGCTAAAAGTAGCGAACGAACCGCAATAACCAGCGAGACTGGCTCGCGACGTTCATCCGTCTCGTCATGCAACTCGTCTTCGTTCCACACAAGCCAATCGTCTTCTTCAATTGGCAGTAACTCATCATCATCTAGACCATCCAGCAAGGATGAGTTATGCGAGCCGCAACAACCTGCGTATAACTATTACACGTACGACTCAACCACGACTTGTGCCCCTGCTAGTGTGGGATATGGGACTGCTGGTGCTGTCTATAACACCATCGATAGTCACATAAGTATCATGGATCAGCGACGTTTTATATCCCAACGAGATTCATCAACATTCGTTCGCCAGAACAACGATGATTATTGTGACGGCAGTGAGATGACTCAAGATAGCAATCCTGGTATTGGGAAACGGATCTTACGCTACTTAGGTTGCCTGAAGCGCGGCCGAAGAGGGTCCGGAAGACGCTCTAAAGGGCGCAGGCATAGACGCAGCAGCAATCGATCTTCGATGTCATCTAGCTCTAGACGCAAATTATCTGCAAGGGACAAAGTTCTAGAATTTAGACGCCGCCAATCACAATTTGTGCCGTCGACTTTGGCCAAACCGGAAGAAGATTTTTCATCTCACGGTATCATCTTGAACAAATCTATGGCGAGAGGTTTACAGATGATTGACGCCAATTCGGATTACTCGAGTTATTCCAAATCATCATCATGTTCATCCTCCCCATGCTCTCGTAAAGCCGACCCACAAATTTTCACGGCTGACGTTCATGCGTTGCCGAACCCAAGCCAAAACGATCAGCAACAAACAATGGAGCATGTTCAAACTGAGCCAGGGTCCAACGCGGATTATCAGTTGAAATCAAATTTACTCAGGTCCAATCCAGAACAACCGGAGGGCCGGGTAATCAATTACGGTGACTATACGTTTGGAGAAGGCTACGAGAGTTATGCGAAAGATGGTTTTAGTCGCGATTCGGCGCTCACAGATCTTGCATATTCGTCTGAAACCTTCAAAACGAATAGCTCCTGCGATACCCTCAAACAGTTAGTTGATCAATCCATCAACGAACAGGTACCGCAATTGTCATCCGTTGTGGAAGTCTTCGGTTCGCTCATTTCACCTCTGTCATCCGAGCATGACGGCGAAGATAGTCAACAGATTCATAGCTCCACAAGTAGGAATCACCAAAGTGAAGTAGACATCTCGTCGCCTACTGCCTCCACCGCATCAGCGTTCGCTTCGAACGATGTCGAAGAGCAGGATATCGAGATAAGTAGGGATCTAGAGAGACTAGATTTGGCCGGAAAATAGAGTCATTCGAACACTAAGCATGTTGAGGCCAAAGATCAGAGATTCTCGTCAACATATCGTGAAGAATTTGTTAATGCTATTTAGTAGTTGTATTCAATGAGTATAATATATGGCTGTCAAAGGTCAAGAAGTGTAGCCAGGTCCTTGTCTCCCAAAGACAAAATTACCATAGGGTGGGGTGCCTTTGAGGTTCTCGTAGCCTGAATTGTTCGTTCTATCCAATACGATTGACTCACTATGGTATGTCATGTGTTGCCCATTATTTGTATCATTCGTAGAATACATTCGTCGATTTCTGACAAATGTCTCATAATCTGGCGGGGGAGAGTATGGGGGCAGAGTGAACTTCTGACTTTGATTGCAGTAAACATGATCCTCAAATTTGGTTGATTGGCTACTACAAGTGGTGGTGGCGGTTTTTTGAGGACTACTCTTGACCGAATCGCATCTCAGAGGAATATTGGCGTAACGCGAAGATTCGTTCAAAGTTGATTCGTGCAAAACTTCGCTCATCTCAAACTTATTTGTGGGTTGCTGGTTTTGGTATGACACTTGCATCTGAGGCTGACTAATTTGCTCCACTTGCATCGACTGGTGAAGCATATTTGATATATGCTGTTGCTGCGCGCAATGATTGTGTTGATGTTGGTGTTGCTGCTGCTGCTGCTGTTGAGTTATTTGATCTTGATGTAAGAGATATAGCTTATTTTGCTGATACTGGGTAGGTTGCAATGTGTGAAAGTCTTGATGCTGATGCTGCTGTATGTTAACGATAGGATCAGACTGTTGTTGATGCTGGTGCTGTGTCAACACCTGTTGGGTCATTTGGTGCGGATTAACGAGTTGCGAGTGCTGGGCATGTTGCTGATTGTAGTTTGGAGTAGTCGGGGCCAGTGCAACGGGAGAAGGCATAAGCGCCGGCAAGACTGTCGATTTGTTATGTGATGGAGCTTGAGATGAGAGCAGGTTCTGTTGTAATTGTGCGTTATCCATAACCTGATGTTGGCATAAAAAGTTGTTAGCTGTCTCGTGTGAGATCTCGGATATCTGTTGTCCGTTCATCATAATGTGATTATTCTCATGATTGTTCTGATTGTTAACACAATGGTGAACGCAGACGCAGTGTGGTGAAGTTACTGCATTCTGCGTTGGCGTTGGCTGATAATGAGGCATGCCATTTGCCTGGTGTTGATTATGGTTCACGTAATTTTGGACGAGATCATGACACTGGCAGTTGGTTTGCTGCTGCTGCTGATGGTTTTGGTGCTGGCATACCGTTTGATCGGCGTTCATCGATTGTATAGCAGCGAGATTTTGCGGTTGTTGGGGATGCTGGTGATGTTGATTGGACGTGGGAGATATCATCGATTGTGGTGGCATCAATCTTTGCTGCTGATGGCCAAAATTCTGATTCGGCATACCTAGGTGCATGTGGGATACATTCGGTGGGACCATCGTTGTAGCATTTGGTGCAATGGAGTTTTGTGGTTGTAACGAATGTTGGCTAGGTACATGAACAATTGAGCATTGTTGACAATGGGGTGCTAGCGCGGATTGCTGTTGCTGTTGCATTTGAGGTTGTGACTGGTGCTGGTAAGTCACCACCTGTTGTTGCGACTGTAGTAGGGGCTGTTGTTGCTGATTCACATATGCTGGGGCCTGTCTTGATTGCATAAAAACCTGTTGCTGATTTAAGTGCTGCTTATGGGCAAGGGAATGGGGAGGTGGTTGAGTTTGATGGTGAGGATGTGTATATTGTTGATATTGTTGTTGCAAATGTGGATGATGGTGGCCCCCGAGTGCCGGTGAAGTTGGTGAATAAGTGGTGTGTCTAAGATTATCATAACCATGAAACTCGTGGAAATTGGAGCCATGAGCTTTTTTCTTCGACCATGGCAGAAATTTCTTAATTGAAGGCATGTTGAGAAAGTGATAACTGTAATTACTTCAAATGAATGAGACTGCGGTGCAGAAGATAATTGATTGAAGAATACGGGTCAGTCATTGGATATGTTTGAATGCACAGTCTACATATGGCCCCAATAACAAAATAGAGTCGAGGAGAGCCATGAGTTATAAATGAGGCAGAACGTATTACCGAACGGTTCCCCAGGAGCGGGATCCCCATTGTAGCCGGTACTGTATAACAGTTCTCGTGCGACCAGCGAACAAAAAGTTCGCGCGATGATGCAGCGCGAACATCCAAGCTCAAATTAAAGCTGCTGATTGCCTGTTTTCCCTCAGACAATTCTGTTTTTCAAATTTGCAGATCAATTTATACTTATATTCCAGATCCTGAAATCCCTATCATAATGGCGGTACACCACCGCTTCATGGACAAGTTAGAGAATCCTTTTATCCACTGAACATCTGATTTTCTTATCCACTGGAAATCTCATAATGCGATGTTATCACATATGTTACTTACAAATTACCACACAGAATACTCTATGATTCTCATCACAAGTTACCGATTTAGCACGTAGGGATACATTTTAGAAAGAATCTAACTAACAACAATCCCATGCAACTCTACGCCCATAACTAGCCCAATACTACGTTCCCAATATCAAACCATCGGATTCATCTCTACAAATGATCAAACCGAAGATGGCTACCAGTATTTTAAAGGTCTGGACTTCACCCGTGAAATTTTCGTCCAGAAAGCAGAGAGGTCCTCGTCTATTTGCATCTTCGAATTCCGCTAGCCGCCATAGTACCGGGACGAAACGATGGATACACAACGATGCCATGTTGGTGGATGGGCATGTGGCGTACCTGGTTAAATTCCTTGGGAACGTCGAAGTTGAACAGCCCAAGGGATTAGATATAGTCCGTGATGCCATAAAGAAACTAGAATTCCAGCAACATCTCAAAAGGACCGAGGGAGAGAAAATCAAGCGAACAGAATTAACCATATCGATTGACGGAGTTGCAATACGCGAGCCAAAAACAAAACAAAACATTCATCAATTTCCATTACACAGGATATCGTATTGTGCTGACGAAAATTCTGAGAGAAGATATCTGACCTTCATCACGAAGGTTCAGGAGGGCTCGGATAGACATGAATGCTTCGTGTTCATCAGTGATAAATTCTCCGAGGAGATCACTCTGACTATTGGCCAAGCATTTGAACTGGCGTATAGAAAATTCCTTCTTGACCTTGACACGTCTAAACGCGAGTTTGATGCCAAAAAAGAATTGATTGCGGCTAGAAAGCGTATACAGGAGCTGGAAGAAAAAGTTACAGAGCTAGAGAGAAAACTGAAAGATAAGTCAATGAGGACAGAAGATGGTCCAGGTATCAGTGAGGACCCTACCGCCAAACAGAAGAGGACATCGACATCGTCACATAATCCTGAATTCCAGACTCCACCTGTTTCTCCAATTGCCAATCAAACAATAGATCTTAGTGTTGCAACCTCGAGGTTGAAGTCGTTGATTGATTTGCCATGACGCACTACAACCATCAGTTCCATTATATCTAGGCACAAATTTGAATAAAGTTACTATTTCAGTGAATTCTTTATATAATCCGGGGGGGCAACTGTGTAGTTCCTCTCGAGGTCGAAAAGATTTGATTGTTTTGAGATGAACTTGAGTAGATCTTGCATATAATTGACAACAGTCTGGATGGATTGAGGTTCGAGGGTCGAGAGGGCTAGAAGCTTGCCTATCTTGGTGAACATTCGAACTAGGTGAATTACTCCGTAGTGGGCCGCCAGATCTACGTCCTTTCCCTGCTCTTTCAGCAGGCATTGATATTGAAGTCTTTCGAATTTGTAGAGTAGGTGTGAGCCTAACATCACATTAAAATAATCTTTGATACCGAGTGTTAGCTCATTTAGCACACCTTCGTTCATAGATTTGGCTGTATTCCGCTTTGAGATAACGAAGTCCTTGAGAATGTTTGTGATTGGTGGTTTGGCTGGAATCACGGTCAGTTTCTTATTTTTAATTTGGTTGTCATCGTCGATGAGCCAGGTTTTGAGTTCGTCCGGAATTTTGATCTTAATTTCCTTTTCCGACTGTTGAAGCTCTTCTGGTTCAACAATGAAAGGTTCAATCAGGCTATCCTGGGATGCTGAGGTGTTACTTGCGTTCGATATACTTTGTCTTGACTGATCTAAAGCGGGTTGTTTCTCTGATGTCTGTTGCTTCTTCAATGCCAACTTTTTCCTGGCAGATCCCCCAGACTTAGTAGGCTTTTGCTTGAGTGCTTGGTGGAACTCCACCATCGCTTTGATATTGGCATCATTGTGCTCTTGTATCCTGTCTATGGTAACCCATTCATCCCAATTTTTATTCCAGTTCATATAATGTACAAAATACTTAGTTTCAGCATTCCTATCGTTCTTATCTTTCGGGTCGTGGCCGACATTCAACACCTTTGCTTCATAGGGACGATCACCACTCAAACATATGATCTTATCGCCGGCAGCGGGCTTATAAACAGACGAATCCCTTTCTTTTCTCACCATGATGATCTAGATGGTCAATCAAGTATGAGACAGAGATGATCAAAAAGCTAATTGGCTCTCGTATGACCAATGATTTGAAAACAACCGCTCTCAAGGGGTCCCATTAGAAGTCGTGCAGTTCGCGCTGCAGGACCAAATGCAACGACACAGCCTGCAGACACGAATTTGCGCGTGTGAGCAGGCTCGGCCACATGGCTCTCCCTCGGACAGACTTGCATAGCCGGCACGTAGCGACCCATGTTAGTATACTATTTATCCTCATCATTTAACACCTTGTTCCCTCTTTAGATCATTTGAACCTGTAATTGTCTTAGTGTTATCAAGATGTCCGCCATCTCTCTGCTTAATCCTAAGGCCGAAATCCTGCGCCATTCGCAGGCTTTGGCTGTCAATATTCAAGGGGCCAAGGGCCTCCAAGATGTGCTCAGGAGCAACTTCGGCCCTCGAGGAAGTATCAAGATGTTAGTCTCAGGTGCTGGTGACATCAAACTCACTAAAGACGGCAATGTTCTATTACACGAGATGCAGATTCAGCACCCAACTGCGTCGTTGATTGCCAAAGCTTCTACAGCTCAGAACGATCAAACCGGGGATGGAACAACTTCGACAGTTCTACTCATCGGTGAGCTCCTCAAACAAAGCGAAATATACATAAATGATGGGTTACATCCCAGAGTTGTTGCAGATGGCTTCGAATTGGCCAAGAGGAAAGCGTTAGAAGTGCTGGATCAGATCAAGTTTTCTATTGATGTTAATGACAACGATCTGTTAACAAAAGTGGCTAGGACTTGTTTGAGAACCAAGGTGAAGCCATCAATCGCTGACAATTTAGCCAACATTTGTGTTGAGGCTGTCAACACGATAAGAAGGCCAGACCAGCCCATAGATCTCCATATGATTGAGATCATGGAAATGACACACAAAACTGAGGAGGAAACTCAACTAATCAAAGGTCTAGTATTGGACCACGGTGGTCGTCATCCTGATATGCCGAAAGTCCTCAAGAACGTCTATGTACTCTATCTGAATGTCAGCTTAGAATACGAAAAATCGACCGTTCATTCTACAATAGTATACAAATCTGCGGAAGAACGTGAGATGTTGGTTGCTTCAGAGAGGAAATTTATCGACGACCGATGTCAAAAGATCATAGAGCTCAAAGAGCAAGTATGTACCGGTGGTGAAGGCTTTATGGTTTATAACCAACAAGGAATTGATCCCAACAGTCTAGATATGCTGGCCAAAGCTGGTATCCTGGGTCTTCGACGTGCGAAGCGTCGCAACATGGAAAGGATGCCTCTATGTTTTGGTGGGTTCCCAGTGAACAGCGTTGATGATCTTACCCTAGACTGTCTCGGTAAAGCAGATCTTGTTTATGAATATGTTCTTGGTGAGGAAAAATACACATTCGTTGAGAGCTCCAAGAACATGCACTCTTCAACTATCCTAATCAAGGCGGCGGCTAAGCACACAATGACCCAAATCAAGGACGCAGTTTTTAAGGGATTGAGGGCAGTAAAGAATGCAATTGATGATAAGGCTCTTGTCCCAGGCGCAGGGGCTTTCGAAATTGTGGCCTACACCAATTTGATAAAATACAAGAACACCATAAAAGATAAGAAGTCATTTGGCGTACAGGCATTTGCTGACGCCCTGACAGTAATACCAAAGACCCTTGCGGCTAACTCCGGCTTTGACCAGCAGGACGTTATGGTGAAGCTGATCCACGAGCATGCCGAGAATGGTCTCGTGGTAGGATTAGACTTGAATAGCGGCGACCCGATCAATCCGGTGGATGTCGGAATACTTGACAACTACTCGGTCAAGAGGCAACTAATCAACTCTTGTTCCGTTATATCGAACAATCTACTGCTGGTCGACGAGATCATGCGTGCCGGAAGAACATCCACAAAGGCGCCCAACATAGGCGAGTAAATGAACTTTTTGAACCGTCTCTCTTATAGTATCTTGACTTTCACGTGTCGTGTAGATCTATTTCACTCATTTCGCAAATTCTAAGAATTCACTCACTGAGCTATCACTCACATAGTTGCAATTCTGACGAAGGTGGTGCCTCCTCAGCGGAAGAAAGACTTCCGCCTTACTTGTTTGGATTATGGTACTTGTGTCAAACCTTGTCTTGATACTGGTTAGAACTGCTGATCGAAGTTCGATTTTCAACACTTCCGCTCCTCAGCTAATTAATGGTTAATTAATGAGCTAATTACTGCACTCAGCGCCACCTAATTGGAGAGTTAATTGATGGGTAGGTTCATAAACTCCCGATTAGTGAGTCTGAGTTGATTTGATTTGGTTGTCTCCGGCAGAACCGTGAGCACTGCCGCAACTGAATCAACTGAGTTTAACTTCAGTTTAGCGGAGAAGCACTGAGGTCTGACTCTAGAAACGAAGCGCACATGCGTCGAGTGGTGTTGCATGCATGTGTCGATCGATCGATTGGCCCAAGTTGTTGGGCCGATCGGAGAGGTGCAGGCGAGAGATGGGCGACTCTCGTTGCGCAATGGGACAAATGTGGATTGCGCAACGCGCAGTATGGGAGTTCACAGAGCCCCCTTTTACTATGATTCCTTTGGGGCGCCAGTTTGAAGATGTAGGACCAATAAATAGGTAACGAGGCCAAGGGAGAAGTATCTGGGACAGAGCTCAACACTTTAAGCACGAAAGTTTGCAAAACTCAACACTTTCAACACTGTTCGCAACACTTTTCCGCCAGCCAGGCGAGCGGGTTTTCCGTTTTCACAGGAAATTGGGCCCGTTATTCACGACAAAGGCTAACCTCGGCGCCCAGTTACGCAACTCGTCCACCCCAGTGGGCAACAGATGTCCTCTGCCGATCGGCGGCCCACAACCTGGTTCAAGGCCGGCCGCAACCACTTGAGCACTAGTGTGGCAGACCTTGAGGAACCCATCCCCCAGCTTGGCCCAGCAATACTGGCAACCGATTGCATTTTGAACCACCATAAGGCGACCGTTACTCTTCTTGTTGGCCGAGATCTCCGACGATCACCGCCCCGAAGAGCCGAGAAGCCGGGGGACAGCTGGAGGTGGTTTGTTGTTCGCGAACGACTTGCGCAACATTGGCCACCGAGGGGGCCAGATGTTTTAACATGGGCCCGCTCCCCGTTGCGTAACGGGCAACCTAAGCCATGCGACGCCCATGCGAGAAGTGAGCGCTGCCCAAGGGCCCATTCCAGTGGGGGCAATGGACCCGGGCGCTCCTTGTCCCCGGCGAGTGTGCGCGAGCCGGCCGGCTCGCATCAACAAGTTTGACCGGCCGGCCTCTGTGCTCCCGTTTGCTGCGGGAACACGCGCGCTCCTCCGCCCGCCCCAACTCCTCAGGGTCGTTGAACCGGCCAACCCAACACGAACTCCTCTTCTTGCCCCTGTTGGCTCCCCTTGGCTTCCCTTGGCTTCTGTTGGCCACCAGGTGGGCCGAGTGGACTCGCAACCAGCGGAGCAACAATTGTATCTAACTTTCCCTCGCCGGTGCTCTGTATGGCTCATTCCTCTAAGGGATCCTCCAGAGGGATTTCTATCCCTCTGGACTCGAAGTGAGCCTGAGGCGTGGGAGAAGGTGTGGTGTATTTTTAGAAATCACAGAAGGTCGTCGTTTCCACGGGACTGTCGAGACCGTGATACTCGCCAGTGCAGTACAGCATTGGGACGAGCAGCTTGCTGCTCTTCTTGATCCTGTGGTGCTTTCCACATGCAAACCAGCACGATTTCGCCTCCATGATTGCGCTCTATTTTCGGCTTTGCCATCCATCCACGGCTGAAACCTGTTGCTTAACAATGGCCCTCAGAGCTGGAGCGTGTCCGGTTTGGAGAAAGTTTGACGAAAGCAAGCTAACAGTTAGATAACAGAGCAGATAAACAGAAACTCGGCAGCTCGTGGAAGTGATCTTTATCCAACGGATGGCGTAATTCCAACATGAATGGGCAAACAAATTGGATTCTCCGCTCGTTGACTATTTGTCTGCTCGCGAGCAAAACTTTGGGCTCGCCGGCCAAACTGCTGGACGGCGACAAGGGCGAGAGTGACATTGAATCTATAGCCAAATTTATCTGCACCCAAAGGCCAGACGATCGCAGGTCGATCTTCTTGCACCGGCTGGACACCATTGGACAATTGAGAGCTTTCTTCGACCGGATCCAAGATGAGAGAGTTAGCGCTTTAGGCGATTGCAAGAGGCGCCACTTTGAGGCCATAGACTTGCTGAATGAGGTGGTCAGTCGGAGCAATGAAAACGTTTGCAGCGACGAGAAGCTGTCCCTTTTGGAGGACTTTCACGTGAAGTTCATCTCCTCCTTTGTGGAGCATGTGAGCGAACGCCAGCAGGCCGGAAGGGAGCCGGCGGCGCCCATTTTGCGCCTCTTCTTCATGCACTACGCAATGGAGGTGAGCGCAGTCTGCAAGCGGAACCTGATCAACAATCTCGAGTGGGACGTCCCAAACAGCTTTCCCAATGAGCCAGAGTTCAGGCCCGAGTCTGAAGGCGTCCCGACGAGCAAGAATTCCAAGAGCGCCTTGAACCTGTTCAACAATTTGGCCAGAGAGATTGTGGCCAAAACATCGGTGAGCAGCTTCGAGGACCTGATCATGTTTTGGCCCCTCATTCAGGCCTCCTGTTCGCCAGATTCCAACCAAGCAGGCCAAATGCAACCAGTGCTCATTGGCGAGATGGCAGACCCGGCAACTGGCGAGCCAGTGAAGATGTTTGTCAAGATGCGCTCAGTTGAGGCGATCAAGAGTTTCAGGCGCGCCTGTGAGCTCAAGTACAGGCCAGTTTATGAGAAATTAATCCTGCCCATTGTGAGACTTGCTGACATGGGCTACTCGAACGAGGGCGAACAGTTCAAGCGCGAGCTGAAGGAGTTGAAGGAGAACAAAACTGTGAAGAAGTGGTATGCAATAGCCCAGTTTTGCGAGACCATAATTCCCATGGGATTCTACGCCGACCCTCAGCTGGCGCCCAACGAAAGCGTCATGATTTCCGAGGAAGAGGCCAGACAGTTGAACGAGATTGCACCAGAGACTGCCAGTGGGCAACCAGCCAAGGAGGAGGAGGAGCCGCTCTTGTATGAGCCGACGACCAATTCCATGGTTGGGGTGCACGAGCTTGAGTCTGTCGACTCGGACGAGGTAAGACAGCTGGTGAAGGAGGTGCGCCTGAATCTGAGCTCCAGACAGAGAGTTATCGCTCGAGCTCAGGTCAAAATGATTCGAAATATGTTCTCCAATGTCAAGGCTAAACTCAACAGAGTGTTCCTGTCAAGGAAATTGTTCACCCAAACAGGCACCAAGCAGAACAATCAAGCTCAGACGAGCACACCTGCTCCAATGGTTGCCGACTCGACGGATCGAGTTGAGGTCAGCAGCAATCTCCTGGAGCGTTATTCCCAGTTGAGCGACGAGGAACTGATGAGTTTGGAGGGAGCAGCTGGTCGTGGGGGCTACTCAAGACGAATGATCGAGGCGAGAAGTGGAGACAAGGTGAGGGGAATTGCCAAGCGCAAGATTAGGCGCCGCAAGGGCGACGTGGATGCAATCCAGGAA
>Ga0058701_10000311_pt1 | contig 37859 bp, 23 predicted proteins | sample AgamicOrMae_FD_97039 | JGI IMG/M metagenome (GOLD analysis project Ga0058701, IMG submission 97039) | Agave microbial communities from Guanajuato, Mexico - Or.Ma.e | ecosystem: Host-associated > Plants > Phyllosphere > Phylloplane/Leaf | place: Guanajuato, Mexico | collected 2012-06-04
CAAGAATGTCTCTCTGCGTGGTACCGTGATAATTATTGCCAACCATGGTGACAGAATCGATATCCCATCTGGCAGCGTGCTGGAGAACAAGATTGTTTCGGGTAACCTGCGCATTCTGGACCAGTAAATACAAAGATGTTGTCTTACCGAATAAAATTAACCTGTTTTAAAACACCACGTGTTCAACCAGCCAGTGATTGTAGTATTTGTTTGTGCTGACTAACCAGGCGTGTGTTTTAGTATATTTGTGCGTGTGTGTAAGTTCGTCTGTGGGCTAGATCAAGAGTGTAAGTATTTGTTCGTTTGTTTCCATATCTTGGCGGCCAATACTCTACAGTCTAAAGAAGGCGGAAATACAGTCTAAAGAAGGCGAACCACATCTCTCCCGGTCTCACCATTGCGCACGACGCTAAACCTCAGATTCCCCCGAAGTTTCCGCTCACAATCAGCCAATATAGAGTGGAGCCCCATTCACTCGCTTGAAAACCCATAGTATTATATAATCTTGGGCTCTCGAAAAACTTCTTTAATTCGCATCGAAGATGTTCAATTTTAACATGTTCGCCGAGACTACACGTCCCTTCAATACGATGTACAGATGCTATTCTGTCTCGATGCTACCAGGGACAGAGCGGATAAACGTTGACAGAGGTGGTAGAATATTCCTTCCACCATCGGCTTTAGACCAGCTAACCAGATTGAACATTGTGTATCCGATGCTATTCAAATTAACGAATCCACATCAGGAGCGAGTCACACATTGTGGTGTCCTAGAATTTGTTGCTGACGAGGGAAAATGTTACATGCCATATTGGATGATGAGGAACCTCCTCTTGGACGAAGGTTCTATGGTCAAGATAGAATCTGTATCTCTACCAGTAGCAACATTTTCAAAATTCCAACCTCAGTCGGTAGATTTCCTCGATATCACAAATCCTAAAGCCGTCCTCGAGAACGAGCTACGAAGTTTCGCCTGTCTTACCACTGGGGATGTTATAGCCATCAGCTATAATGATAGGATCTACGAGCTGTGTGTCTTAGAAACCAAACCAGAATCAGCCGTCAGCATTATTGAATGTGATATGAATGTAGATTTCGCTCCCCCAGTCGGGTACGTGGAACCTCCCAGCGAGGTTGAGAAAGAGACGAAACCTCAGATCGAAAAGAAATACACGTCCAAAGGGTTCAGAATCGATGGCAAGGCAATTGAGCGCGAAGATCGCATTGAACCACTCGAATCTTGTAAGCAGAGCCAACAAAGGGGCCAACCAGATTACGACTACAAACCAGGCTTTATTAAATTTTTCCATAATAAGTGAGCTAAAAATGTTCACTAATTAAAAGCGTTGGAAAACGATGTTGAATTGATTCCTGTCGATCAATCATGATCTGGCACTCTGATTGATACAACTCTATGCATCTAAGCTCATTACTTGATGATTGATTATCTCTGTCCTGAAGTTTTTGTTACGACTCATACCATGTCATCTGAAAATTTATCGCTGAATGAGTTCAATTAGACCAACGTAGCTAATTCGGGCCAGATAATTCCAGGGCCTAAAGAATAAGCTTTTACTACCCATACGAACCATGACATGAGAGAATTTGGCAGGAAGAGATTTTGATTACTGATTATACATTGATAATACACGTCATTTTTTTTCATTTGATCCCAGGGTTGGTACCATCGGGTAGTTTTCGGCATCCTCAGGTATCAACCTTCTACCCTCGTCTAAATCGTCTAAATTCTTTTCCTCAGAGTCGGCAAGCTTTGTCATCAGCTCCCTGTAGTGGAGCGGGTCCATGTTTTTGCATAGCATGTATAATAAGAACCAATCACCCACATCTCCGTTCTGGAGAACTGTATCGATGAAATCTTTATCTGTTAATTTAGCTCTTCCGGCTAGGACACCCAAACGTAGCTGATCTACCATCAATATACAGATACGGTAGATCATCAATGATCCACTGATTATGGCCAAGAATACAAACCAGAACCAAAGGAATATGTAAATCTTTTCATTAATAATATTCAACGGCAATATGCACAATGCATCGTGCCTTTGGACGTCACCTGAAGATCCGTAGCGGTGGAAGGTACATTTGGTCATCCGGGGAAACACTCTAATCATAGGGTCGTTTCTATCATCTTGATCCATCTCTGAATAACGAATCACGTCTAGTCCGTATGTTGAGAAGGCTCCACCGAGAAATGCGTCAACCAGATACATTTGGAAGCAAACATTCAAAAAGTTTAGAGCCTCACATAATGTGAAATAGTAAAGGTAAGTGTTGTGATTTCCTAAGTTACGACGAATATACTCAATGAGTAAGTCTAATTCCTTGTCACGATTGTCATCGCTTAAGATCGGATTGTTCAGATTTAAAACTAGGTTGCTTAATTTCTTTCCCTCCCACATTTTCCATAGGTATCTTGGTATGTAGAACATGACGGCTTGAAAAAAGAGGACGAAACACACCCATTGGTAGTACTTATGATATGTTCTTTCTTCACCAGGACTGAATTTGTCGACACCAGGATGGGGCACTTCAATTCCAACTGTCTTGTTGAATGCTTTTGGCAGGGTGAAAGTTGCATGTATCCAACAATAAGTATCTATAATATTTGGAGGTATATCATCTCTTTGGATGCAATCGATGGGATCCCCAAAATATTGTCGGCTTGTCACCAATACGGAGCAAGCTAATAAAAATATGACGGTCACTTTATAATGTAGACGGAATACATTGTTATCAACACAAACCTCATCGATCTTTAGAACCGACCGAAGGGATCCGAAGACATCCATGGTGATGTTTTCGGTAAGATATGCTAAATCTTCGGCTTAGTCAGGTATTTTGTTTTTTTTTGTCAAGTTTTTTCCTATCGGGATGACTAAATGCTCCCTCGCTGCGTTCGTGTCTCGTTCAGAGTTGGGTTGGTCTCTTCAACAAATAGGTGCTCTGCCGTTGTGGCTGTTGCTGACCGCACCGCCACCGATGCTGCTGTTCCTTGTCCCAACGCTTACAAGAGAACTGCGCGTTTCCTCCGGCCTTCTGTCTTTGTGGGTGTTTGTGCGAGCTAGTTCGTACTGTGTGCGTAGAGCATTGTAAGGCCTAACAACCAGAGAGCTAAAGGCACCATGAGACTGGCACCATTGATAGCGCGATGGTGGCGGCAGTGGTTGAGCAACGCATGCGATGTAGACTTTGCTAACATTCCGCGGCCGGCTTGACTCTGCAACAAAAGACTATTGTTACACCCACTAGAAATAGACTAATCAGTCTAGCCTAGATACCAAGTAACAATCTTGATGCCGATACATAATACGTTCGTAGGAGTATGAATAATGTACAGAGGGAATCAGATACATTCCAACATTTGTGCAAATGAAAAAACTAGGATACAGGATGATGCGACCAATTGTGAGCGCGTTTATTCATAGATTATCTATACCAGCGTTTGTTCTTCTTTAATTAGTATCTCAGTTTCCTCAACTCTAACAGCTTGAATATTTTCTGCATTTGTGCTATCCCTAAGTGCTTTCAATTCTTGTTTCATCGTCTCGTAGGCTTGCTTCTTAGTTTTCCTATAACTGTCAAACTCTGATACCAACTTCTTACGTTTCTCTTGTAGTGTTCTTGAAACCAGATTCGTGGCTGCTTTGTCTTTGAGGTCAAATTGATTCGAATAGTTCTTTAGGTTCTTCTTAATCTCGGCAATCTTCTCTTTCGAAAGAAGGGTTGGCGGTCTAGGACGCCATAAGAACTGGCAAAAGCCATTCATGGGATTCTTGCGTATCAATCGCCCGTTGAATGACCAAACCCAATAGCCTGTATCAGTTTTGTATTCCCACCAACTAACTGAGGTAACAACATATCTACCAGTGGGATCCCATTCGACATCGCTCATCATGAAATGCTCACTTTTGGCCGTTATTGTCATATCGGATGTGTCCACCCACTCCAAGGCGCGAACCATGCCGCCTCTAGGGCTTGCGAGCAGACAGAACTGTCCGGCGGGCGACCAGAAGAGCTGATTGCAAGTTTTACCTTCAAATCTTTTGAGCAGAACTAGTTTACCATCCTTGATTTCGTAGAATAAGACTGAATGTTGAGACGTATCACCAGTAATAATACCAAACTTCCTTCCCTGCGGTTCCCAGGCGAAGTATATCACCGTCTCTCTGATCTCGATACTGTCAACAGGTACCAACTTCTCCCGCAAGTGGAATATTTCGTAGTTGTAGTATAAACCACTGTACTTTATCTCATCGTTCTTCTCCTTCTTAGCTTTTGTATATCTATGGACCTGGACGCATAAGAAATCACCCTGCTTATGCCAATACATCTTACAATCTGCCACATTAAACAATTGTTTGCTTCTCAACTCATTCTTCGATGGCATCTCTAGCAGAACCACCCGTGACGGACGGAGATTGTTGTCGTCAGTTCCTATCCAGTACGCGATGATATTGTCCGATGGTGACCAGGAAAAGCCTCTAATTCCGTTTATCTTCATTGGCTTCTTATCTAATAAACCAAAGGGTGGATTTTCATGCACACTATATACACTGATTGAATCCTGATTCATCTTAGCAAAATATTTATCATCATGCGACCATTTGAACAATGGCCATGGGCACTGGCTCTCCTCAACAGGGAACCAACGCTTCTTGGTTCCTGTCCTAATGTCCCAAATAATGATAGCAGTTTGATCTCCAATCTGGGCCAGAGTTGGGCTAAATGTAACCAAGTAATTCTCGCAGGGTGAAAAGTCTAGAAAGCTGACCTCTTTATGATTGAATTTCTGAATTGGTTTCTTACTTTCAAACTTGTCGCCACCCCAAATAGCGATACCAAGTTGATGGCAAGTTACAAGATACGTTCCCAGAGGTGACCAGCAAATGATAGATTCAGTCCAGTTCTGTCTGGACTCAATGAGTGTAGGCTCAGGGTTGCTATTTAGGAATATACTTGTTGTTGCGCCCGAGTCGTGCACCACTCCAAATTGGTCGTGACAATCTTTATCGAGCAACCAGGAGCGCAAGTTACCTCTGTCGATATATGGCATCGGTTCTGGCGGTTGCCAATCTTCTGATATATTAGAATATTTGCTAATATCATGGAACGCATTCACCTCTAGTTTATGCTGACGATCAAGCCGATGCCCCTTCTCGAGAGCTTTAACAATAGTCATTGCCTGAGTCGCATTTTCAAACTCGACGAACATATACTCTTTGTTATTGCCCTCAGCGTCTAGGGGATAGTCTGTTGTGACAGGGTTTCCATACTTCGTCAGCAATTTATGAATGACACCTTTCAACTTCTCTAACTTTTTGGGGTCGCAAATGGGTAAACCGTCTATCACAATCGATGCCGATAACCCATCATACTTCTGTGGTTTCTGTTTTATGAGATCAGCTAGGAGTTCCTGTTCGCTCATAGGCTCAACATAGCCCTCTGGATCATTGAAATCCGGCTCTTGCTCATCATATCCGACGGAACCTGGCATATTGGCTACACTATGCTAAATTTGCAAGTCCGCAATAAATAGTTTGTTACGATCGATATGGTAGTCCTTGAATAACGTTTTATCCAGCTTGAATAGTCTAAAACAGAGTTCAATGTGTTATATTATCGATTTTCAATATGCAAGTCGTAGACAAATGTTGGCTGAGAAGCATATCAATAAATAGAATATATTGATTCAAGGTTGATAGATCGTAGATATTCGACAAGCGGACAGCAAATCTCGTCCAAGAAGCGTGCTGTGCATGTGGCGCAAGAGCTGGTGCAGCATCTGCTGTATGCATCAAAAAGCTTTCAAGCAGGCAGATCTGAACTGCAACGCGCCTTCCGGATTCGAATCCTTATCCTGCAGGGCTCGAGTTCCTGCGACTGTCGCTAAACTCCTTGTTCTAGCTCTAGTGCTCCTCTCCCCGATAAGATTTATATCCTATCAAGGGCGATACTTCCAAAAATTCGTCTAGTTTAGCCTATCGACTACTTTGAGCCAGTGAACTCCGAGAGGGTGTCATCATCCATACGGAATATACACCTCGCGAGTCTTTGGGTCTCTGGACAGGAGAAAAGTTTGTTGAAGGTCTGAATGCTGTGGCACGCGCCACTAGCCCCACTTACAAGACTCTCACCCTTCAAAGCCTGTGCCCGTGACTTAAGAACGACAGGTAGATCAGAAACTGGGGCGTAATCTAGGAATTTGAGGTGCCTGGATGAGCCCATTCATCTAAGAAAATTACATCCACACTTTGTCTCAACGAGAAAGTTTAATTTGATATTAATTTAGTTCACTGCCAATTTGAAGGGCCACCCCATTCATTCATAGTAGCGGCTCGGGTCTCTTGCATCTGAGCACCCCAGTCCTGGGTCATTGCTGGCATCTGCATAGGAGCCTCAGTGATAGGTACTGGGTCCATCATCATCTCTGCTCCTCCCCAATTCTCTTCATACCCGACCTTGGTGTCAAGTTTTGGTGCCAGCACGCCGGTCTCCCTCTGTGGAACTAACGCAGCTACCTGCTCCTCTTTCTCCGTCTCCTCTACTTCACGATGGAAGTACAAATCGACCATGACGTCCCATGGTCTGTCGCGGGAAATTTTGCCTCGCATCCTGAGTACTTCCCGAGCGACCATCCACCACATCAAACCAATTGACAATATGTTCTTGTTATTACATGGTATGGCAATATCGACATACTTAACTGGCGAATCAGTGTTACAGAAAGCAATCACTGGGATGTTGACATAGCTCGATTCCGTGATTGGCTGATGGTCGGCGCGCGGGTCAGTTATAACGAGCAATCTTGGTTCCCTGAAAGCTGCCTGACATTGGTTAGTGAACGCTCCTGGAGTGAAGCGGCCAGCTACTGGTGTAGCCCCAGTTGCAGCTGAAAACTTGAGTACAGCACGTTGACCATAGACTCTAGTGGATACAGCATAGACGTCAGCTGGGTTATCGATGGCTGCAATAGCTCGGGCTGCTAGCATCATCTTTTCCCATGTTTTCTTCAAATTTATGATATAAATACCGTCGGAGCGTCTCTTGTACACATACTGTTGCATCTGATGGTTAAGATTCTTGGTTCCGAGGTGGGTAGAGCAAGCCAGGAATTTGGTCACATCATCCTGCTTGATGGCCAACGCTGAGGATCCGGCTGACATGTTGCGTATCTCAATTTAGAAATTGGCTAATAATTAGAATTTGATTTGGGTAAACCAATATTTACTTATTCATCTATCAATAATGGAAATGACCTATTGGGAAAGCCGGACCAGATATGGTTAGCGAAAAACGAGAATCTACATCAGAAATCGGATGAGCTTGTTGCAACATAAGCCGCGTGCGTGCGGCCGCGTTTCCAAATGGGCTGCCTCTGTCTTCCGCTGAACACTTTGCAGGGAGCATGTTGAGGTTATGGTTCTCAAATCCCTAAATCAACTCCCTGTTCTGGGAGAATGTGGATTCACGATTTCAGGCCGGGGTTCAACGGGCGCACATGCTCAGATTCAACATGGGTTTATCTGCCCCGATTGAAACACAAAATCCCCTCTGAAGGGAGAGGTGTCTCGATCTAGTGTAAATTTTGAAGTTAAAATTAAACGCCGGTGTCCAAATACCCGACCCCCATCAGACCGACATGTTCAAATTTTGGCGCGCAAACGCTCTCGTCCTCAGGATCATCCCCATGTTAAGGCCGGTAGAATACGAATTTTGCCTAGACTCTTCGACTACCGTGAACTGATCCATCTGAGAATACCGAGAAACTGATGAGATCTTAACTCATTTTCAGCAAGGAAATAGATTTAAAATCGATAGCGATGGCTGGAATCTAGAAATTAACGTGGGTGATTGCTTTTTTTACTATGTTCTATTTGTACACAGAAGTCTATCCGCTAGACCAGGGGGCTCACAAATAGACAACTCTCTCGCCAACAACCACGCCCTTGGTCTCTGGTTCGTGAGATTGCTGCTTTATAGAGTATCCGTATTTAACATTGGGACCGCTGTAGTGGTGATCCACGTTTACCGAGTAGTCGTTAGAGCGGCCTTTAGAAATTTCAGCCACGATCGGCGTCTTGACGGCAACCATGGGTGCCTTGACGGCCACCACGGGTGCCTTGATAGCAACCATCGGAGCGGATTGGCGCACCACCGTGACGGTATGAACTGGTGGCGGTGCCGGTGCAACGAGGGCTGCCGTTTGTTCGGTCTTGGTGGTTGTAGATTTGCTTGATCTCGAGCTGGATGAGGACGAAGAGGAAGAGGACGACGATGATACTATGCCTCCATGACTCTGTTCGCGTGACGATTTGCTCTCTGAATGAAAGTGCTCCTCTTTCATGTGTCCATCATCAGCTGGCATAGAGATGACCCTTTGGGAGACAACTGGTGCAGCCTGAACAACCCGTCTGATCACATAGGTGGTTGCCGGCGGTGGTGGTGGTGGTGCCGCAACAGTCTCCTGGACTATGCGCGAGGAGTGTGATGATGATGAGGATTGGCTAATGCTGACCTCTGATGGGACTTTCACCATTAGTTGACTGGTCACGGGCCTCTCCACGATGAGTCTGTGCAGGACACAATCGGGACTAACCACTGCCGGCGGTTCCGGATTGACCACAACGGTGGGCTCAGGCGCGCTTACAGTTTGGGTTTCACTGGATGACGATGATGAAGATTTGTGGGACGACGAGGACGAGGATGACTCCTCCAAGTGTGCAGCTTTAGATCCATGGGTTGGAACTATCATGTAATTGGCATAATGGACAGCCTCAGATAATGGGACCGTGTGGACCCGAATCTCCTTAATCTGGGCCACTTGCGGTTGATCCTTTCCATTTTGAGTGGTGGTTGTGGTGGTGGTAGTGGTGGTGATAGTTTTGAAGGTTTTAGCGTTTGAGGACTTAGAGCTCGAGTGGGAGTGAGCAGGAGAGGGGGGATGTGGAGAGGGAAAACTGGGACTGGAACTTGAAAAGGAGGGAACAGATTGATAGGAGGTTTGGGGCCGATCTCTTTCGACCTGGGCGAATTCGTCCACCACTTGCTCTTGTCTTATATTACTATTAGAATTGCTATTTTCATTTACGTTTGCCACCTGTTCCTGTTGCTGTTGTTGCTGCTGGTCGCCCGTACTAAAGTTTGGCTGCTCTAAAGCAGCAACCTGTTTAACTACCTCAACCGGTTGCTGGTCCTGGTTCAGCTGTTGGTCGAAAGACTGTTGCTGCTGGTGCTCAACATATTTGGCCATTTGGTTGCCCTTGGCGCCTCGGCTGAATCGAAACAATGGAGCCTTTTCCGGCAAAAATGGCCCACTTGGTGCATCATTCTCATCAGTCTAAAGGTGCCATTGCGCGCGAACGGAAACGAGACGCGGGGGCACAATATGAAATGAAATTAAATGAGAAACAAAACGATTGTCATTAGCTATCTAAACTCGCAACTCGAGTCGATGAAAAAAATCGCATCTCCTCAACGCTTTTCGCTTTTTGCTCAATATCTCTTTGTATACTTACGAATCCGCTTCCATGAACAGCAATGCTCGAGCACAGGAGGCCGAGCAACAAGGTGATCTCTATCTTCATCTTTACTCCTATAGCTGTCGCCTTAGATTGATTGATTTACTCGGAATAATACGATCGATTTTCCTCGATATTCATCAGAAGCTCACCAGGCCGCTTCCGCGAAGTTATTTTATGCAAATTTTCCAAACAGGATTGTTGTCGTGCAAAGTTATATATCGCCCCCGTTTGAGAGGTGTTGCATTTGTGGTGGCATTAGATTAACAAGCTACCGCGATAGCCAGAACCTGGTAAGCTCGCGCAATGGAATTGAGAAGAAAGTTCGTGAGATACAGACAAGGAGGGGAACGCTTCGAAGATTGTGCAGGAGAATCTGAAGCTCCAATCCGCCCAGCAGGTGGCTGGTATCTATCAAGGCGGTGCACTGGCATCGAGTCGCGTAATCGGCGACATGGCGCGTGGAACGCCACTCGTTCCGGAGACTAACAGGTCGGAGCCTTGGCCCGAGAGGGTTCTCATCTGAGATCGCTGCCTTCGATTTGAACGTCATAATTACACCAGTCTAGTGAGTGTGTATGGTGGCGGGAAAAGAGTCGCAATATCTTTCTCCTCGGCCCGATACAAGAAGTGGTAAAGAAGTTGCAAGTATCCATTCTCTTAGTTGGTGTGCAATCATTTCAGCCGAATCAACAGGTCCCATTGGGGCATGACAACGAGTTTAGAGGCACGTAATCAAGGCCGAGCAAAGCCGCACGTGCCTCAAGCAGAGCCTAGACATGGCATAATTCAAAACGCCTACGAGTCTCCTCGAACAACCCCTTTGAGACGGCTCCAAGGCGGCTGATCCTGTTGCATGAGCAGCTTGTTTCTGGCAGGGAGGGTAAAAGTAAATTGATAAAATCCACCATCCAACTAGATGATTTCTCGCGTTCACACTTGCGTTAATGTATGTATGGAGGTAGAACTCCATCACTTCTCAGAGCTTACGGCTGCTGAAGATTGTTACAAAATACGGCCCACATGCTGCGCTACCTATTGGGCAATCTTTTTGTTCCAACTTGTGAAAAACAACTCAAAGCCAAAGACAACAATATCTGGGTCTGAACCCTGAGAAACGAGGCAGAGAGTACAATGGGTATATGTTGGTGGTCCGTCGTGGAACCAACTTAAAGGCCACATAGAAAAATGGTAATGTTCGATAGTTTCTTGATCTTTCTTAAAATTTCAACACTCACAACAACATCGTCAACACATGAGGATAATGTTTGATGCATATCTGACGAGACCATTGTCAGTCTGTTGACAAAACTACGGCCTTGCCAACGAGCAGACCAGGTTATGAATGTTGCTCAGGAAACTTCCGTTGATTTGAGAGAGATCAGCTAGTCTGGCTTGCAGTACAACGCGTTGTTTTAGTTGTTCAATCACCCTCTAACTGTTCATAAATGCTCTCAGTATAAAAGTCTTGTGAGTAATATCCTTCCGCTCTATGATCACATAATCAACGTCCGATTTCTTAGTGACACATAAACGAAGATCATGATTAAGACGCCAACCAGTTCAGCGCCAGCGCTACCAATGAAAGCCATGCGAAAGTACTCGATGCGGGCATTTGTGCTGCTACGAAGGGCTACATAAAATGCTACGTTTCCAATGATGAAGCAGATATTCTGCAGTGAACCCAAACAGGAGTAGATCTTGCACACCTCTTCTCTTATGACCAATTTCGATAGAAGACTTCTGATGGGGGGCATTGCAAATTCAGAAACGCTGAAACATGCGAGAGCCCAGTAGAGATGGGACGACTCTTGAGCCAAACCTATAAGAAGTAGAGCGGTAAATTTGCTTAGAAAACCAATCGCTGCAACAAGTGGATCTGGTACACTCCAATTTTTGTAAAATTTCATACACAGTGTCAAGAGAACTAGAGTGCCGCCTTTTGTGATTGACGAGCCAAAATTCCAACCGCTGTATTGGCTGGAAGACCAATTGAATGGGTCCATTTTCACATAGATGAAAAACAACGACATAAGGGCAGTTAGACTGAGAGCTGATATGAAGCAAGACAGGAGCAGCATCAAGATGATTGGTCTGGACTCGCGTGGTTTCATCGCAACCAAATAGGTTTCCTTGTAGTGGCTGAATGTCAACAAAGTGTCGGAGACTGTCCAATCAGATTTGTCTGCTCGAGCAACAGGTCCGTCCAGATCATCCGGTGTTGATGCTGTGAGTTCACGCGAACGATCGCAATTCATCGGGGCATCCAATTGGATGGTTCCATTCGTGGCATTGGCTAATATTTTCGGTGTTGTCTGTTGTCTGCTCATAGAGCAACCTGGATAAATTGCAGCCTCTTGTCGTTCTCTATCGAAGTTATTCATGAATCGGTGGAATTTTCGGTGTCTCAATCTGCAGCAGGAATAAATCATGGCAATAAAGTTGATCACAATGATGGAGCTGAACGCAAGGATGTGTCTGCTTTCAAAAATCTTCTTCATCCCTGTCAGTCCGAGCAAAAGTATTTGTTTGGCAACATAGGAACCTAGACATTGGGCAAATATCATGACAAATTCCAAGATGGTCACTCGTTTTGTTCTCTCCTCGGTTGTTGTATTATCACTTAGAAAGCTGAACGAATTTGATATGAGTACTGGTAACCCTCCGGATATGCCGACAATAATTGCATTGATGTATAAGCAATATAAAGGGAAGACATCGTGCAAGTCAAGACTTATGAGGGTAGCCAATGACAATGAGATCGAGTTGCTCAATATCGAGCCCAAGAGGGGCACATTCAATGGAATAAGGCGGCCTATCTTATCAGAGATGCCGCCCCAATATGGACTAGATAGGGCGCACAAGGTACAAATGATCAGTTGGTATTTGAGCCAAAATAATGAGTTCAAATTTAGAATCTCCTGTCGATGATTTTGGGGAACATTTTGGTTGTTCATTCGATTGCAAATGGAGAATAGTTTTATCGTGTCACTAGCCCCTAGGTGCTCATCTGTAACATGGGACGATTGGGCAGGCTGGGATGTCGTTGTGTTGCTGGACACGTTTGGCGATGCGTCAAGTTCAGATACATGATCAATTGGATTTTGAGTGGTGGTGTTAGCGATGTTTGCTGATGGATTGAATCCATGTTCGGACAGCACTTGGAGGCAAACCTTAGTGTATATCAAATCTTGAATTAAGGGAAATTCGAGATATAGAGCGACGATAGCTAAGAATACAAATGGCTCCAACATTTTGGAACAATCAACATGTTAATTAATTAGAAACAGATTATACTGTCGCTAATAGATTGGTGGAAGCCAGATGAAATCATATTCAAGATGAGAGGGAAATTTTTTCACTTCCACGAGCATTGTTGATGAAGGGCATCTAGTGGTAAGACAGTTTCGTGAAGCTTACTGTTTACCCACACGGGCAAAACAGTGGCTAGATTGTTTGACAAACTGTAGCAGGGCATATAGCCCATGTACGATTACCACGGCGACCGATGCATGGGATTAGGCATAACGAGAAGGCCAATATTTGTCCGCACATCTGAATAACAAGAGCCATGAAATCCAACTTTTTTGCTTTCCCAAGCTTTAACAGGCTCCCATAAGTTTGACGAATTTGAGTAGGCATCAAATGTGATCGCCATAAATCTGAGTTTGTCGACTTCGACCATTCTGGAAGGTGGTTGGAGCACTAGGTCAGCCAGTCGGGCTTGGTCGAGATAAGCAGATTATTTTGCCTGATTGCGTGGACATTCTCCGATCAACTTCGTGTGTTTGTTGACTTGCCTCTACGGCGTCCTGGAGGTACTACCCTCCGATTGCTTCAATCATACAACTTGGTGGGGAGCACTGAACTGCTTAGACTATCTAGCCTGAAACGAAATCTGACGACGACAAGATCACCACTTGTCAACGAAAGAGTATTCTCTGCGAGTAACACCATTAGAATGCATGAAGTCCCTTGATTCAGGAAAAATTGGGCATCGAGAGATGAATCTGGACCTATGCCATGACTTGTATGCAGACACGAAGGCAAGAATATCTGTCGTGAGAGGCTCCATGATGATCTAAAAAGGTATTCACCTCTTGTGCAACTGAGTCACTTGGCTGCCTGGCGGGCACTCTGCGAGGTGAGGTAGCTTGATTGTTTCTTGGTTTCTCTTGATACCTCAGGGATTGCAACAGCGTGGCCAGCTTGCGAGCACGAGTGCTGGTAGGGCGATATATCTTGGACTCAACTATCCAATCATCTCTCTTGTTGGCTCAACACCCGTGTTTTCCCTTGAGGCAACCTCGCGGCTAGCTCGCTCCTGACATCGTGCTCCGATCGTAGGTAAGAGCATCCTCCCTCAAGCTCCATCTATTCCAGATGGATTTAATCTCGTTCATTTCCTGTTTCCTCATCCATAACTAATGTAAGAGGAGACTTCAGAGACGGGATTGCGTGATTTAGGCAAGGAGAGAGCTCCCAAGCACCGCGACAAGACTAGGTGCGCTAAAAGTACCACGAAGAACAAAGACGAGGGAATTAATTTTTCCGCTCTGTCCTGTACGCTGCAATGGTCCTGCTCCATTCCTCAGGGAACGAGAACTCATTCTCCCTTAGCTCCTCGTAAATGTTTTTCACATTACATGCCAAACACCAGACAAGATGATCATATTTATTTATATATCTATCTAAAACTGACATAATATATAAGACAAATTGGCCGTATAATATCATCCTTTGAATGATCTCAACCATGTCTCATTAGTTTAAAACTAAATCTTAACATCACATGTGCTGACATTGAGCTCAAGAGCCAGACAACGAGATGGCTTCCAGTGTTGACGCTTCGCCAAAAATATCTAGAATTATATCTTGAGAGATGGCTTCTCAGTCTTGGAGCCAGTCTGGTTACATTTCGTCTCTTATTACTCGCTATCTACTTGTCCTTATTGGCATGTACAGAAGTTCCAAATCATTGGTTTGAGCCGCATAAACTACAACTATATATCACACCACCTGGAACATCTCGTTGGCATCAACTTTTTATCATCACTTTTGTTGCCGCCATTGGGGTTCGATACTTATAGTGAGCTAGCCTCTAATCTGTAGCCTCAAGATCTTTGCTAGCCAGCAAGCTCAGTCATATCATTACCTAGCGCTGACGTACTAGTTCCCGATCAAAATGGGTGACGACGAGGGACAGATCATCGAATTACTTGAGCAGAAAGCTAAGTGCATCAACTCGATAGACGACGAATGGATCACCGAGTGGGCTACCTTGTTCTCCAAGCACTTTAAACATGAGACTCGCAATCATATCAGGCTGAAGGCCATTGCATTGCTATCACAGATCTTTTCGAAGTATCACATTATTTGTGGCGAAGAGCTTATGGATAAGGTTATATTGCCAAACTTCAACGATGCCGATCAAGAGCTCGACTCTGTCGTTAGGAAACCAATAGTACACCTTCTCTTCGAATTTACAGCCAATTGTCTTTCTCATAAAAACTGTAACGCCATATTGGCTATCATCAGGCGCATATTGACGAAGCCATTCAAGAAAAGGCCTCTCTTGCAACAAGAGCAACAAATAACTGCTGATAGTGAAGAAAGTTTGAATCACACGGCTAGTCCTCATGTATATGTCATTGGTAATGCCGATATTATTGATAGCCGCTTGATTATATCAAATTTGAACAAGCTTTTCAAATCTAAGCTTTATCGATTACCAATAGACCCCGCGATCAACATGCTCGATATATCTGTGAGTTATTTGAATCTGATTTATAGGTGCCCTATACAAGACCCCATCCCAGCAGAAATACCCATGATAAGAAGGGAGCTATTTTCTTTCTTCCTGAACTTAAGATGCAATAAGCATGGTCACCTTGGAGTTACTTCCCCCAATCTAAGAATCAATGAAGTGACCTACTCTCCATTCATTATATGTGTTAAGAGACCTCGTACTTCCTCATCCGATCCTAGTAGTTCAAGCTCCTCTAGCCGTAAAACTCATCAGACAAATGCAAACACAGCAGTCGACAACAATATACCACCGTCCTCACCTAAGTTTGATCAATTTACTAGTGATGACCCTCGCCCTCATCAATCCTCACTGCCGCTTAATACACAATCACAGCACTCAATATCTTCAACGACTAAATCAAGTAACTATCAGCAACGACCATATTCGCTCAGTATGACACAGAATCATCAAAATATTTTTGTATCTAATGCATTGCACCCGAATTGTCCAGTTGAATCTCGGTGCGTTAATTTAGACTCAGTTTTCACTAATATTATCGGTTGCATAAACCAAGAGTATGATTTGGATGTTTTGAAGTTGGTTCTTGATGGGTTACCAGACCTGTTAACGAACAAACCATTGATATTGACCGCAGGACCCGATAAGATAAATCAGCTATGCTCAGCGCTTGGTAACCTAGTCTTACCTCAATGTAGAACACCGAATACTTCAGCATCAAATCAAACTCAAGCCCTAGGGTCTAATAATTCCTCACAACACTCAAGATACATCGGTTCAAAGCTAGATATCTCAAAGAGTGCCCTACGTTGTTTAACTTCTTTGCTTATCTATAAAAAATTTTTAGATAATAGAAGTATAAAAACAATTCTGGCTGCATTCGAGGACTCATTAAGATCAATAACCCGCCATCCCGTAGTGCCGCTGTTTACAACCTGTTTGATCGAACTCCAGGATAGTTCAGAGATGTCTAAGTTCATTCCTGTCGTATTACATAGATTATGCAAATTCTCACCAACTGTTAACTTGGGAACTAGTATGCTGGAATTTTTATCTTATTTGATATTGTTTCCCAAACTATACGAAAACTTTTCACAGGATGAATATACATTTGTCTTTGCCATTGCATTGCCATACACGAATCCATTCAGATTTAGCGACTATATCACTTGCTTGGCATTCCGCGTAATTGCTATGTGGTACCTGAAATGTCGCCCATCCTTACGTTGCGTCTTCGTTGAATTAGTGAAAAAGAGTCTACAATCCAATGTTATCCAACCATTCAAGGAAAACCACCCACCGCAAATGCATCAGGTAGTTGGTGGCAACTCTAGCGCTGGTTCAGCAATCGGAGGAGCAACCATACTAACGCCTTTATCGACTACCCCTGGTGGCCTATTCTCGCAAACCTCGAGTCCAATTACAGAGACACCACCAATAATATACTCATGCCCAGCAACAATGTCACCCGTGGATCAACGAAAGCGTAGTTCAAGTCTCAATACAGAGAATAGTTTTCGCCATAATTATCATAGTCAAATGATGAGCCAGCATCCTAATATTTGTCCTTCACATAGTATATTTGGAACTTCCACCGCCCAATCATCGTTGCAGGTGAACGAAGAGTTGATAGAGACATTCGGTGATTTACTTTCGCGTTACACTCATGGTCAATATTTAGCCGTTGCTCTTAAAAATCGATGCACCGAGATGCTTATTGATCGAACAACTAGCCAGACTTGGTTAGTTGGAAATTCTCTGATTACGATAACCGCTGGCCGTGCCAATAATGGCTGGGCAGAAATTATGGTTCGCCGGCCAACAGGAAACACAAGTTGGATTGGTCGGCTCCAGAATAGCATGGGAACATTACCGATGTTTAATCAGCAAAGTTACATGAATTCTCTTGAATTTGGCAGTGATATTATCTCCTTATTCTCAACATTAACGCTCACCTCTGATGATGGAAGCGATAATGGTGCAGAGTCTCTCGCAGTCTTATCGTCTCTAGCTGGATCGGTTGCTTCCGGTGCTAACCTTTCATCCAATGACTACTCCAGCGGGGGCGGCAGCGGGGCAGCCACAACAAATTCTCAGCACAGTTCAAAAGAAAATCCGAACTCTGTGTCTGCGGGTTGTTGTAGATTCAAAGACCCTACCCCGTTACCTAAGGACAAGAAAACCGATGTGGCTTTGAGTAATTTCGACCTAATTACTCCCTATGAGACACACAAAGTTGGTGTCGTATACGTGGGCGAAAATCAAGTCGACGACCGTGTTGCCATACTGTCCAACAAACATGGTTCACCGAAATATTTTGATTTTCTAAGTAAGATAGGAAGTTGTATCATATTGAACGATATAGATCCTGAAGTTTATTTTATCGGTGGTTTGGATGTGAGGGGAGCTGATGGTAAATATGCCTACTTTTGGAAAGATAACGTAACTCAGGTGATATTTCATGTGGCCACATTGATGCAGTGTCGCGATAATGACCCCCAATGCCACGGGAAGAACAAGCACATTGGAAACGATCACGTTTGCATAGTGTACAATGATAGTGGAGAGCAGTTCAAACTGTCAACCATCAAGGGAACTGGACAATTCATATTGGCCTGCATAGTGATTAGCCCTCTGGATGATGAGACAAATTTAGTTGAGGTAGAGTTGATGCCAGACCTGAGAAATATAGTTGGAGACATTGAACCTAGAGTGTTATCAAATGTTGGTGCACCGCTGTACGCTCGTCAGATGGCCATACATTTGAATTTAGGTTCCAAGATATACGAGCGGCGTTACTGTGAGGGCTTCTTCTCTCGAGAGCCCTACGTTTCTAACTGGGTCGAACGATTACGTTGCATCAAGCGTATTCGGCAAAGACTCGAAGACCTCAGGAAGTCTTCATCTAATGCATCCGCGGGTGGTTCAATATCATCCAGGGCGAGCAACACGTTGAAATGAACAGCCATTGGTACATAAGTATGCAATAAAATGAGACAGATTTTGAGAATTAGAGGTGATAATCAAGTTAGACAAACTATCCTACTCACGGAGATGGTGGTTTGATGTTGCATAGTGGAGTTCCAAACTCTTTGATCGAAGATTCAAACCTTGATCATAAGGAAGACCGGATGTTTTTTGTTCAAAACCTTGCCCCAGTCAGTGTAACACATAACCAATCGGACAGATGATTGTGCGAGATCAAAATTTGATCCTCTTTGACAGTGAGGCAAGATTCTTGTTCGCACAAAAACTAATCTAGTCTTCCATATAATCCACAAGGTTCAACGAGATATCATGATTCTTCCGCTCTTTACTTTCATTTGATTCGAAAAGAAAACAATTCAAAGAAAAAACTCACTCTTATACTTGTTCGATGTCTTATTTTATTATGAGAGACATTCAGGGAGTGCTATTAGTTTTTATAGCAAACCCAAGAGGAAGCTAATGATATACGCAGCAAATTTCTCGGTTCAGTGGAGACATGTATTTCGCGTTCCGGTCTGAGCAAAGGAACTCCACTTTGGGTGGTCTCGTGTGATAGCTCGTCACCGAATCAATATCGATTTAAATTGGACGTTTTAGTCAGCATCCAAGTCCGAGGACTGATATTTTGCCCTTCCTAGTCGAAGAGGTTATCAAGAGGGAGCTTGAATAAAGCATTTTGAAAAGTTTTCTTCTCGCACGCAACCGCATATCTAAGGAAGGTGAAAAGTTTTACGATAAACTTTTCGCTTCAAAAATAAGAATCGGCCAAGAAACGGATGCCACGAAGTCGCTAGGTTTCCGTGCCAACTGGTGTAATTTAGTTTGCACATAGTCATTTTCTTTGCAAAAGGAATAACGTGTCTCACGGAAGCACTAGCACAGATCAGACACAAATGAGGCCAGACCGGTTGAGTCTTGCATGTGAACTAGTTTTTTGAAGTTTGCAAGTTTGTCTCCGATAAGTAGCTCGGATCCGAGAGACTTTTCGTCGTCATGCTTTTGCATTTCTGTCTGAGGAGTCAAGACTCTCAGTCTGAAATGTGCCACGACACGCAAAATTTTTGATCCATTCGTAGACGCTCAGATGAGGTAAATAGACAGACTGATATAACTCGATTAATCGGGTCTAAATTAACACTCCAGGAGCAGCATTCAACGGTTATCGTAACTGAATAGATTCTCAGTAGATGAAAACATTGCAAAACTGGGCAACCTTTACGTTTTTCAAAGACATGACGATACAGTTCCCAGGGAACCCTATGGTGTACTACTTTGGCTGAAAGCTCTCGAGCAGGGCCATCCATCTGTCCACTTGAGGAGCTGGTTACCTATATCGACTATGAAAAGATGTTGAAACATAGAAGAATCAATCGGACTACATGCTTAGATTAGAGTGAACTCGTCTGATTTAGTCGTCTCTATCCATGAGTCATGCGTCGGAAAATTTCTGCTTGATCACAGCACTTTTCTCGGATAAATTTCCTTTGTTACAGCATGGAAATCGTAACGATAGAATCCACCACTGACATCCAGTTTGGATTCATTTGTCTCCAATGGAGGTACACCAGAAGCTGCCATGGTGAGTTGCCTCAGCGAGCGCTTGAACAAGATATACGATTGAAACGCGCTCTGTCTAGACATCAGCTGGATCCTCCCGTTCTGATCACACTGAAGCAGGACTGGAGCTGTGGTCCCGATTAGACACTGTAAGAGATGCGCGAAATATCATAACAACTGCCTGCCATCTAAGAATGGCTCGATTCGTGCGAAAAGTTTCCTCACCACGGAACAAGTATACCGTTCTGTTGTTTACAAATTAAATTTCATCCGTCTCCATTAATACTTATTAAAATCATGAGATGTCCATATAGTTGAACAAACAGGATCAATATTTTTTTAACCGAACTTAGATCTTCGACCCACATAGCGATCACAATAGTTAGCGTCCAACCTATCCATTCCAATATACTCAGTCATGTTGTCCTTGTGTCGAACATCCTCTCGCAATGTATTAAGGCCCGCCTTGGCCTCATTGAGTCTCAATCAGCGGGTATGTTTGAGCTTCGAACTGACCGAACAGCAGAGCGATATCAAACAGATGGCAAGAAAGTTCAGTCGTGAGGAGATTGTACCAAGAGCCGCTCATCATGATAAAACCATGGAGTATCCTTGGGAAATCGTCAAGAAGGCTCGAGAAGTGGGACTTCTCAACACCGGGATTGCTGAAAAGTACGGCGGCCCAGGGCTTAATTTGACTGAATCTTGTTTAGTCGCTGAGGAGCTCGGTTATGGTTGTGCTGGTATCGGAACCGCCATGGAATCAAACGGATTGGCTCAAGCACCTGTGATATTATGCGGTAATGAGGAACAAAAGATGAAATATCTTGGTCGAATGATGCACGAGAGTGACTCAAATGGCAACCCACTAATGAGTGCCTACTGTGTTACGGAACCTGGAGCGGGCTCTGACGTGGGTTCATTGAAAACTCGTGCTGAAAGAACCAAGGACGGTGACTACATTCTGAATGGTAGTAAAATGTGGATCACCAATGGGGGCGTGGCAAATTGGTATTTCGTTCTTGCTCGAACGCATCCTGACCCGAAGGCTAAGCAAAGTGAAGCACTTAGCTGTTTCATAGTCGAGGCTGATTGGCCGGGAGTCTCAGCTGGTCGAAAAGAGATAAATATGGGACAGAGATGTTCAGACACCCGTGGAATTACATTCGATAATGTCAAGGTCCCCAAAGAAAACCTTCTCGTAGGCGAGGGGGCTGGTTTCAAAATTGCGATGACCGTATTTGACAAAACTAGACCTCCAGTTGGAGCATTGGGTGTTGGTTTAGCACAGAGGGCGTTGGATGAGTCGACACGTTACGCGCTCGAGAGAAAAACTTTCGGAACAGAGATAATCAATCACCAAGCGGTACAATTCATGATCGCAAACATGGTGGTCGGAATTGAAACAGCCAGGCTGGCGATCCTAAAGGCAGCCTCCATGTTTGACAAGGGTCTCCGGAATTCACTGAACGCCTCGGTGGCTAAGTATTGGGCTGCTGAAGTGGCCAACAAGTCGGCCACAGATGCGGTTCAAATATTTGGTGGTGCTGGATACAACAGCGAGTATCCAGTAGAGAAGTTGATGCGCGATGCCAAGATCATTCAAATTTACGAGGGAACAGCACAGATCCAAAACTTGATTATCGCAAGAAACCATGTAACCAACTTCACTAAGGGGAACTGAGATACTGAGCTGATTCCCACATCGGTTCATTAACTTGTATTATCTCTTAACCCTTCTAACATTTGCGTAGAATGTATTCTGACGATAACTCGATCAGAACTGAGCACAATCAAAAAAAAAAAGGGTGGAATATATCGCTTCATAGCCTCAAAGAGTATGATTGATTGTTTAACGATCGAGGGGGGCCTTGCAGAAAATCACCATCTTCTTCTTGAGACGCGTCATGTTGAGGCTCGGATGATGAACCTCCTCAATCAGATTTACGCATATCAATTGCTTCTATCGTTTCGTATAGAGTTTCAGAGAATGCAGCTCTCAGAACTCCCCATTTTCTGTCTGGGGCTTAGCTGACTCGTCTTGCACCTTATCTGAGCTCACTGTCAAATCGGATGGGTTCGACCATCTATTCCTCTCGATTGCATCACGATGTCTAGGATGATTGAAACAAGAAAACTGTCGTCAATAATTATTTTATTGACGATTAGTTTCTTGTTAGCATTGACCCACTACCGACAATTCATAGAGACAGTAGTAGTGGATGGAAACCGTCATGGACCTTCGGCATTAAAAAATCAGTCGCATGAGGAAGACTTGATAGACGGCTACAATACAAAGGACTGCGGCATTTCTGACCCGGACTCAGAAGATCCAGGTTTTGTTAATCAGGCAAGAGAAGGTCAATTTCCATGGCTTGTGTCTTTCCAGGTGACAGGTATGGGTAAGTCGAGACCGATGCATTTTTGTATGGGCTCCTTGATAAGCGATAAATGGATACTTTCGGCAGCGCATTGTTTCGCACCAGATCAATTTAAGGATATGCTCGACAGGGGTAGCGTGATTGTTACAGGTGGCTCAACAAACGCATTCAGTGAAAAGAACGCTAAGTTTGAAATCAAGCGCATATTCTATCACTCGCAGTACGATCATAAAGCTCCAATCGGTTTCGATATCTCACTGATTGAGTTGAAAGATAAAGCGAAATTCAAATCTAAATACGACGGTGAATTGCCCTATTTGAACTCAGTTTGTCTTCCAAAACAAGGCAAAGAGTTCACCAAGGGTCAAGCAGTGAAGATAGCTGGCTGGGGTGATACAGAATCCAAGGATCCCAATTCAAAACCTGACAGATTGTTGACAACAGACCTCTTGATTACCGATGCTGAGGAATGCGCGAAAATATTTGCCAAGAATATGAAAAAAGTCAAGGAACAATTCTTAAAGTTTAAAGATTTCCTATGCGCCTCATACAAAGCTTCTCGAGATGCATGCCAAGGAGACAGTGGCGGCTCGATGCTAGAGTATGCCGACGGAAGGGCTGTGGCCGTAGGTATTGTAAGTTATGGTAAGGGTTGCGCAACTACTGGTACTCCCGGTGTCTATGAGCGGGTCTCCTCATTGATGCCCTGGATCAAGGATATTACACAGAACAAGGACAATGCAACTGTGTACTATACTGTGTTAGAAAGAGGAAAAAACACAATCAACAAGAATAAAGAGACCAAGGGAGACAAGTCTAAGGGCGATGGAGTGGCCAAAGGGGAAAAAGGCAAGAAGGATAATGATAAAAAGTCTGAAGGCAAATCGAAAGACGATAAGAAAAAGGGGTGAGAGTCAAGGATGGAGTTCATCAAAAGCAAAGAGCACCGGGAATATCTCATCTTCCCGAGAGAAAGTTTCCGATGCCGTGATAGGATCTGTATGAATGCCATTTCAGCATATTGTTGATTTCATTTCGACCTAAGCGCAGAACACATATTCCGATTGAGAGAGATATTACACAATTAAAGATCCGTGATACGACGCAGTCTCTCGCAAAGTTGTATCTCTACATCTATTGTCTTGATTTAACAAGAACAGAAAATTACTTTCCGTCTGATTCTGGATGAGGGTTTATTATCACATTCAAGTTTAGTGGGCGACTTAAGGGTGCAGCTTATGTATATTGTTCTCTAAGGAAAATGAGAACATTATTTGTCCAATCCCGGCGAAACACTTTTGTCATCTCTTCCATCTACTTTATCCGATACAATATGCTCTGCTGGGACTCTGACTTTTCCATAGGAGGGCTCGATGTTACGACACTCGACGGTGTTCCGGTAGGGATATGCTCCGTGTCGAGCCGAGCGCCGGCTCTATTGGTGCGCCAATCGACTGCGCAAAAGCATATCGTCGCCAGGGTTGAGACTGTGGCCAAAATGGCGATCTGGAAATAGAGGTCCAGTTTGGTTGAGTAGAGGAAAGCCGCAGCTGAGCCAACTGATTGAGTGAACTTGAATAAAGCAAAAGCTGGCACTGAGTTGTAACGGTAAACGCTTTTCGCCGCCAATTCGAATCAATGAAGGTGAGAAATTAGAAGGAAAGGTTAGAGTCACTATGAACCTCCCGATTCCAGACAATTTTCTGTAATAAGGGCCCCTTATCAAAGAAAAGTACTCGCATTTAAATCTGGTTCAACTTACCTCATCAACAGGGAATAAACTTGCGTGTTAAAACAGGCATCACTGAAGCCAATTAACACGCTGGCTACCAGTGAGATCCATAATCTGTTAGCGACACAACGAGATTCATGTTTGTTAGTGCATTGAAGAGTAGTTGTGAATCATGTCTCAACCGGACATGATTTTCTCAGTCCATTCTCTCTGAAACAAAATAGCAATACAAACCTGGGCTCAATGATTGGCGATTGCTTGGCACTATGCTTAGTTAAAGGTGAGTCTGGTGGCAGATTGATGAAGGTGAGTGACAAAGCTCCCATCAATATTAGGAAGCCGAGAACGAAAATCGAATCTCTGTTGAGTTTTTTACCAATTCCCCTGGAACCTAGAAGACCAAATACGGAACCACCCAAGATCTCACCAACGCCGATCGCAATTCCCGCTAGACCGATGAACTTTTTCGAATTGTCACCGAATTGACTTGTTGCGCCGATCGCCGTCCCATAGATGCCGGTGAAAAAGGACAACAGTTGGCCTGTAAAGAGGAAGACACTGGACAAGAGCAGCATATCTGTAGTCTTGGACAACTGTACTGCGCCAAAAAATTGATCCAGGGCTGAGATCTTCTCCACGTTGATTGAAGGATCAGTTTCGGAGCTCCTCGAGGCCAAACTTCCGGTGACCTCCCCTATTGATCTCCGATCTCGATTCGAGCCACAGTTGATGGTTGTACCACTGTTTAGGCTAGACATCTCTTCGCGCGAACCGTCTCTAAGTAGAAACAGCACCATTGTACCCAATCCACAAACCATCGTTAAGACTCCATACACTATGTATCGTGTTCTATCACTGATCGACGTCTCATCACCGGGACTAGTTTGCTTTACGTCTACGGTGCCTTTTGAATCGTTGTTATCGAAGGCAAAATAGACAAAGATATTTCCAAATAAAAGACTAGATTGTAGTAGAGACCAGAATATGGCTGCATTCTTGCTTGAGGTTGTTTGATCACTTTGTTTGGCCAGAAAGGCACCTTGAGCAGTCCATAGAGGCGCAGCTCCGAAGCCTATGAGAGCAGCGGCGGCATAGAACAACCATGTGGTGGGATAGAGGAAGCTTGCAGTGTATAGAATGTAGGTGCATGCCCCCAAGATCATTCCATATTTGACGCCTGTTAGCGCAATGATGGAGGGCGCTAACCAATTGGATATGGCGAAGACAGTGTATGTGATGCACAAGCTCAGGTAAGCATTGCCATGAAAATCACTATTGGGCTTGGAAACAAGACTGTTAACAACAGTCTGTTGAACAAATACTGAGGTTTGAAAGGAGAAGAAAATCAAATGAAATGCGAGGCCGAGAAGGAGGACATTGAATAGCTTGAGATTCATTTTGTCAATTGGCCCACAACCATTGGTTGATCTTCAAACTAAAACCCATAGGCCATGCACCTGACTAGAGATTTGATGGTGCAGCTCTTCCCTCTGCTTTCGACCTCCTTCACACTGAGGCTATTGTTGTCCTTCTCAAATTTCCTCTTCTTCAAATCGACATTCTTGCCAACTTATAGCTTGTCAGAGTCTCTTGTTTGATTTGTGCTTGACTTTTTGTTGAAGATCTCTTCCAGATTGAAACACACAATCAACCAGAAGAACGGATTTCTCGTGATTACAAAGGCCACTTTCTGTGCCAATTGTGCACTTGCCTCTATGAGAGAGGACCCTCTCTTCTTTCCTGGCTTCCTTACAGCTAACACTAACCAGCTATACGCGCTTGTTTGACCACCACCTGTCGCCTTTAGTCTCCTCGTTCTTTACTTTTGTTTACCTTAGCTTGTGCAGAGCGCTAACTTCGGTTTGCTTAATCTGGGCAACTCAAAGCACGGCTTCAGCCCAAAGCACGAAGATTTCTCACTCTTTCCTCTTCTATGTCTGTCGCTTTGAGAGCTCTCTTGCACTTGTCGCCTTCACTTTACTCGCTAGTTGAAGACCTTCGGAATGTTCAAATGGACTGATCGCTGAAAAAACTTGTTATCTCAGCCTAAATTCGTGTACTCTCATGATGCAAAAAGGAACGTCAACTAGAGACACTGGTACATGTTGTTGCAAAAAATAGCCACCAACTTCTTCTTCTTCGATCCACGTGCCTTCCTGAAGCTAATTTCCTTCTGGAGCCTTGTGGACGCAGACCGTCTCGAGTGACAACCTTTTTAGCTGTATGTATTTGCAAATAGCTGATAGTAATCAGCAGCATGCATGAAAAGAGCGCAAAGGAATAACTATCCACTAGTTGAAAGTAGCACTCTTGATATTGCTCGCTCGTTAAGCACACACTAGTGATACCGATTTTCGTGAATTCAAACTAGCTCCATTGTTCGACACTCTCTGTCTCTGTCTCTCTCTCTCTCTCTCTCTTTTCGCTCACATTATTGTTCTACATCAGGATCAGCAATTATTTCCAATGGCAGTATCTAGCTTCATTCAATTATCTCTTGTTTACCACTCATCACCCCGAAGCATCACATTAGCCATTAATGAAGTGCACAAAAATGGTAAATTTTCTCTACTGATGGGAAAAAGCCTGAATGGAGGGCGGTGGAATAGATCTGCCTGGTTTCCAGGCTAGCTGGCGAGGCTTCTCTTTATTGTTTGTTGGTGCAATGGAATAATTCGTTGCTCTCACTTTAGTGGAATGTGATCATAATCAGTTGCTGGTAAGCACGCGTCAGGAATGCACTTTCATCTCGCGTCTAAATCTCTCCTGTGCACGATCACAACGGATTCCATGTCACAAGACCCAACCATTAGGAGCTTGTTGTCCAGCTCACGGCCCATATATTGGATTTAGAACGCTTCCTGCAAATCGTAAGAAAGTCTTAGGCCAGCGTGAAGAAATCTATTCTGGAATGTGACTAATTTAGTCCGGGCAAGGTGATTCTAACGTCCCTCCTTAACCCTTAGGTCGGTGGTAATTCAGACCACACGGTGATAACCGCAATTCATGTGTCATGGTCAAAGGGCTCAGCGAAACTCAATTGTGGCAGAGATAGCCTTCCAGTATCAAAGGGGGCTTGGAGTCGGAATGACGGTCACGAATCGCTTAACAATTGCACGGACCACGAGCAGCTTAGGTTTGATCTGTTTTCTCGAATTGAGCGCTGCGCAAGCTATCAATGCAGTTGGTCTAAGGGGAAGAAATCCTTAGAACAGATTTCCAACTTTCGTTATTCAATTGATACAGAATTCAATTGGTTCAAGCAAAATTGGGGCGAGGAAAATGGAACAATTCTATTGGAATGCCCGTCAGAACAATCTGATAGCAGAGAGCACCAATTTGGCTACAAAGCAAAAAGCAGAGATACAAGAACATCTGACAGTCTGCAGGTGGGAAGCTCTAACTAACACGTGAAGCCGACTCTCATTTGTATGATGGATGACGACATGCTAGCTCGGTTTGTTTAGGCGCCAAATCACATGTCCGCCACTTGTGTTCCTTGTTATTGTTCAACTTCGTTCAAAACATGATGTATAAGCAAAACAATGAGCAAGCATAAATGATAATTTAGGCATGCAAATCCAGATAGATATACATGTCTATCTAATGGTGCACACAAGGATGCATACATTGTTCTCTGAACACCATTTGGCCCTTCTTCTTTGTCTGCTCGTCTTTCTCTTGCCTTGTTTCCTGTGCAAAGCACTAATTTGACGAAGAAAGGAGTACCCTTATGCTGGTTTCCGCCGACCGTTTCCAGTCCAGAGCCGATGTACCATTAGGCAAATTATTCCTCATTCATGGTGGATGTGAGGAATAAGATCTGAGGATAAAGGAAGAGCAAGAGTGAATGGCAAGGCGCCGAGCCAGAGGTTGAGCGCATGGCTCTGGATGAGCTCGGCTTCCTGTTTATATTTTTTTCCACCCGCTGATTGCAGACAGTTTGTCTGCATTCCGCTCATTGAAATCGATGGAAAAAGTTGACTCAACAAAAACGAGTCCCTCTTCTTGCAAAGAGACTTTTGCTTCTTTTTTTTCCAACTTTCTCAAACTAGTTCCCAAGAGCATCTCGCTCGTCTCACTGCCAGCTCGAGCTTTGCTCACCAGCAGACACATAATACAGGGGACAATATGGCAGACAAAAGTCTCGTTCTATCCTAAAGCCTCTCCTTCTTTTTCGGGACCATGAGGAAACCGAGAGTGATTGCTTTGAAGGCGATAATGAAACTCAAGTACCCGGCTAAAGAGTGGCTTACTTCTCCAGAATTAGGAGCCACGGAGACGGTGGAACACTTTGTGGCACAAGAGCCCATTACCTTCGCTCCAAAGGTGCAGTGGAGCTTGGCGCAAATTGGCAACTTGCTGAGTACCAGTACCAAGACACAACATCGTCACAATCTAGCCGCCTTGCCTCTTCGATGAAAAACTCACCAATTGCTACAAAGATATCAGAACAGGCGAGACTAGTTTGTTTTCTCCCCAGACATATTTGTTGTGCCTTAATTGCTATAATTGTTTGCACCTAAGTGCGCGCACCGATCAAGCCTGACACTATGCTGCATCGGTGCGGATTTGAAATTGCACTCTCACGGCAACAAAATGGTGCCAGTCAATTGCCAAGAGCAGCATGGGTCTCCACTTGCCAGTTGTGGTAGCTCGAAACCGCACACTAACCCTAGTCATTTGCCACACAAACAATAGCAATCACCAGCCAGACTAACGGAAGCTTTGCCTCTTTTCGTGTCAGAGACTTTCATCCCACGCCAGTGTTCGTGATCAACTCGCGTAACCTTTGAAAGTTTCACTTGATCCTGCTTGTTGGCATCTCTTGACGGCCAAGAACAAGATCCAAACCCACACTCTCGCCGCAGGAGACGCTCACAATCACAAGGGATCATCAATCGCCTGATGGTCCCTTGTGCCTTGATATTGAGAATTGGATCTGCATAGTGCTGTCCAAAGGGTATCATCTAGTGGGCAGAGTGAGTGGAGAAATATCTGTGGCACATCCATGCGGCTCGATGGGGGAGGCAAGTGCTCTGGTGGGATCTAGCCAACAATCACGGCCACAGAGGCAATACTCTGTGCGGTTTCTCTCTCCCATTGTCCTGGCTTTGGATCAAGCGAGTTTGCGCATAAACTTGCACTTACACATTGCCAGAGAGAAAGAGAGACGGAATGGCTTTGATCTTGGAGTGTGTGAGCGAACAATGAAGCCATTTGCCTACCAGAGGCCATCTATACAACAGAACAATTCAATTGAATTGCTCACAGCACCATTATAAGGCTCGTAAGCTACTTCACTGGTAAAATAGTCACGCGAGAAGCCCAGATTGTGTTCGCCTGGCCATCCTGGCTGGTTAGTGGCTAAGAGCGTGCTTCCGGCGTGTGTGAACGGTCACTCTGTGAACTAAGGCTCGTTTCTGGAATGCTGAAAAGCTCTAAACGGTTTCTTTTTGTCGAGCCAAATTTGTTAAGCCCTCTGGGTTGGGTTGATGGTGTTTTCGGGGTTTGTGGAGCTTTTGTTGGGCCACTAACCGTAAGCTCGTGCGCATATCTAGGTGCGTGGTGTGTTTATTCCCTGGCGAGAAAAATATAGTCTTTGAACTTTGTTGGCACTCCAGCAAACATCCGCCCAAAATTTATCTCGTAGACAGTCGGAAAGCCAGAAAGCCAGAAAGCTAGAAAGCCAGCTCCAGCTAGAGCCTCTGGAAGTTCAGTTGCACATGAGCGCGCACAAGCCCAGCCCTGTGCAACGGCACTAACGTGTGTCTCTGTGTTTATGCGGCTGGGTTTGCCAGTCGTTGCAAATGTTCAGTCTGCGTGCTGGCGCACAGCTCAACTCCGCGTTGGGAGAAGACAGCATGAACCCACAGCACAGCACAAAGTTCTAAACCCAGAAGTTCCAATGCACTATGAGCTCAACACTGGAGCAGGGCACACACAAGTGAGAAGAATAACAATGCAAATTCTTTCAGCCTGTTTTGGTTCCGATCGGTCAGTTTAGATATATCCTGAAGCATTCACAGGTCTGCTAACCCTCAAAGAACCATTAGATCAGACAGAAATTTTCCCCATGCTAAGCCAAATTGACAACTATTGTCTCTTTGGAATTTATTCATTATTTTAATTCAATATTTTAGTTACTTTTCACCAATACAACTATGCCAAAACCAGAGCTCGTGATCATCATGCCCGTCATCAACTGACCAATAGCCTATCATCTATCCATCTTTATTCAATATTTAAACAAATTTAGACCAGTGAAAATTATATCGGATCACTTTTTTGATTACTTTCTTCACCATTTTGCAATATTTTGACCTCATGATCTTAGACCACATAGTAACTAGGCGGAATAATGAAAAACCAAGATAATATTAGGACCAGACAGTATAGATTGTCCTTCAAATGTGCCACATCTTACTTCCGAAATCCGCCATCCAATTTATTCGTCATCTGTCTTTCACTTATTATTCTAGCCCTCACATCTCCGAAGCATACTCCGGAGGCCTATGCAGCAAATGCAATCAAAGAGCGTAATGTTCTCTCAAGGAATATCAGGCACTTTGAACCGTTGAATTATAACCAACATAATGTGCATAGGCGTGCCAAACGTGATCTCGAGTCTTTACTAGGTAACCGAAATGAAGAGAAAAATGAGAATAAGTTTCCTATCAAGCTGAACTTTAAGGCACACAATAAGCACTTCCAGCTGAGGCTCAGACCTGATGTAGAATCAGTATTCGCCCGAGAGGCTATCATCGAAAATGGCCAGGGTCAATCGATCAAAGAAGAGATCAACAAGGGACTCTTCTCACTCTCGGGCCATTTGCATGACCAACAAGGCCGGTCTGTTGTATTTGGCTCACTCAAAAAAGGAATTTTTGAGGGCCGGATACACACAGATGATGGTGATGTATTCTATGTTGAGAGGTCCAGGAAATATTTAGATGATCTCAGAGAGCATAATACTAAGTTCCAAAATATCACCCACCCAGATGATTTGGATTTTCACTCAGTGATCTACTCAACGGCGGACGTTAAACATCCTCATCACGACGATATCACCTCTAGCTTCCATCATCCTATCGATCAATTAACCTCACTTGGCTCTACATGTGCTGAAGAAAATGACCAAGTCAAGAATTGGCTCAAGCAAGTATCCGAGTCAGCTGTGCCGGGTTCTGAGAAGCCCCATACCGAAAAAGACAACTCATCTGACGAGGGTCGATATAGTTATTGGGCTGGCACAAAATCACCTCGAGAAAATTTCTATGAACGAATGAGCCAGATCTACGAATACTCATCGATTGATGACTGGAAGTTCAATGATAATAACACTAGTCCGGTAGATAAAAAGTGGTCACCTTACTATTATTATGATACTGCAACTACACAATCAAACAACAGTGCTCCGCATGATAGTTGGAGCGAGCTTAACACAGGAACCTGCCATAATAGCTTGCATAATAGCAACAAGCGTGTGAAGCGTCAAGTAGACATTTTCGACCTAAATTTGTTATCCCCTAAACCAAGGATTAGCCATAGGCCGCCTAGTGAACAGCCTCAAAGACAAAAACGAGCATGCACCTTGTACATCCAGACCGACACCTATCTCTGGAACCACACTAGAAGTCATCACGACAACGACCTTGATACCCGGGAAGACATAGCATCATTGGTTGCGCAGCACATCAAGGCGGTCAACCACATATATGAGAACTCGGATTTCAATGGAATCCGAGGTTTGAAATTCATAGTGCAACGGTTAAGAATCAATGATACGTCCGCCTGCGTAGGACCCCGTAGGTCAACCAATCCTTTTTGCCAGCCAAACATCGATGTGTCGAATTTCCTAAATCTCAACTCACAATTCAATCACAACGATTTCTGTTTGGCCTACATATTTACCTACAGAGATTTTTCCGGTGGCACCCTCGGGCTAGCATGGGTCGCTTCAACCACCGGGGCGAGTGGTGGCATTTGTGAGAAGTACAAAGTTTATACGGAGAATGTCAACGGTCGTCAGGTCCAAACAAGACGTAGCCTCAACACAGGTATCATCACTTTTGTCAACTATAATTCTAGGGTCCCGCCAAAAGTGAGTGAGTTGACTCTAGCCCATGAGATTGGCCACAACTTTGGTTCCCCTCATGATTTTCCGACCGATTGTAGACCAGGAGGGCCGCAGGGTAACTTTATCATGTACTCCTCAGCTACTAGCGGGGAGAGGTCCAACAATAACAAATTTTCATTATGCTCAATTAGGAATATTTCATCAGTTTTACATGCTATTTTGGCTGCCGATAGTAAGGATAATTGTTTTGAGGTAGATAATGGTCCGTTTTGCGGGAACAAGATAGTAGAGGAAGGTGAAGAATGTGACTGTGGTTACAATGCTCAAGAATGCACCGAACAGTGTTGTGTTCCGCGTGAAGTATCATTAGATATAGATTATGGTGGTTCGCGTAGTTGTCAACGAGTTCGTGGTAAAGAATGTTCACCATCGGAGGGACCTTGTTGTAGTGACGAGTGCCTGTTTGCAGGAAGGGAGAAACTATGTCGCCAAGAAACAGAATGCAGCTACCAACAGACATGTGATGCTACCCAAGCTTCGTGCCCCGAGCCAGCCCCGAAGGCTAACATGACAGAATGTAACAATGGTACTCAAGTTTGCATGAACGGTAAATGCGGAGGAAGCATATGTATGAAATACAACATGGAAGAATGCTTTTTGACGGCAAAAACGGGTGCCAAACCTGAAGACATGTGTGAAGTAGCTTGTCAGCAACGCGACCAACCTAATACCTGCCGAAGAACCTCTGAGATACCTGAGATGCGGCACATGTCGGGCTTAAAACTGAGACCCGGGTCTCCATGTAACGAATTCTTAGGTTATTGTGATGTATTCCAGAGATGTAGACCTGTCGATGCCGAGGGACCCTTAGCACGATTGAAGAACACACTATTGAATCAAAGGACGCTAACTAGCATAAAACAATGGGCTATCACTCATTGGTGGGCTTGTGCTTTGTTTGCTATTGGATTCATGATGCTCATGTACGTATTCATCGAATGCTGTGCAGTGCACACACCGACATCAAATCCCAACAAGAAGCCAGCTAAAAGAATCAGTGATACTATAAGCACCCTGCGCCGAAAGCGCCAGGTGCATGGGCCATCATCTTATCATCATGGGCGCGGAAACATCATGCCCCCGATAGTTGTTGGTAACAACCATCATCGTCCGAGCGAAAGCTATTTATTTAGAGCCTAATGTGGATTCTGATGATATCCATGAGAATACATATTTTTGTGAAGGCAAGATCATGTCATGAGCTTATGATCAAATATCTCAGTAACTCTCATTAGCTATTTGATGATGAAGCCACTTCAGGTGACGTGGCAAACTCCTCCTTGTGATGCGAAAATGTTTGAGAATATATTGAATGACCATGTAAAGAGCCAGTCCGCTTAATACTGCAATGAAGAACACCACGTTCCTCCTGATTGTTCTCGTATTTCGACTTTGGTATTTGCACTCACATCGAACACAAAACTCTCTCAACAACATGGAGGTATCTGTCTTGAAATGTGATCTCACAATATTCATACAATTACACTGATTGGGTGTAGTATTGCCTACATATAATCTTCTTTGACTTGACTGAATAGAACTCGATTGATGCGTGTCGTTTGAGCTAGGAAATGGTGGACAGATACATTTGCATCTTACATCCGAATGAATTGGTTTCTGGTGATCTTGTAGCTTATCAGTTGTTGATTTCACAGTTTTGACCGTTTCTACAATGTTCGTCGTGACTTTGATATCGTTGATATCATCAAAAACATCATAGTCATTGTATAAATCATCTTGAACTTCTGAAGGCTCTGTCGAACGGGGGATTATCTTTGGGACTATGGTAACGGCTAGTATCACAAATATGATTACGAAAGAGACTAGAACGCTGGTTGAACTTGTCGGAGCTAAATTACCCGCAAACTGTTCATAATTAGGCATCTGATAAATGATATTTGATGAGGGTGCTGAAGATCCTTGCCTAAAATTGTCAACATTTACATTATGAGATTGATCGGCATCTTCAACGGTGTCGTTCTCGTCAATCAAGTAAGTGTACCGACTGTCAATATTTCTCTTGTGACTCAAACCGTTTGGTGTCCTAATTCGGAAATCGTTCAGCTGTTGATGATTGTTTATTTTGTAAGGCAATATGTTGTTGGAACTGGAAGTGGCATATTCCTCACGTAGAAACAGCTCATGTTCCTCGCATTCCGGCTCCATCTCCTCACTTTTTACGCAATCATTTTCTGTGCCATCGACTTGTGTCGAAATATATAATGGACTCTTTCGCGCTAGCGAAGATCCTTTATCGTCTCGTTCCATAACAACATCAAGGATGGCCAATTCCTACCGTGAACATTGATGGAAAATAATCTCATATGTTGATTGATGGTTCCGAGCGATTGGTGAAATATTTGGACAGAGCTATTGAGCAGTGAAAAACGTGGCCATCAATAAGATAGTAATAAATGCTGTCCTGTTGCGATTATTTGCAGTTTGCCCAGGCCCGTGATCGGGTGAATTTTAGCATCTGAGTCTAATGAAGTGGAGGGAATAGGGAATGATTCTGAGGATGGCAAACATAGTGGATAATAATGATTTATCTAGATTCCAAACTTGTATCCGAAGATAAGGAACAGAAATGACGTCTTAGATTTTGAAAGGGAATAGTAGGCAACATATGTTGTGGACGGTTGAGCTGGAAGTCAAGCGAGCATCCGTCGTCGCAGACCAATAGCGGAATCCTTAGCGAGGAGCTTATACTCCACTAGCCCCAGATATTGACACGCACATTCTCAGCCAGATCCACTTGTGGGTAAGATCGCTCTTTTGATTGAGATCCGGTCCGATGGTCACTCTCAGACTCCACCCTATTCCGGACAGATGTGTCTGACCGCGGCTCAGAATTGAGAGGATATCTACCGCAAAAATGTTCGATCAAACTTCGGACGGTGATCGAGAGTCGACTGGCAAGGGACATAGATCAGGTAAAATGGGTTGATGTCCGGAACAGCTGCTACCTCTATCGAAAGGATAAGCTATCTATGCATACGAGGCTGGATCTGATTGATCACTAGTCGATGTCCACTAGTCGAAGACCACCAGGTATGCACATGCCTTCTCATATTCTGCTGAATTTCGTTCCATCACCAAAGATTGAATCACTATCCATTGAGCGAGTGTGCTTCTACCTCGTTTGGAGTTTCTTTGCAGATCGAGAGAAGAGCAAGACGAGACTCTGATGAAAAAGCCTAAGATCTAAGATCGAAAGTGAAAAGGTGGCTTATGGGCGAAAATATTGACTCCTCGAGGTTCTACCAAATTGACATGCGCAAGCTGACACTCGTCAGTTGACATAAAAACGTGACTGAGATCTGGCCTGACGATCTGGGGATTCTCCTACAATCTCACGGGTCGTAATGGCTAATCAATCTGTCAACTGGGGGCCAGTGGTAAAGCTCAGAGGGAGAAGCTGACTCAGTGGAAATCTGTGACTTTTCTTAAGTCGAACGTCTATCCTCCTTGATTGTCCGATCATTGAACAATTATTGCTTAGCTATGATGTTTAAAAAAGTGTCAAAGAAACAGTTTGGGGAGAAAATTTTTGACATGCCGGAATTGGTCGTCAATTCTCGGTTGCCGAGTGATGGGCAGCCCCCTCTTGTCAAGAACTCATTCGACACAATTGAGAAAGCCACCGAATCATGCCTCCATCAGTATTGCTCATCTGTCCATCCACTGTGCACTGCTCGCTCGCTCTCTCTCTCTCGCTCCCCCATTGGTCGATGGGCGCCCCCACACTCTATGGGGGCGCCGCGAAGCAGACGCACAAGCGGATAGACGGCCGAGAAGCCATAGGGGTAGGAGTGAGCCGAGCGGCGGGCCACACCAGCCCCTCGGAGCGAGTCTGCGTGTGCGTGCGCTATTTTACTCCATTAGTGCAGCACATAATGGCGCTGGTACGCTGCTATATGCGCTCACAGTTGTGGTTATGTGCATAGGGGCAAAACCGGCTCACTGAGCCAACCGGTCTGGCCGGCACTCGCCCCATGGAAGTATCTTCAGTGGTTCTCGGCGGCGGCAGCGGCGCGCCTTCGAGCACTGGCCCCGGCTATGGCCACATTCGAAATCATGAACGAACATTGATGGTGGCGGCGGCGGCAGTGGTGGTGGCGGTGGCGGCGTTGGCGGTGGCGGTGGCCACTCGTTGCCCCTGGCCGGGGTGCTGCTGTGTGTGGGTGATATTTTGGGCGCTGCAGCACGGGCAAACGTGTGCGGACGTGGAGGGAGCCCGGCCCGGCTTCGGGTGTGAGCGCTAGTGCATGGTGCGCGCTCTTCCGAAGTATTCTTTGCACAAGCACTAGCACTAACTACCATTGATAAACTGGGGCTAAAAGTGCACATACTCTCGTTGGGCCAGCGAATCTTGTTCAAGTTCGCTCGGCTGTGCAACTTGGAACTGCGCTGCCAGCGGCCAATGCAATCTCAAGCAAGCAGCCAACTCACACACACACACACGCACATAGAGACATACAAACACACACACACAGACGCACGCACAATGAAGCAAAGACATACAGGGGCACACTCACACACACGGACACACAAATATATATACGTCCGTGTCTCCCTACTTCCAAAGGCGATTTGTTCGCTGACTTGCGCTATCGCCACCATTGGGGACAGCCAACGCTCATAGATGCACATATGAAACCACCATTTCATAGGCTCTTGGACCAACCAGAAAAGAATTGGACCTCAAATTAAAATTATTATCACCATACAAACCAACACCTTAACCTGATATTCAATCCTTTTTTAGCCTAGGGTTGCCCACGATATTATAACTTATATTAGATTTATATACATTAAAATACACCTATGTCCTTCTCTAAATGAATATATTAATACCATATAGTCCCTTCCCTATCCCTTTTTATTCTCCACAAACTCGCTCATATTCAAATCCACGATCAAACATCGATCATACTATAAAAAATAGGAGCAAGATTATGATACAAAGCTTCAAATTATAACTAGCAAATATTTCTATCTAAGATCATTGTTTATTCGAAAATCGGCTTATTATATTGGAGCTTTAGAAAAAAAAAAGATTTATTTCCTACTTAATATTATCATCAGAGGATTATTATACACATTTAAATTTGATTAATGTCGACTCACATGATTAGTTTTAGAAAAGTCAGCAACTAAACCAAGACACAACAAACTCCTTACGTGGTCGATCATTTCAAATAGCGCCCATATTCTAATATATTCTTAATCGTCACTTTTGAATCAGTCAATTTGAGCAATACAAGCAACAAAACTGAAGCCTCTGGGTGAGCAATTATTGATACTGCAAGCCGATTTATTTATATTTATAACATAATTATATTTACGTACGGCGAGAGAATCGAATGATCAGGGACGTGGAGATTTGATTTGCAAAAAAGACCGACAAGGAATCGCTAACGTCGCACTGCACACACTCAAGAAATCTTAGTTATCTTCTGGAATACATCATTCATTGACGAAAGGGAACATATAGGTATTACAAAAAATGGGTTGCACAATGTCTGCCGAGGAGCGCGCTGCCGCTGCCAGGTCGAAACAGATAGAGAAGAATCTCAAAGAGGACGGCATTCAGGCGGCCAAAGATATCAAATTGCTCCTCTTGGGCGCCGGCGAATCGGGCAAGTCCACAATAGTCAAACAAATGAAAATTATCCACGACTCTGGATTCACGCCCGAGGATTTCCGCCAATACAAGCCGGTAGTCTACTCGAACACAATACAATCCATGGTG
>Ga0058701_10000312_pt1 | contig 37786 bp, 25 predicted proteins | sample AgamicOrMae_FD_97039 | JGI IMG/M metagenome (GOLD analysis project Ga0058701, IMG submission 97039) | Agave microbial communities from Guanajuato, Mexico - Or.Ma.e | ecosystem: Host-associated > Plants > Phyllosphere > Phylloplane/Leaf | place: Guanajuato, Mexico | collected 2012-06-04
CCCAGCATCTCGCTTGATAGCTTAAGCTTGGCAAGATGGACATTCTCTACCGATTGAGGTGATTCCGTCAGTAGGTAAAAAGTATGAATCACTTGATTGTAGATGCACATTACGATATCAAGTGAGCTTAATTCTCTCGAATCTAAGATGTAGTACAAACTGATTTGAATTATCTGTATAAAATGCCTGCCACTCTTTATCTTTGCCCAGCTGACTTGATGATAATCATCACTTGTAACGACTTTACCCTTTGACCTCTTGGAATCAAGCGGTGAAGCCAAATAGGAGAGACTACGGATTGCATCTATCGATGCAACCAATCCCAGACAGTACTTGATGTCAGCAGCATTCATGTCAAATTGAAACTTATGGAATTTTAAGGTAACTGTTGACTGACATAGTATCAAACAAAGTTTGGATATCAAATATGCATTCAGCACCAGAATAAGCACCCTCAACAATGCATCAGCAGCCAATGTCTTTCGATTGAATCGTTTGAAAAGTCTAAATAGGGAATCTGAGAAGCAATCTTGAGTCTTGCCAAGGTCATAATTGCGTCTACAGTTGTCGCTTGCCTCATCTTTCATGACGGCCATCTTGATCACTGGTTCGATGTTGATTTCGTATCGCTCCAGTAATTTCGCACACTTTACTTGGGGGGCCTATGGGAATCTAGCAACTGGGGCCGGCCTTATTCTGATCTGACAGTCTGATACTCGATCGTGGCTCAACAGTTGAACACCCGCTGAATTTTGGCATTCCTCCAGATGCGGTGCCTCCAACCTTACCAGCTTCAGCGGTGGTAAGCTCCAAGGCCATCTATGCGTCAATAGGCTCCGAAATGGCATTTTACGTGTTGTCTACCTGAGTTTTCATGTGAATCAATTGGACTGACTTTTCTGATAGACTTCCTTGGCGGATGCTGCCAATTGAGTGTCATCCACGAGCGTCGTTGGCTGCGAGCCGATCAAGTGCCTGCGCACCTGTTGTTCTGCCCTTACTATCACACGCATCATCATTCATAGTAGCTATCAAGCGTCAACAGGCAACATTTCAACAAATAATTTTATTCCTTTTCATCCACGGGAAAAATGAGTAGCTAAACAATCGAACGACTGCCTCTCTTGAGGTGGGCTGCCTCCTAAGCCGCAGTCAAGACACCGGGGCCTCCCCTGCCACGAAGACGATACGCACCAGCCCTTGAGCGTGACACCGCCTCCAGGGATCAAAGGAATAACATTTGCAGTAGCTAGCGTATTTCAGGCAATTTTTTGTCCCTTGTGCCCAACAGTTTGCATGATCTGAGGGAGAAAGGCCGAAATCTGCAATGAAACATTCCACGGCGAGGCTAGCAGAAGTCTCTTTGAAAACTTCGAACTCCGTGTCTCAGGAATTTTATAAGATCTCTTCATCTCATCAAAACATGATTGGGGTAAACTACAGCCCTAAATTGGTGAATCAAGAGACTGTTATCACAAGCAGCAGCAAACATGTGGTGAGCAAGCGCTATAGATTGACGAGGTTCCACACTAGAGCCGGCTGCATAGATGTAGCCTAAGTTTAATTGCGCTGAGGCTGCCCATCTTTTGACCTGTCTTTCAGTAACAATCGGACGCTCAAGTGGTCCGAAAAGATAGTCTCAGCAAGTGAGTCACAGCTCATGTTGGTGTCATTATAGTGATTCGCGATGATGGAATCTTCAACCGTCCATGATCAGCCCATGTCTTGGAACGGAAGCTAGCTAAAATTTCTAAACTAGCTGTGGCTGAATTTGCACTCCATCCAAAGCTTGTAACTCGCCTGTGCGCAGAGATGAGCTCACCGCTTATTTTATTTTTTATTTTTTGTTCTCGTGCCGCTCTCGATACACGTGCTTGGTGCGATCTCGATGCGAGTTTGTACTGTTTTGGTTCATACATTGCAATTGTGCTACCATCAGTTAACATCCATATCGTATTGGTTAAGCCGAATAATGATCGATTTTGTTCAGAAGACATTTTCAAGCCTTGGAGATAATCCTTATTTCGGAGCTGGTTTTGGTTTGGTTGGGGTCGGCGCCGGAGTTGCTGCCGGGCGCAAAGTCCTGTCTGTCGGATTGATACTATTCCGCAGGCACTGTATGATGACACTAGAGATCACTCATCGAGATCAGAGTTATCCATGGGTGCTCAGTTGGCTGACTCATCACCACAGAGGTGCGCAACACCTGAGTGTGGTCACTCAGTTCCATCAACGTGACTCCGGGCAATTTATCTCTAACTTCAACTTCGTACCTAGCGTTGGTACACATTTTTTTAGGTAGGTAGATCTTGTGGATTGGACTCCCTCAAATAATTGCAGGTCCTTCAAACTAAAAACTAACAAAGGCGATTAAAGGTATAATAAAAAATGGATGAAGGTAGAACGAGATCGACAGCAAACGTCCGTCGATATAAACATGGGCCACCCCTTTGAAACGATAAAATTCACATGCCTTGGTCAGGATAAGGAAATTTTCAATGAGATGCTTCAGAATGCGAAAAACCTCGAGCTCTCCAAGCATGATGGTAAGACTGTGATATACGAGCCTAGAACTAGCGATTGGGAGCCTTTTGGTGAGCCCAGAAGACGAAGGGAATTTGAATCTGTGATACTAGATAACGACATCGCCGAGAGAATACTGAGTGATGTCAAGGAGTTTTTGGCTTCACGCGAGTGGTATTCTATGAGGGGTGTGCCATACAGACGAGGGTATTTATTGCATGGACCTCCAGGTTGTGGCAAAACATCATACATCATGGCATTGGCTGGTAAGCTAGAATACGATATTTGTCAAATGAATCTCAGTAACTCTGCTTTATCGGATGAAAGATTAAGTTATTTGCTCAATGTAGCACCTCCAAAGAGTATAGTGCTACTCGAGGACATCGATGCGGCATTTCTCAGCCGAGAGGATCTGGATACCCATGCATCAGCTTACCAAGGTCTTGGTCGTGTCACTCTGAGCGGCATCCTCAATGTCTTAGACGGTGTCGCCTCATCCGAGGAGAGAATACTCTTCATGACAACAAACTATCCGGAGAGGCTAGATCCAGCGCTGACTAGACCCGGGCGGGTGGATATGAAATTCTACATAGGTTACGCATCCGAAGTGCAATTAAGCAGAGCTTTTGAGCGATTTTATCCACTCACTGATGGATCGCCGACCGGCAAGGACTTCGTTAGAGCCATAGAGGTTGCAAAGAAACGGCTTAAGATTTCGAGAAAGAAAATCGAGCTGAGTATGGCCGATATACAGTCGTATTTCCTCCTCCATAAGGACAAACCACACGAGGCGATAAACAAGGTCGAAGCCTTGGTTGCAGACAAAATGGTCAGTTCAAGCTGACACTTGCCATAAGAATAAAGAACCTCTTAGATCTCGTAGCCAAAGTCATTCAGTTTATTTCTAGTTTGAATTTCTATATATCTCGAATAACCGCAAATTTCGCCCCCATCATGATGGGCATCCGCTCGCCCCTTCACTTAATTCAATCGAATCATCCTCTCATCTTGGAGAGACATCAGACTGTTCGTTCGATAGACCAGAGCCGTTATAGCTCTGGCCAGGTAGAAGGCTGCGGAAATGAAGATGGGAGCGATACGAGAGTCAGACTCACGGGGTACCAAGACAGTCCTGTCGAGAGATCTAGCGCATCAATACAGCTTCAACCAGAGGCAAGGCAAGGCAAGTTCGGGAGTCCAACTGAATAACTAGGTCGCGTCACTTGCAAAGTCTCCCACTTGAACTGCATCTACTTCTCAGTGCCTCGTTTCTCAAATTGGGTAACCGCTCGCTAGCGGCTAGCCACCAAATCCCAGAGAAGGAAGCTCCATATGTGTTCCAGCGGCTGGAATCAAGGCGCTCGAACAAAGGTGATTTGCTCAACTTCGTAGCGCGAGTGTCAGCGCAGCACGCGCCAGGGGATTTTAATTCTGACGCTTAAGCTCGCCCCTAACACTCGTCAACCTGTTTATTCCTTTTCTCCTTATAAAATATCATCTTCCCCCTTTAGATGTAGGCGTCGGTGCAAGAAGAATTGTGATTGTCCATCTTCGAGCTATCGGGACAGATTGAATCACTTATTGTTATTGTTTTGCGAAATTTATCGTCTACTCGGGCGAGCAGTTGAACAAAGTGGATAAGTATTTATTCCAATATAACCCACCACAATGTTTTCTATATTCAATAAGATTTTAGACTGGTTTAGGCGCCTCTTCTGGCAAGAGGAGATGGAACTCACACTTGTGGGACTCCAAAATAGTGGAAAGACCACATTTGTTAATGTAATAGCCTCAGGCCAATATTCGGAGGACATGATTCCCACAGTGGGTTTTAACATGCGACGTGTCACTAAAGGTCACGTTGCCATCAAGATTTGGGATATTGGTGGCCAGCCGAGGTTCAGAAACATGTGGGTACGATACTGTCGAGGTGTCAACGCGATAATTTACATGGTAGACGCTGCCGATCACGAAAAGGTTGAGCAATCAAGATCTGAGCTACAAAGTCTTCTTGAAAAGCCAGAATTGGCTGGTATACCAGTTCTAGTGTTGGGCAACAAGAGAGATTTACCAAATGCTCTTGACGAGAAGGAGCTGATAACCAGGATGAATTTGAGCTCCATAAATGATAGAGAAATTTGCTGCTTTTCGATCTCATGCAAGGAGAAGCGCAACATTGATATTACCCTGGATTGGCTCACCAAAAAGAGCAATTCCACATAGATATCATGCTTCATGAGAAATCCACATGTTGACCGATAGAAATAGTTGGCTAATGATGATACCTAATACGTAAAAAGATAAAATTGCACAATAAGTGCAGCTCCATGCAGTATACATGCTTAAAGCACACATTAAAGAATTTCATGGTAGTCTCGTTTTTCAACTCCCACTAATATGTGGGGCGTTCGGACGAATCATGAGATTCTTTTTATCAGTAGAGTAAACGATGAGCTCACTAAATAGACTCTTGGCAAATTAAATTGGTCGATGTGTTCAAGACGTCCTGCTTAGCTAACGGCAGCAACGAGCTTAACAAGTCACAGAAGGATTTGCCTAGTTATACATCTATATACGACAAGGTGAAGCTATGAATAAAAGTTTCATTGGGAGTGGAGGAGGAGAGAGAGAGATACACATTCACAAATTAGATATGGCACTGATCGGAGTCAGCATGCTTCCTTTCAATTCTAAGAATGATCATTCTCCCAAGCAAATCGTCCTAACAAGGCGCTCACATACAAGATATGGGTCACAATTTGATGCCGGTCGACGGTCCTCCAAATAACCATAGCCGTCTTTGTTGACTTGAGCAGGAATTCGTATACTGACGTTACGTTTCGCAACACCCGATGAGAATGCATCTATTTTGGCTGTCTCATGGCGGCCGGTGAGCCTTCTGGCGTTGTCAAGGCCTCCTCGTGGATCGTAAGCCTCAATGTGTTCCGGATGTCTCTTCGAGAGACGCTCGATAGCATCGTGAATTGCCTTGAGACCATCCTTCTTGTTGCGTGTGGCCTTTGTAGAGAAGTTAGTATGAGCCCCAGCCCCGTTCCAGTCACCAGGTATGATTTTAGGGTCGAATGAGACTCCGACATTGAATTCTGCGGCAATGCGATACAAAATATAACGGGACATCCACATGTGATCGCCGACCGCTATTCCTTCGCAGGGACCAATTTGGTATTCCCATTGAGATGGCATCACCTCGGCATTAACACCGCAAATCTTAACTCCAGCATGGAGACATGCTTTAAGATGAGCCATGACTACAGCCCGACCAAAAACCTTTCCGGGCTCTGCACCACAGTAAAAGGGGCCCTGTGGGCCTGGTGTGCCATCACCAGCTGGCCAACCTAGAGGACGGCCACTTTGAAGGTCCATCAAGGAATATTCTTGCTCGATACCAAACCAAGGCTCTTCAGCAGCCGCTTTCTCCATCACTTTGCAACAGCTAGCACGGGTGTTTGATGGAATAGGAGTCTTATCGAACAACATAGTTTCGCAGAGCACAAGACGATTCTCGCCTCCCAAGAAGGGATCCTTGAACATAGCGACCGGTTTCAGATATATATCTGTATTGCTTTCTTGCGCTTGACCTGTGGAGGAGCCATCGAAATTCCATTCGGGGCAATCGCTCGCCTGATTTGGTATAAAATTGACTATGCGCGTTTTGGATCTTAGTTTCTCTTTGGTCCCATCAATCCAGACATACTCCAGACAGATGGTATCGGAGGGCTGCCTGCAGGCCTCAAAATAATGCTTCTCCAATTGGAACTGCTTGTAATAATCTAGGCCCGACATTGTGACCTCTTCCGTTGTTATTGTGGCGTTGTAAAGAAAAATAAATGGTCAACAAAAGTATGCACTCTTTGCCGAATGACACTGGTCCGCGCCGTGACGATTGTACGCTTATGAAGTCATCCTCGTACAGTTGCGACTGTGAAATAATAAAACAGTTGACATCTATTGGCAGGCACCAAGTCACTTTCGCAATACTGTTTGCCATCGCTTCGGGGCGTCTCTTTGCCTTACAAAGAGAAAACGACTGTCTAGACTCTTGTGACATTGTGTCGGCCCCCTGCCGACTGAAAGAAGGAACAAGGAGAACAAAGTCCCCAATCAAGTCCCACAAACGGCCAATAAGCCTGATAGTGGTTAAGCAGTAAAAACAAGTGTTAGTTATCATCTCATCACATCTCCCTAATGGCATGGTAACGAGTATCGAAAAGACCATCTGATAGGCCATATTCACACGATGTCCCGATGTATATGGTTTCAAAAGAAACCCAATTTCTCTCGAGCACGTAGCATCATGGAGCAGATGGATTTCTCCTCAAACGAACTAAATTATGCCCTTGTGGCATAATATCCTAGAATCAATCATTCGCTACGACTGAACACTACCCGCTTGATGTGCAATCTTCAGTCGACTGGGGTTGGGCAACCGTTGCAAACAAGCCTGAAAAGAGAGACGAGTGCTCTCGTACTTTGCTTTAAGTGGCTATAATTGCGAAACATACCATCAGGGTGTGGGAGAACTAAATTTGCTCTCAATCAAGACCGTCAATCAGGATGAATTTGTCCAACTTTGGGGCCACATTCCGGGTGTTTGGTACCACCAGAAGCAAACTACCAAAAGCGGGCGCGTTCTAGCCAGTCTCTATGTGCTCGCCTGCCGCAAGAGTGTCTTTGTGTTTGATCGTCCGTCTCGCCCTTAAGAGCTGCAATGGGCGCGAGCGTATCAAACGCGCACTTTCGCTTTCCTCAACAGCCCGCATCAGGTCAGGCCGCGATCGGTCGGACCGGCTCGGTTGCAATTCAAAGTCCTCATCTTCCTACAAGTCATGCCTAAAGAGTGCGTGTCTGTTCTTGGGAGTCATCCTAACACTTGTTCTCCCTCGACTCTACGCCAGCTTGATGCGCCTAATCAGAGCAACAGCGCTTGTCCATGATCGGCAGAGGAAATGTAGTCATCAGATGGAGACAATTTGACGGATTTTAATTTGGTTCCGTTTGAAATGAGCTCCCATACATGACTTCTCAAAATTTTGACCGGGTTAAGATTTGTTGCCTTGCGGGATTGTCTCTTAGGCAATGATACTAGTTGATTATCCATAGTATCTGATATCTTACCGACTATTAGGTGTCGGGCCCAATACAACTCTGGTTGCTGCCTGCAGACCCACACGCTTCATTGTAGAGTCTCTCGTGGGCCGGGCCAAGGGTTTCTTACTACATATGAGTATACTTTGAGAACCGTCGAGCTGCATCAAATTACGACTAATATCTTGTTTGTTAGCGCCTTGTTAGGACCATTTGCTTGAAAGAGCGATCATCCTTATAATTTAAAAGACGCAGCCTTCTCCCGACCAAGTCTAAACTGTGAATATGTCTCTTCCTTCACCGTTAAACGGAAGCATATTCGTATCTCAACTAATTGTGCCTTACCACGATGACGAGGAGCGCATGGGCACACCTTGACCACGGGGCACAAGTGCGGCTAGTTTTGTGTCGCTCGGCGAAAATTGAACTGCGCAATCTCAACTCTTGAGAGTAGACCTCAGATTCACATCAACATAGAGGCCCAATCGGAAGCTCTTAGTTGGGTATGAGAGTTTGCGGCGGAAGAGTTTGAATGGATTTTGCAAAATCTCGTATTTCATCACTTATACTCCAATACTTTCTCAGACACCAGTCTCGGAAGCAAAGCAAAAACTAAGAAGAGTGATGAAGGCGTTCAGAAATTTCCACACAGAAGCGACTTCAATCAGGTTAATATACCTCGTTTGCCTTGTTCGACTCAACTTTCAGTCGAAAAGTGGTAAGTTAAATTGCTGATTGGGCAAACAAAATGCTGATCGACGAAGTCAAGTTCAGATTATCGAGGTATCTTTGGCGCGAAAAGTCAGATCTAGCGCTGATTTTGTCGATTGCTGAGTTGTGCACGGTTTTATTCACTATACTCAGCCAGAGATGGTGCCACAGCAGATGACTGAATGAGTGTAACTCTTGGAACAGAGAGAGGGAGGCCCTCTTGCTGCCCCAAGCATGTTCTCTGGGTGGATGTGGGTTGCTGGCGAGTTGGTGAAACCAGCTGGAAGCGGAAGAGCAAGAGAAATGGGAGCTGCTGAGGAGGCAACATAGTGAAATTTATATTAAACATTTGGGCCAAAGTTGCGGCAGTGGCCGCCTTCTTGACGATTCGAGACACACCCGCAGAAAGCGGAGTACAACCACGAGCAGAGGATGAGAGTTAAATAATTTCGATGCTCCCCTGAATGATGATGCACATCATCAAGTCACGTCCAATCTCATTGAAATTGGCCACTGACATACGGACTCTTTCCAGAGTTGGTCCTGTGGATATTTTATGAGCAGTATGTGTCTCAAGCCGCAAGAGGCCCAAGAGGAGAGTTGATGGTGCCGGTTAAATTCATGAGCGGCAATCTTGGGTCAAATCCATCAAAAAGAGGCTCCGTTTTGCGCAGTATGAGATGTAATAATTGCATCGCGTTAACCCAGCGGGAAATGTCATAAAATTCTACCCTCCGTCTGTTTTCCAAGGCGAACTTCGGCAGCCAAGCAGAGATTGGTCCTGAAAAGGCGTCCAACTGAGACCGGGGCCCAACCAGGCACTCAACAACCTGTGTCCACCCCCGCTCGGTCTTCTGAACTTCAGCACAAGGCCTCTATATCAGGAATGGCCTCATCCGCAGACCAGTTGAGAGGCATCGGCCAGACTTTGGGCACACTCATCCATTTTGGCCCCCTGGCTGACCAAAGACATCAGCTAATCTGTTCCCCTGGTTCCAAGATGGAGATCAAAGCTCGGCCTGCTGCCGGTTCAAGCTCGACTGCACTGCGCTCGATAACTTGGGTCTTCCATGTGGTGTGTTGCGGGCTGGAAAGTCGACGATTATGATTGGCTATCGCGGGCGACAAGATGGGTGCCTGAGTGTTGGGCCTCCACCACAAGCTCCGTTGGTCATCTCCTCCTTGTGCCTATCGTTTGGGAACACTTAAATCCAATTTGGGCCGACCCTCATCGTTGGAGTGCCATCTTTCGAGCTGGTCGATGGGCAAAAACCTCCACTGCAATCACAGTAACTCGATAAGATGGCCTCTCAACTCATCGCCCGCTGACCAACACATGGGGTCGCAATTGTTGTGCACTGAAACAATCGTGTTTGGCCAATTTAATAAATCCTCCTCCAAGCGCCAACCAATGGACTGTCGTCCAAGGGAGTAGAGTGGCCGCCCACAGACCAAGTCGAGCGGACCGCTTGCTGAATTAGCGCAACCATTTTCATTATCAATATAATTTCCCTGCCAACCGCGAGACTGTGCTCTCAGTAGACCTCTTGGTTTCTTTCATCCTTCCTTTCCCCATTCTTTCCCTTTGTTCTTCTCGCTCTCAGACTCTGCTTCTTGCTTCGAATCTCAGCCATTCGATTCAAGTTATCAGCAATGGGCGAAAAAGAGGCAAGGGAGAAGAGTTTGCCCACAAAGATTAACTTGATTAGAGGAGGCTTTTTCTGGTGGCGACTCGCATGAAGTTGGCATTTGGTGGCACCATTTTAGTCGCGCCTCGTTGTAATTTGGCGCCTCTTAGCGTGGCCATAATGTGCATGTCATAATGCAAGTTTGCCTAGTTTCATTCAGTTCCGCTTTGGGCCAACAAAATCAAAGGCAAACTTCCATTCTGCCTCCCCAATGGAGTTCCGTTCACTTGGCGCGCAAGTGTTTGAGACATTTGGCGCCTCTTTTCCACGACAACTTGTTTGGACGCCAAAGTTTTGCTTGTTAGCACATTTCTCAGCTGGACTAAGCATGCAAACTGCAAATTTCACTGTGGAAATTTCATCCCAAACTGGCCCCTCCATGCGCCTGGAAGCCAAATGGATGGACCAGAGAGCCTCTTTGCCAGAGCATCCGCACCCTACATCATCAGTCGGCAGCCTCGTCTTTCAGGCGCTCAATTCATTTCAATTTTCTACTTCCAGATTGGCCGCTTTGTTGATTGATTGTTTGTGTTGGTCTCGCGCCACCATTTTGGCCCAACTCTCATTTGACCCACTGCGCTGGTCTAACACTAATCGTTTCGTATCCAAACCAATTGGATGCAAACTCGAAAACGCGAAAAACAGTCTTGGCCGCGGAACTATTCGAGGAAAACAGATTGGACTCATCAGATGGCAGTGGTTCGGCGGCGCAAGTCTGGACGACGAGCGGAAACAGCGAACTGGACAGCTGGAACTATTGGTGGTCATATTCAGGTTAGTACAGATTGGGCGATACGAAAGGATTTGCTGTAGATTGGTTGGTCAAAAAAGAAGAGTCTAGTCGAATGATTCTCCACATTATTAACACGTTACATTGTCTATCTCAATCCTTATTGGCGCCCGCTTTATGGTCCGTCTGGTCTGCACAAAAACAAAAGGCGTTTCCGGTAAGTCTGGGTGCGAAAGCGTTGCAGCTAACAGCCAGAATGATAACAGAATATCCCGCTACACTGGTAAAGATTCAAACTAACTAGACTACTATTTGTTCTTGCTCAACTTTTGTCCAACTGCTCTCTAGGTCCCGCCTATTGGGGTCTCCTAAATCCTAACTGGCTCATGTGCGACAAAGGAAGGCGCCAATCGCCAGTCAACATAGAGACCCGTTCGCTCATTTACGATCCCCATTTGGGGCCTCTGAAAATTGATAACAATCTGGTAAGTTTTTAGCATGAAATTTGTGATTATGCTTCTCGCAAAATAACTCTCATTACCAAGATATGAGGATATGATGGTATCCCTACATCTCAGTGTCACAGTCTTTCTCACAATCTCTAACTCGAGGAAGACATCCTTCGTGCGAGGGCTAGCACGAAAGGGAATGACATAGAGCAAACTGAACTAACGAAATAAGAGGAAAAATATGGGAAAAACCGTATCTTGACAATGGCCCACAACTAAAAATAACTAATGTGCTCATATTTAAATATAAGATCTCTGGCGTCCTATACAACGATGGCCACTCAATAGTGTTCAACTGCTCTCTCGCGGCCGCTTACAAAAGTCTGTTACTGTTTGCGTCGAAGAACAACAGCGACAGTAGTGTCCAAATGCAGACTCCAAACATTGAAAAGAGTATGAATGATAATAATGACAGTGTACAGAATAATCTTCAGCTTAGATATGGAATCAATCCAGAGGCTCCACAGGGGCGCGCGGATACTAGTGGAGTGGATCTGGACGATTCGGAGATTAGCCGAAAAAGGGGGAGAAGAGTAGCTTCGATTGATGATTGCAGCAGAGGATTGACTGCTGATGAGGGACTAACGAGAAACTGCGGCGACAGAAATCAACTTCTAGCCCTCGGAAGTGGGTCCCAGATTGCGGGATTGCAGGGGAGCGAGAAGGCGCCCTTGCCGATCGCCCAGCAAGACGCCAGCGTCTTTCTCTCGCGACGTGATTTGGCCAGCTCGGAGTCACTGAATGCAGTAGGACAAGAAATCAACGAGCAAGTTTTGGCGGACACGGCGGCCTCTTCTCTGCTGTCTGGCTCAAATCAGCAGCCACTTGAGGAGCAAATCCAGGCGATCCAGTCGAGATCGTTGCCCAAGTTCTCTGGCGCCGGATTGTCCTACTCCTATCAGCTCGAGACGATGCACTTACGCTTCGGGCCCACGCCGATGGAGAGCGATGAGGCCAATGGTGTCCAAGAGGAGTCTGGCCAATCGGGAGGCGAGGGGGCGAGCCATCATTCCAGTGCCGGCTCAGAGCACCGCATCGACGGGCGCCCATTCGACGGCGAGCTGCAACTGTTCGCCTACAACTGGCAACTTTATAAGGATTTCCACGAGGCTTCGTCCGCCCCAAACGGCCTTTTGGCCATCTCAATACTCATCTCAAGCCAAAGCGCCACCAACAACAAGACCACAACAACAGAAACGAAGAAAACAACAACGAGCGAAAAGTTCCAAAGTCTCGTGGATCAAGCGGGCGAGTCTCTGAAGTATCAGGGCCAATTTCTGCACGTGGCCGAATTCAGCTTGCTTGAACTGTTCCCCGAGCACTCATTGGACCAGTATGTCACCTATGAGGGCTCCCTCACTTGGCCCGGCTGCCAGGAAAGCGTCACCTGGCTCCTATTGAATAGGCCATTGTATTTGTCTAAACAAAGCGTAAGTTGTACATTTGCAGCCGCCCGTTGTCTGCTGAATATTCTCCTCATTGTCCACGCCTTTGTGCCTCTCTTGCTCTCGGCCATCTTCCACTCACACTCTCGAGGGCCCAATAGAAGAATAAGGCCGAAAAGTGGTCTGCTTGAGTGGGTCGGCCCTAGCTGCACTTTCGTGCGGCCCTTTGTCGCCGCAACTCAGCGGCCCACATGAGCACCTCAGAGGCCTCCATTCACGCCAACCGATTGCCATTAATTATTGATTAGCTCGTTAGCGAGGCCGAGCTCGAAGCGAGATGACTCGTGCCGCCTGGGCGTCGTCGCTAGGTGACTCTCTCCAGCGCTAGCCCAACTCCACACAGACCCTGGCTGGGAGAAACTCACTGACCGACGGACAAACAAACGAATGAAGGAGATAAATCTCCACTCTGTTGACCAATGGGCAACCCAATGGACTAAATGCAGAAGCACTCTCGGTGCCGCCCAACGCCAATGCAGAGCGGCCAAAACAGTGGCCGGCTGCATTTTGCGGCTTTTGCCAGCCAATTCCTCGGCCACGCCCTCATTTGAATGTCTGCTATCTTCGTGCCACTTTCCATGGTGCACACCTAAACACACACTCCTAGACATATATATACATCTATGCCTATGTGTGTTTAACACTGACAACATCTTCATTCCGGCCCCCGCACGCAACGAGGGGCGCCGATGGTCAGAATGGAAACGATTGCAACCAATTTGGCGGCCGAACGAATTGCACGCAAATAACTTCCAAAGAGGTCCCGAAAAAGGACTGTTGTGCATAGAGCCACTAATGTTTGGCCGCCCGACGAGAGAGAGAGGGACAAAAACGAGGAAGCTACCTCATTGGTGAGCCTCGGCGGACACCACACTGATGGGGAGCTGTGCAACTAGATTTGGTGGATGACCCACGGAGTTGACAGGTCGATGGTCGTGCCTCTTAGTAGTCGCTAATTTGGACCAGATTCCGCTGTGAAAGCATCCCTTTTGGCTGCCTTGCCAATTCAGGAGACAGTTCGCTTATGGCGAGATGACACGCGATGCATTGGAGCATGGTCCACTTATGGCGGCTCGTAGTGGGCGGGCAAGGGGAAAATGTTTTCCACGGCAGCTCTGTTGGTCGCCGTCATTGTGTAACGGCGCAAACCTACCCTCTTCGATGGCCTCTTCCGACCAATCCAACCTTTCAGTTCATACAGAATCTCTCCCGCCTGTAAATTTGACAAGGCATGTCATATGCTGAGCTGACTTAGACCTCGTATGTAGTCGCGCTCTTGTGTGAGAGCTTAGTTTTTTGGCATTATGGTTCTGCCATTTCCAGCCTGTGAGACTACTCTAACGAGAGACCTTTAATTCTGAATACTTCAACCTGTCTAGTTCTCGTTCGAACTTTTGCAAATTCGCGTCTACCCTTAACATGCTCCACGAATGAAACCAGAGCCACTGATAAATCTACAACCCATTCTAAAATATCTTTACGGCATCAGCTCGACAAGCTGCGCACCATCTCGGCCAACGAGATCACTGAGGCCCAAGCGTCTGGAACAATGATCGCTGGAAACACAAGGCCTGTTCAAGCCTTGAATGGTCGGCAACTAAGGACAAACATTAGCCCGCCTTCAGTCAAATCAAACGGTCAGGTGAGTTTTCTGGCAATCAAATCGTCCAATTATGATAATCTCGCCCCCATCGTGTCAACCCGCTTGCTGAGACTAGTGTTGAACTCTTTCTAAATGGACAACAATTCATTCTATCAAACAGGAAACATGCTCCAGATTGTGGACAAAATATCAATATAGCATCCCGACGAGGTAGCGTCTCAAACTAAGTTTACAAATAAATAGTGATAGCATACAATGCAGGAAGGGTTAGATTCGCATCTGCAGAATGTGAATATCCTCTTTTGTGTTACTTTTATATCTTGTGCCGGAATTTGTTTCTTCTTTCTATTCGCCAATCAGCAAATTCGACGTTTTGGTTTCTTTTTTCTTGCAATAAACAGAACTTACCTACTAAGATGATTTCGATCAGCTAGACGTTGCACCCATCTGTCGGTCAAGCTATCCGACTCGGATATTCATGGTGTCTCAAAAGCCTCGACTGAAGTGTTTGATGGCGAATCTCAAAGAAAAAATCGCATCCTCAGATGACGGCACGAGCTTGATCGCTTGTAAGATCTAAATTGACAGGGTTCTATCTGGTATACCGTCTAAGCCCAAGCCCGTCACACAGACGCCAATCGAAGACGTCGACTTCAACCGTTTGGGGCTTAACCACTTTGTCAACCATCGATCCATAAGGAGGCCTTCTTTGACTTGTTGAGCTCACTGCTGCGGTTATTTAATCAGGAATCCTCGCAGACATCCACTAATGTAACTTGCGAAGACTTTTCTCAATGATCTCACCATGTACTCCTAAGACAGAAAGGATCTTGTGGGTCCTTGAAGCTTCTCCCCGCGAGCTTGTCTCCTCTTGTCTCTGCGGCTAGGGAAAGAATACACTGCTTTGAAATGCGAGTTTTGGGCAGCGATCTGGTTGTCTTCCGAAGCACTTCCTGATCGGTCGTTGAGACAACCGGCCGGATCAACGAGTCATGAGAATGATTCGTTTGGCTTTTCTCATCTCTTCGAAGCCATCTTCTTGACAAGAGCGGCCGGGGAGAGGGAACCGCCGCTTACGATTGAGACTCTGCTACCCCCGATCGGGGACCGATAGATGTGGACGTCAGATCAGGATTTTACGTGTTAAGATATCATCAGCGTCTAACGGCGACAAATTGTCGTGCTGCTGATAGTCACTCAGCGGTAAAGAATGACCAGAGATATGCAATCTGTGGTGTCCTGGCGAAGGGATGTACAAAAGTCTCGATGTGTGATCAACGTGATCACTAGGCATCTGGACATCTAGACAGACAACACTTGCGTATGCCTGTGTTGATACTAGGCGAGATTCCCGTAGAAATTTATTTTCTGATGCAATCACTAAATTAGACTCCCACCAACGCTTAAAAGTTTTTGTAGATTTGATTGTTGGAGATAGTCCAATAGTAACCATCATAGAGCAACTCATTGAGGCACAAATTTCAGTCGTTCAATTCAGTATCGGGATCTAAAATACTCTCAACACCGTGAATAGCTAAGGTTTCGGTATAGAAAGACCAATCCTTTCCCGCGATCATTTGCATAGCATAGGCCCTAGTCTCGTTCTCTCCTTCAGCTTCTCTGGCCAGCAACTGTTTCCTAATCATTCTTCCTTTCTCCTCGAAATTGCGAGGGATATTATTGACTAAATCTCGGCTGCTAGTTGAGAAGTCTATTTGGTCAGCGTGGACATCGTATAGTTCGAATTGAACAGCTAGGAATATGGTGAATATTAGACGCTCGTCCTGACTTATGTCAAGCCAACTAGGACATATCAATCTACAAAGATTCTCCGGATTGGTTTTGCTAGGACCTCTTGAAGCGTGCGCCTTCTTGAGTACGGTGAGCAAGTACACTTGCAGGCAGGCTATCACTGGAGCATAGGCAAGTATGACTAGTGGATACTCTCTCAATTGTGTTAATCTATTCAGAGCAGCCATGTGATTACCTGTCAGATGATCTAAATACATTCTAAATACTGTCCTCAGCACCTTACTATCATTGCGTGACTTTTTGTTTTTAAGGAAGTCGGTCTGGTAAAACTGATGATCTTGCAGGAAGGGAAGATTAACAATAAGATTGATAGCCTCAAATAAAGCTCTATTTTTGCTATCTGGGACGTAGTCTTGATATTGAACTATCAGTGATTGCAAACAATCTCGTAAACACTGCATGGTGAGCTTCATTTCTCTAACAACATTAATCTCAAAGCTATCGAGGCCACTTAAGGGTGTACCCTCGAGGGATAAAATCCTTTTAAAAGGTGGGTCTGAGGTATAGTCTTTGGTTGTGCAGGACAATCTGTACATTGAGTAGACCAAGAATCTAACGCTAGCTTCCAGAACTTCTATATAACGGCGTCCTTCGATGCGCTGAATTATCATATCTTGACGGACAGCCTTCATTCGGTCAAAAACAAAATCACAAATATACATCCAGTCATCTTTTCTCACGCATATGTTAAGGAGGAGATGCCTAACTGTCCTTCTGAGTACACTCCAGGGTCTCAAATCTAGCGCTCGACTAAACTCCTGGCCTATGGCTGACCGTTTGAATTCCTTAACGGCTAATTTGACATCTACTTTGGGGGGATTCGTGTTGGGCTTCATTTCGAATTTACTTAGTCGCTTCTGAGTTTGTCTCTCGATCATTTCTTCAGTCGTGCACATAGTAGTACATAGGCCAACTGGTATGAGAGACTCGCCATATGGGTCCGGTCTCCATCCCGTTTTATACTCGCTCTCGTAATCGCCCTCCAAATCGAGCCAATAGTCGTCGACTCCTGACATCATGAGGATGTGTTAGAACTGTTTGGGAACGGACCGACGGATGTGAGCATATCATCGGTAGACTGACGATATGACTATGAAGATAGAAAGAATCGGGCCCTCAGGTAAACCGGAGAGAGGGAACAATAATTGCTTCACCAAAAGGTGTTTCGTGCTGATGCATTTGGTCGCGCCACAGAGTTGACTAGCCCACGTGTTGTGTAGCTTGCGCTCAGAATGTATTCTGTGTCACACTGTACTCTAAGCCGCTGATCGCTAGAGCTTCGAATTGGATTTATAGGCTAACAAATGGGCGATCGAATGGGCTCTCAATGGATATTGGCAGCCGACTTTTCTGGTTGCCAGACTCTCACCCAAAAAGACAAAATTTCTCGTTCTTGCCAGAGTTTCCACATCTCCAGAGTTTCGGGGTCCTATGCTTGTTCATACACTATCCGTCATATTGTCTTTAGCTGGTATAGAGGGGTCTCGAATTGACATGTGTATGTCTTGCGCAGATAGCTCGAGAAATCTCGCATATTCAGATCGGAATGCATCTTTAGATTTATAGGCTCCGGAGGCTGCTATGAGCTTATCGTCTTCCTGATAAATATGTTCACAGTAGAGCAACTGGTGATACTTGTACGTTAAGAAAGGACCATAATCGAAATACTCGGCAACTTTGTGTCGCTCCGGCCTTTGTCCATGATGCAACTTGACCGGCTTGATTGACTCCCATTGGGTGTATGGTTCGGAAGATCGCTTAACAATAGTGTCAAAGCAGTTCTTGGCGTGAACATACTGAGCCAAGCGGAGAGCCAAGTTCGAATTGCAACCAAGTCCGCAAGGATTGCCTTCAATTAGAATTCCGTCGAAAATGTCGAGAACCCGCCCTCTGATTTTGGGCAACTCCTCATTGATCTTATCCTTTACATAATGGACCTCAGTCATTCTCTTATATGGTAAGAACGACAAGTTATCAGCTACATATTCTAGGATGTCGTGAGATGCCATCTCGGACCATACTTCCTGTATTTCACAAGGGTCGAGGATTGGCAAGTCCGAGAGAACCTCTTCGATTTTATGGTCAGGATCAAGAATTATATCGAGGAGCAGATTCAGAAACCTCTTCGATTGAGCAGGATCATTTGCAATGAGTCGATATAGTCCGGAAAGCTTGGATTCAAGAACTTCCACCGCTTCGTTTGTCTCAGTGTCTTCCGAGGGGCCACACAACATGTATCCCACGGAGGATCTATTGATGAAGAACGCCTCGATGATACCCTGTCTAAGTTTCAGCGGAATGTCGGAGAAATTTTTGTGATTTTCCTCAAGCGATTTCAACACAGCGATGGATAGACTTCGGATGGTTTGATCATCATCTGTAGATAGTGCGATCAATCTAGGTAGAAACATCAGCTCGTCTAAATGTCCGGCAAAATATGCCTCTTTAATGAAAGAGGTTGCTTGGCGACGAAGCTCCAAGTTATGGCTATGACAACACTTTATGATACCTCGATGTAGTCTACAAACTAGAGCCTTGGGGAGAGTTTCATCATTTTCGTTTCCGAATCTACTCATGTCCTTAAATTCATCCCAATTTACCGTTGCAGAGGTCAATTGAATCCGTGTGGATATCTCGGTGGTCATAAATATTTTGATGTTGTTCAAAATTGCACAATTGAGTTCAGGGACTAGGTCAGCTTCGATGAGTGAGCTATAGTATAACCGCAGATATACATCCTTCAATACTAACGCCGGATACCTGCTCAACATGATCGCTAAATTATCAACTAGTGCCGCAGCTAGTTTTCTTGATTGGTCGCTTATCAGCTTGCCTTGGTGCGAGATGAGACCATCAGAATCGTAGAACCATGGCGATGATATTCTTCCGATGCACGTGGACAGAAAACTCGCCATTTTTCTGGCAAGATAGTCGAGACGATCATACTCAATATGTCTAGATAACCTGCCCGTAGCATTGGATATTCGCACCATTCTCTGTTCAACTTTCCTTCTTAAAATCTTCGACTTGTATGTAAACTCAATCGAAGTTAGGTAATTTGAGAACTTGAGAATCAACGAGTTAATGGAATCTAAAGAGGGTCGATGTATGCTTGTGAGTGCAGATAGGCATCTTGTGATAGCCTCTAACAAGATCAATGAATCGCACTTCTTGAAAACCTTTAACAGGCTCTTCTCGATACTGGCTAGATCGGTCTCGGATAGAGTTGCCTCACTCATTAGTAGCTTTTCAACAATCACAACTGCTAGTTGTCTACTCGGAATGTCTGAGAGAGTATCCAAACGCTGGGTCACTATATCGAGAAAAAACGGCAAGTGTTGGACGTAGAGCTCAGGCTTAATTAGAGACAACGATCCGTTGAGGATGAAGAGAGATCTGAGTTGATATCTATCCGTGTCCGTAACACTGCTGGAGATTGTCGAGAACCGCTGCAGCCTCAAAGATGCAGCATTAATGATCTGATTGGAGGAAGATTGCTGTAGCGGAGAATTATTGTACATAGGGCTGGACCTCTCACCATGAAACAGACCGATCGAAGATATATGGTTTCCGAGATGATCGGACAATTCTAAGGATATCCCATAATTGTCTTGGTGCGCGTCCAGAATCGGTTTGATTGCGGTCAACAATGTCTCGACTTGCTTTTCTGTATCTGTTTCGCCCTCATTGAATACATTTGGGATGTTTCTCAGTTGGTCGGAGACCCTTGATTCGGCATCGGTCGAATCTCCGGCCCTATACATCATTGCACTCTTGTCGCATGAATAATACAACTGTCAGTCTCATTTAGGCGGACGGTCGATCCTAAGCGAGCCCATTGGCCGGGGGACAATTAGATCGTAGAGACGCCGAGGCGCCGCTCTGATGAATACAGAATGAATTCGATTGTTATGTTGAGAAGTATTCAAGGTCAGATCAGATTTTTGCGCCATTCACGTGGTTTGTGGATGATGGCATGCCGCCACAGATGTACGGCTGAGTCCCATACGCGGCCCTCCAGTCTCGCCGAATGGACAGTGAGGTTACCGACTTCTCATCACCTGCTCACTTTTCCTCTGCTCCCCTACGAAGTCTCGGTATGGTGGGTTCTTCGCGATCGATGGTGAACTCGATAGTGGACTAATCGATCGTTCCTAGTCACCTATTACCAATCAAAATGTTCCGACCAGACATCCTGTGCACATGCTCGATCTCTGTAGTTTTCTCGTAGATCTGAAGTGCTAGAGGCGGTTGAGAACCCAGCGCAATGGAACCTTTGGCTGATTGGTCTGTCCTGATGATCAACATGTTCAACTTGGCTGCAGAGGGAGGAATGCAACGCTACTCCGGTTCAGCAATTTACTGAGGACTGATGTCTAACGCTGCGATACACAAGCTAGACTTGGCTGAAAAGGTAGACAAGTCCGGTACGCGTCGAGGGGTTAAAATACGCTGAGCCTTTTGACAAGATAATTTATCAATACATGTTCTTGTTCGTACTTTGACAAACTATCAGTCTGATGGCCATCTGAGGGTGGATCTTACGGTCTCGACACATTGATTCAATTCGAGCAAAAAACCTGTCCTTGTCTCATTGTGTCCGCCAGTCCACTCTTTTCGGATACGATATTTTATTTTGATAGCTCGTCTTACGGTGAATCCAAGAATGTGAGTGTTGCTTCAAACAAGCTGTAGGATCTGTCCGATTTGATTCCTTCTAGCGCCTGTGGATCTATTTGATTAACACACCCACGAGGATGCACCCACGACATCTAATTTTAGATGACTTTTTGTGTAACGATCTAAGGAATTTTCGTTTTATAACTGGAGCTCGCTTTCAGATGGCCAAGTCACCAACTCGACATAGTCTCCATACCAGCCTGATTGGACTCGTGAATAATCTTTGAAGGTGCAGGAGGGTCCGGGTGCCCGACATCCATCTCAATTGAATCAGTTCCCATCGAGGGACTTGAGATTTTCATCTCTTGCTGCGCTTTTTGGACGTCCGAATCTCGGGGACTAGCCTGTAGTATAGTACGTGACTATCGTCGGAGTCTTCGTCCGAGCTAGATTGAATCCGGGATGGCTTTGGCTGTATTGCGAGAGAAGGAAGCACACCCAAAGTCCTAGCAATATCAGCTCGACAGGTGCATGAAGGAGGTTCCGCTTGATTTTCATCGGGTTTGATATCACATGAGTTGCTATTTGGTGGGTTAGAAGTCACCTCCTGGGTGTTTGTTTCATTCGGTATCTCTTTTTGTTCTGTCATTGCACGAATCATCCAATTTGTTGTCGTTCGAGGAGGAGCTATCGGGAATATTTTTAGCACGAGGCCTTATCTTGATGGAGGAGAGGAGTTTGCTCTTTGCCTTGTTGTCTTTCTTGAATGATGATCTACTAGTTGATGCAGCTGACTGAAATTTTGCACCTAGCAAAGATTCTTTCATTTGTCTCTCTGTCTCAAGAATCTTCTGTCTTTTGAGATTTTTTTTCGCCTCCAAAGCATCATGCACTTCGAGTCTCCTCTTGAGCTCTTCTTCCTGTCGGAGTCTTGATACCTCGTTCAGATGGCCTACATCTTCTTCATCCAACTTGGTGATTAGATTCGATAGTCTCTTTGACTCCTCAAGAGCCTCTTTCTTCTTGTCGCGCTGCTCTTGGAGACGTTCGTAGAGTGACCGATTATCGTCATTGGGATCTATCTGAGATTGATCCTCAATCTCGGGTGCTTTATAATCAACCAACTCATTCAGTGCCTTCTGCCTAGCTATTGCTTTCTCAATTTTTGCTGCTGCCGCTTGAAGCTTTTCCGTTTTTTCCGCATCAGATCCATCTTTGGTGAATGAAAGGAATTTAATCTTGACTGGTTCCATCTCAGGCCGTTTGGATTCCATGATAGGCTCTGAGATCCGCATGGATGCATTAACAGGGTGTCAATATGGCGAATAGATTGCAGCAGATGTTTTGAATCTAAATGTGTATTTTTCTCACAAGGTGGCTATTCGGACTCCGTGCCGGTTTGGCTCTAGGCCTGAAATGACAGTGAGCCAATTTTCACCCGCCTCACGTTGATGCTGCTGTTTCTCGAATAAACTCGCTCGCGCGAGTTCCCAACTATCATCGCGTTGTTTGGTGTCTGGGTTCTGGTGCAGGTATCAAGAGTCAAGGGCTCAACTCCATCAGGCTTTGTGATTTCTCTTCCTCTCGGGGTGTGAAAATTGGGCAGTCTGCGAAATGACGAGAGTGGCCGATTTCGAGCTCTATCTAGACCACAAGGCTAAATTGAAGGGGCCCACATGAGGGGTGGTACGGCAGGAGGTGATCATAGTAGAGTGTCAGTATCGTGAAGATGCAACCTAAATCTAACAGGCCACATACATGCCGCAACGGCTGCTATGCCTGGGCTTAAGAGGGATTTTGTGAACGTTTGGGACCAGCCTCGTTTGTTGGTCACACCGAAAAATCCGAAGAGCCTGTCACCTGTGATGGTCTGCGTGTGCCTAGGGCAGTTGGAGCTCTGATTGAGGATGCAGTGAAACCAATTATCATGCCGACCGTTGGAGGGCCAACTATTCTCGTTCACTTAGGGCCCCTCTCAAACATAGCCTATGGGAACTCATAGATTATCGCATTGCGAAGACAGAACTCGCATCGTATGAACCCAAGATGAGGGGGCGCTTTGTAACCAGGGATTCTCAACTGTTGAATGCAATCCTTATCGTCGACTTTGGCATTGTGCACGCTTTGACCGGTGAGAAATCTACTACGCCTAGCCTGTCAACTCAGCCAAGATCTCTCAGCATCAAGATCGAACACGTAGATGGCCTCATAGAAGGCCTTTTTTGGGTGGAATCCAACAGAAGCTGGTTATAAAACGTGTTCTCGTCTATCTGTCTCTAACACCTGTCTACTCGATTGGTCTCAACTCTCGGCCGAAATTTAGCGACGGATTGGCTATTATTTCAACTTATTCATTTAGAAAACCGATAGGAAGTTAGCCTATGTGAGTAGGAAGCTACCTTGTAGAGCAGGGTCTGGCAAAATGTCATTTCGAAAAGTTGATAGTCTAAGGTAAACCTGACCAGGGGGAAAAAAGTAAGATGAAGATTCCTGATGAACAAAGATGTGTCCCGAACTCACACCGAAAAGCCGGACATTCCTAGGTGAACTCGCCACGAGTATCTTCTGATTTCATCTCTTCCACTACCATCGTAACCCGACGAATCTGAGTCTCCTGATTGCCTGATATTGTTCTTCACACCTGTAGATGATTTGACAGGTGCGATACATAATCCTTCTCGAGAGTCTTTGGAGAGATATTTTTGGACAGTAATATCACCGACCCCTAAAACTGGTTGGTTGAAACTTATAGAGTTGAGGATAAAATTAGATCCGGATCCCTGAGGATTGTTTCGGGGCTGTGGATGACCAAGAGAGAATCTCCACAAAACCGAATTTCATCAAATACCGGACTCTCGTACACGTTCGAACGAGCGAACGAGTGTAAGCTCCGGTGGGTAAGAAATACACAACCGTGGATAAGATTGTATGAAATTTGCACATGCGCCTGTGCAGACAGAACGAAATGCAGCCTCTGCAGCGCAAGTGCACTATCCGTCAAAAGTTTCGAGTACACTTTGCTACGGCGCACAGCTTAAAAAGAGACACCCCGTCATGTCGACCATCCGCAACGGCTCTCGCGTATAACCCTCTGTTCTGTGTGGCACTTTTCCAAGTTTTGTGAGTGCGCGCGCGCGAAGTGTACTCGAAACTTTTGGCGGACAGTGTGCATGGAAGCATCGGCGGCGGATGGAGAATTTGTCCCGCGATGACGCGTTGCATAACCTAGCTCGGCCTGGCCACTGTGTAAGGGCGGGCGCAGGCCAAGTTTTGTGTTGCTAGAAAGTATTCCCCCGTCAAGTGTGTTTCAGTCTCCTGCTCTTCGTTTGCCAAAATCAGACCCGTCAAATGCCATTGAAATTCTCTGCCTTTCTGTTGGTCGTGTCCGCCCATGCGCCTCAGAGCAGAGTAGTAGCGCACGCACACACGTAAGTCGTTGCGTTCATTGTGCGAATTGTGGAAAAAGTTCCTGCGTTCGCTGGCACTTCTTCCATTCTGTTGCGCTCGCTCCACTCGACCATCCCCCTGTGAAAGAGCAACGCGCGCTGTGTTGCAAGCCTCAAAAGCAGCATCAGCAGTGGCACAAGTTCAACCACAACAACAAGTCGTCAAAAATTATCACCAACCAATTACAAAGCGCATCAAGTAACGACTAAACTACTGTCCACAGTTAACACCAGGGCGACAATAAGTCGACAATTTGAAGGACGATCAACATAGTCGAATGTTAATTGTTTTCATTTTGTATTCTCCAACTCTGGACTAGTGTGTTCTGAGTGTGCTGTGTTACTCTTGTGGATACGATAGAGCCTTACTAAAGGAATAGGATTTATCTCAACCTATTTCACATGTCATCTCTAGGCTGAGTGTTATTTTTTACAACTTCCCCAAGCTTCAATTATCAAGTCATATTCCAAGTAGTTTGTATAACTTATTCTATGAGTATTTTCAACGCTCCCCTCAACCACTCAAGACACTAGATAGTAAAAGAAAGTTTTGCATAATGTTCAAGAAACTACTCAGTGTCGGTAAAAGCCATGCACATGCTGAAAAATTGGTACAGCAACAGCAACAGAAAGACCTCTTTCAATTGAACGAGATTAAGTCTTATGGTTTTGCTCATCACTGTTGTGCCTCTTATTCGCAGTCATTGTCTTTGGTGGCTGTTGGATCCAAGACAGGCCTTCTTAGGGTTTTTGGACGACCTACAGTAGAGTTCAGTTACCAGTTAGAACCTCCAGCATCTATTAGGCAAATTGAATTCATTGACTGTAAAAGTGCTCCCTCAAATAACAATACCGATAGCGGAAGAGCTAAAGACAAGAAAAAGGCTGACCAGCAACAGCATCCACCTAGCACATCGGCAAAATTGGTAGTACTTACCGACAATGGACAGTTGCACTTGTTCGAGCTAAAAACAGTCAAAACTCTCAGCAGCATAGATAACTCAACTCAAACTGACAATTCTGACATCGTTGCCAATAGCTGCTGTCAAGATTCAAACAACTCCAATGAGAAGACCGCCAACAATACTGACACGCAACAGAATGAACTCTATGGAACACCAGTTTATACGAAGCTCGATTATGTTGGCCAGCTAGATTTCTTCATATTTAAATTAGACGATGACGACCGCTCGAGAAGAGTGACCACCTATGAGATCTCGGCTGATGGTCAGACTGTTTACGTCGGAACCGAGGGAGGTAATTTGTATCTCATTCCCATAGACAAGTTTGATCCAGTTAATAGTTCGCAAAAGACCACAGACCAATATGACGCGAGCTCAGGTGTAAAGCGTGAGACAGGAATCAGGCCTATTATAGAAGAGACAAAGGAAGATTTAGAAGGATCGAGTGTTGACAAAAATCAGAAATCCCGAATTGATAAGACAAATGGATTCGACGATGATGATACGACAGCTATCAACCTGAATGATGAGCCGCACATCGAGCGGAATGATGAGATCGAGCCATTTGAGATGGTCAAATTTGAGACCGATGTTTCAAACCAAGTGGGCGATGAGATAAAACCAAAAAAACAAGGAGCAATAGAGTCTGTCAAGAAGCATCCTTCCTTTTCTAGCAAGTTGCTTCTCAGCTATCACCGGGGTTTAAGTGTCATATATAATCTTGATACAAAGCAAGTTGAGAAGTACTTTTACCACAATCAAGTCCTTGAGTCATCCTGCTTTGCGAGCACAAACAATGGTGATTTTTTCTACACATCGCACAATGATGGCTCATACATCAAATGGGACGCGCGGAAAGGAAGCCAATCTGAGGCTGATGATGACTCTCTGGGTCAATTATATGGGCCTTATCCATGTAAACCGACCCCGAAGATAATATCCTGTGTCGGTATGGTCAATGATCAGGCGGAAAACCTGATTATATTTAGCGGCGGAATGCCACGAGCTACTTTTGATGACAAGAATCCAGTTACGATAGTTCGCAGTGATCAAGATGGTAAAGATACCATTAAGGTTGTGTTCGATTTGACGTCAAAAGTTTTAGATTTTTTCGTTATAACCAAAGCTCGCGGTCAGCTGGGTGGCAAATCTAATCCCACTGGTACTGGTGGAAAGAAAAACAAAAACAAACAACAACAACAACAATTACAACAACAACGCAATCAACCAATTGCCGTGGCCCTTGCAATATTAGCTGAAGAGGAATTTGTCGTCATTGATCTATTGAACAGTGAATCATATTTAGAATTTCCACTTCCCTATTTGAACTGCGTTCAACCATCTGCAATCACTTGCAATCAACATTATTCCAATATAAGCGGGCAACTTTATGAGCAATTGTTGTCATTCAACCAACAACACTTGAATGGTAAATTTAGTCCAAACGAGTGGCCGATTACGGGCGGCACAGTGATCAATGCTCCGGATTTGAAATCACATGATATTTTGTTGACTGGACACGAGGATGGTAGTGTAAATTTGTGGGATGTTTCTGATCTCGCCATGCGCCACTTGTTGCATGTACCAACGGCCAAATATTTCTCCACTGAGGATGATGAATTGGCCCCCCTAGACGGTCCGACATTAGATGAATCCAACGACGATACAACATCCACTAATCCTCCACTGAAGAGGGTGGGCAGGTTCGATCCATATAGTGATGATACTAGATTGGCAGTTAGGAAAATCTCCCTCTGCCCGCAGAAAGGGACTCTATTGATTGCTGGAACTGGCGGTAAGTAACTAACTAATCGATCTTTTCTCCATTTTTCAACTTCGATCTTTTCGCTCTTTTTATTCATCTCAAGTCAGGCATGAGCACCCCACTTCTTCACATCTAGCCTGTATTCTACATTTTCTCCCTATCTTCTTCTTCTTCTTCTTCTCTCTCTCTCTCTCTCTCTCTCTGCCTTTTCCCTCTTCTGCTTGGGCTTTAGTTAGGGCCCGCATCATCTAAAATCTTGGATTTTCTCCGCCCAGACATCCATTCATCATGTGCGTATCAATCTTGTTGACGCGATTACTCGCACCCTCTGGTTGGTGAGATTGAAAAACGGTGATTTTTCAATTGGATGCATGAAGAGACGTAGTTCTGGCCGGCTGGCTGGCTGGCGGCGGCCCACATATGCTCGGCCCATCACATGCTAGTGCCATAAATCAGCCATGATGTTTTTTGTATTTGTGCACTTTAAATCCTTTCTTAGGGTGAGCCTCATAATGGAATACCATCATCTTTCCGTGCGGGTCCTTGTAAGAGTACCAGCCTTTCACGTGACCCTTTTTATCTGACACCTCGTGCCTTTCCTGGGGGTTTTTATGATCGCCAGAAGTGTAGCCAAACTTGTAACTGTGTGGCCCATGGACACCCTTTATTTTGATTTTCGTTTTTGGAAAAGTTGTTTTTGCATTCGATTCAAAAAGATGCAAGTGGTTGAATGATTGTTAAAAGATCAGAATAAGTTTCTCTTCGTTATCGGCTAGCCAATGATGGATGTTAAACAACTTTTGATTGCCCTTGAATGAATGGGCGAGAGGGCAGGATGCTAGTGAGAGCAGCTAAACAAATTCTTTCATCTTTTTATGATGGTATTTTTTATCTGAATGGACGAATGATCGAAAGAGTAGCGGCAATTTTTTGATTTGAATCGATGAAATCGCCTTTCAAACTTACCTGTTCGTGATATTGAGTACGCTTCATGCAGTCGCCCATTGAGATGACCAGTATCATGGAAGCCAAGCAGATGAACATAAATATCACGCTTTGATTAGCCATTCTAAATTGCTTCATTAGCACAGCTAGTTAACTGTATGATTTTACACATAAGCTTTGGCCGTTAATTTCCTTTTTCCCTCTCACTCTCCTTCTCTCTCCTTCTTGCTTGTCCTCTTGATGCGTTTGTTTTCCCCTGTAATTCGAACGATATCTTGCCAATTGTGAACATACTCCCTCATGGATCCATACTATTTGCTCATGATTTGCCTCTTGATATTCTCAGCTCTAGAAAAGGATCTTTCGTCTGGGAAAGCTGTCGAATTGATCTAATGGTCTTCGGAGGAATTCTATCAGAGATTCGTGCGAATCGAAATCTTTGTCCTCGCTCAGATCTGTTCTAACTGGACCACAGCTGAAGGCGTGCAGCACTATCATTCAATCAATCTTCGAATCTATCTCACACTGTTGATTCAGCGATGCAGATAATTGCTTAATGATACATGATATATAGTTTGTCATTGAGCAATCAAAGCAAAGGTTTTTTTTTCAATATGGCGAACGGGTTGGGGTGGGCCGCTTTTGACTGGGCCAATCTAATAGATTTTCAATCAGCTAAATCAAGTCCACCTCCCCTCAAACCAAACGTGAACCCGTTGGGCCAAACCTGCTCTCCCCTTTGGGCTCTGGCGTGACAAGAACCGTCGTGATCAATTGCGACACAATTGATCACGACTGTCCATAGAAAAGATGAGAAAAGGTAGCTGCCACCACTAGGTCACTAATAGTAGAGCTAATCGGATGGCATGGGCAGGGCTCTGTTCAATCATCGGCTGTTCAGTTGTAAACACGATGATTGGCACGGTGAGTCATATATAAGCAGTGTTGAAAGTGAAGGCTTGACGGATTTAGACATCGTCAAGATTGATCAGGCGACTTCCATCACCACCAGTGGAAAACATTCTCTAGCAGTCGTCGTGGTCGTCCTGGTGATCGGCATCGTCGAGCTCATCGGCTATCGTCTTTATTTGTCTCATGGACACTGGTTGGGCAGAGAGGCGATTGTTGTGTTATTTAGTGCTAAATCCGGTTTGAGATTTGTCGGGCCTCCATCGAGCGAGCAAGCCTCTCCCTGCGGGGCTGTCTGAGTCTGAGCGTCTCTCTAGCTTATCTCTCCTAGCTTAAGAGGCGGGGGGAGGAAGGGGGCGAGTCGATGTGGATCATCGGGAGGAGGAGAACAAGATCGTCAGCGTGGACTGATCCACCAGCCACTGTTTGTAGTGCTCGTTGTGTTTTCAATGATAAAAAGGCCCAGTTTCATTAGCGACACCGATAAAAAAAGGAGAGAGACTGGGGAGAGCGCGAACAAGCAGCCGGTAGACACAATGCACTAGTGTGCGGCGGGCGGCCAGAGCAGCCTAAGGAGAGGCAGCAACGCAGCATAAGAGCGGAGCCAGCAAAAGCAAAGGGCTACTACCAATGTGCGCTCGTTGGCCCTCGCGCGCTCTAAGGCGCCGCCCTCCTCTGACTGTGTGCTGACTTTCTCGCCGACTCAACTTGTGTCTGTGTCTCTTATTTCGCACCAAGAATCACCTGTAGGCATGTTTTTTCCTCCTCCTCCTCCTTTGCTCCTTCCTCCAAGCTGCTTCCCCGGGCGGCCCTCACTGGCCAGCATTAGACGGAATGCAGGGCGCTCGCTCAGGCATCAAGCAGGTGAGCCACAAAATAATGTTTGCCTTCGAAGGTTCTCTCTTCTCTCTCGTTGTGGTTCAATAAATGTTCTCCTTCAAGAGCACCTCCAGTCTGGCGCCCCTCTTGCACGCTCACTTATGGTCGCCAAACACTCCAAGAGGCAAGAGAAGACTGCCTCTTGAACTGTCGGGCAGTCCTAGAGGGGCAGAGACAGGCAGAGAGAGAGAGAGAGAGAGAGAGAGTTTTGTGTTCGCATGTTGCATTATGTAATCTCATTGTAGTTGCAGAGTCCCCTCGCGAAGGCTTGTGAGCATTCTGGGAGACTTTGGGCAAGTGTTAGGGGAGCAAAAAGTGCTTTCAAGGCATCCAACAAAGCCTAGGCGGCCCAGCAGCAGCACTAACCTGGCGCCATAATGGCCAAATTGTCTGCCGCAGCCCCTCTCTTGGTGCTCAAATTTTTCTTATTCTTTCTCCCATTTTGCTCCCTTCCTTCAAGATTTTGATCGTTCCCTCTCTTCCTGCAGCCTCTCTCGCCAACGCGCTTGTCTTTGGAGAACGATTTGAGATCCCTTGGGGAAGGCGTTGTTCGTTGTCGAAGCGTGCAACAAGTTTTTTCTTACCGGCCACGCCGACACTCAACTCCAAGATTGGCTCGCTGCAGCACTCACATCAGCCGCCACTATCTGGTTGCAGGCAGGCAGGCAAGCAGGCGAGCAGGCGGCCATTGGAGCAGCCAAGAGGCAAGCAAGGAGGCAGCAATGAGTCAACAACTATGCCGCCTCGAGCAGCTGGCGTTTGACCACTTGCAGGCTTCCTTGGGGCTTCCTTGGGGCTGCAGCAAGAGCTAGTAGAAGCCAGCCAGCCAGCAAGCAGGCAACACACGAGCACGAGAATGCTCCTTTGGGCCTGGCATGTGAGGCAGGAGGGCCGGCCTGCGACCATGATTTTTGTTGTTTGCTCGCATCTCTCGAATTCGGGCCGGGCTTGGCCGCCAGGCTTGGCCCACCAGCTCTTAGGCCAGCCAGTCGGCAGCAAACTCCACTCAAAGCGCCAACTCTGTGCAGGTTCACGAATGCGCCACAACAACACTGGGGGAGCCTTCCTCTTCTGCTGCTGCTGCCAAGTGCTGATCTACAACAGACGGCCGGGCGTGCCACCGTCCGATTGCCGCCAGTTCCTTCCTCTGCTTGCATTAGCATCATCACACAGATGGTTCTCCTCTATTAAAGGAGCTCGCAGCGTCTCGCCGCCGCCGCCACAGCCACAGCCCGGCTTGTCCAGCCGACTAGCTAGCCTTTTCTCGCTCTCTCTCTCTCGACAAGCTCGCCCAGTGGATGCGAGCACGAGAGGAGAAGGCTGGCCGGCGGCACATCATCCCTGCGCTTGATCGAGTTTTTGCTGCCTCAGTCTGGCTAGACTGACGCCACTCGCAGCAGAAAGAGAGAGAGAGAGAGAGGCTAAAAAAATAATGGTCCGCGAGTGTTGGCGGCCAACGCTGCACTGCGGCCAGACGGGCGGGCCAAAAAAACTCCACCATCGCGCCTCTCTCGTTTGCCAAACCACTGGCACACCACCACCACCACCACCACCACCGACGACGACCACTGGCCCAAGTCTTATAACAATGCAAATCGTCACCGTTTCTTTCCATGTGTCTGTGTGTGCACTCGAGCTTATTGCGGCCTTTGGAGTTTTAATTTTTTTTTTTCGCTTTGCCCACCTCATCATCATATAGACTCGCCAGTCGTCAGCAACAGTGGCCCCGAACAGTGAACGAAAACAGAGCCAGTGAACGGCCGACCTCTTCTCCTCCTTCTGTCTGATGTTATTGTTTTGTAACGAATTTTTCCAGCCCTCTTCCATTGTTTGGCTCGCCCCTTGTTGTGCCCGGATGTGTTGTTTATCATTCTTCGTTCACCTGGATTTTTGTCTGGCCAATGTTCCTCTTGGCCTCTCTTTCTCTCTGTGTTTGTCTCTGTTTCTCTGCGTGTTGCGCCCAACTAGCGAGTTCAAGCAACTCTCGCAAAAACATTGTCCCTCTGTCTGTCTGTCTGCCATCGTCGAGTTGGTGATATATTTCACCAGTCCATGCGATCCAGTTCAAAAGCTACTCTCTTTCTCTTTGTTGTCTGGCCCTTAAACGCAAAAATCGACCGCAATTAAGGCCGTGGAGCTCGTAAATTTTCTCACTGGCAATGCTCCAGTCAGCCTTGCCAGTGAGTTACTCTCCTCCTTCCGCCGCCGCCGCCACCGCCAAATGGACAGTTTCAGTTCCGCAGTCGAGTGACGAATTCCATGGTTTATCAAATGAAAAGATGGATCATCCTAATCGACACAAATGAACGAGCGCTGGCTGACAAGTGGCGAGCAAATGGAGTTTTCTTCCATTTGCTCCATTGGAAGCTTTTTGAGCCCTCTGCTGCAAACAGTTGCACATTAATGCAACTTGTTATGTTGTTATCCTCTTCTACCATCACCCCTGGGCTCGTTCATGACAAATGTGCTGATAGTCGATGCTCAAATGGTGCATGTTTCCAATGGAGCGTGTTCAAAAAAACACTCACGTTTATCCGAAGCTCTACAGAGCACTAGCACTAGCACCATGCAGGCGCGCGCGTTCATTAACATGGTCCGATGTTACAACAACCATCTCTCTTCATAGCCTTGTTGTTTGGATCCAGTTCTTGTCCACTTGTTGCTGCTCGTTTAGTCTAGCTTTTGGAGAAACTCTTCACACTGCCTATTTATTTGCCTATTTGGGCAAGAAGAAATTTTCCAATTGAATGAAAAATTTCATCTTTTCCTCCCCTCTGCCCCGCCCAGCAAGAGTCCTAGTTATCCGCATAACTACCGTGTTACTTCTCCCTCCAGCGCCGCCATTCTGATTGGCCGCCAACATTCATCCAATGCTAATCCTCGCACCTCGGCAATTAGATCGCTGGCTAGCTATGAGAGCTAGTCCAAGAGAGCTGCTCGCCTCCACTGATGCATCATCATCATAAACAAACTCTAACAAATCATTCCCCTCTCGAAAAACCATCTCCAAACCGTCTCCTGCCCGCCGGCTCTCACCACTTCCTTCCCATCCGACTGGCCCTTATATTTGCCACCATATTTGCTGCCATATTTGCCACCAAATGGCCCGATTTCTGGCCCATCAATTTGGCTGAAAAACGCCAATTTTGGAAAAAATTGTCCGACGAATAATTTCTCCAATAATTTCTCGAATAATTTTTTGCTCAACAGGCCAAGTTTTGGTGTTCGAACTGGGCAATGCATCGAAGGATCTTGACTCGCTGGTCGCCGACGAAGTGACCATAGTCTCGGACAACCGTTTCACATGGAAGGGCCGTGAAAAGCTGACTCCTCGTGCTGGAGTGCACAAGCAAGCGGCCGGCTACCAGCTGAGCAGCTACCTCCAACTGGATCCACCGGCGGCCGCCACCTCGACCGATTTGCGCTCCGACTGGAATCTGATAGCCGTGGGCACCTCGTACGGCTTTGTCCTTTACGATTATGTCAACAAGCACACGGTGGTCAATCGGTGCACCCTGAATGTGCAAGACTTTGCCATTGTGAGCGGAGATGCGGGCGCGGGCGCAATGTCACGCAAGAAGTCGTTCAGGAAGTCATTGCGCGAATCCTTCCGCCGACTGAGACGCGGCCGCTCCCAAAGGCAACAACCGGCAACAGCAAGCGCCACCACAGCCACCGGCTCGGCCCCATCGGATGGTGGCGATGTCCCCAAGTCGGCCTTTAGCCGAGGGGCAACCACGGGCGTGAGGACGCTCAACTCGGCGCCCCTTTCGAGCTCCTCTCTGGCCGACACTGCGGCTCAGGCGGCCGCTGCCCATCGTACACTGTGCTCGGGCGAGCGTCAAGTGGAGTTCAAGAACGAGCTCAGCTCAATTGTCAAGTGTATCACTCTCACGTCGGCCATTATCACCAACAATTTGGCCCTCTTTAAGCCAAGCTTATGGGTGGGCACAAATTCGGGAACTGTGCTCGTGTATGCAATAGATTTGGCCGCCCCAGACCAACGCCGGCAACAGTCTTCGAGCAACAATCTTCCTCCTTCAGCCAACGATCAGTCTAACGGTTCTTCGTCCAGTGCAACCAATGCAACTGGCACCAATGACGAGCCCAGCTCTTCATCAAACTCGAACGCAATCAGCGCCACCAAGACCACAGCTCGTCTCACCAAGGAGATCCAATTGAAGCATAAGGCGCCAATTATAGCAATTTTCACCTCGCCAGAGCCACCATTGGTCTCAGAGAGCCAACAGCAATCGCGCTCGGACAGCGCCTCGTCAACCCCAGAGAAGCATGCCAGCGAGCTTTTCTCCTCGGCCGAGAGCTCAAGCGCCAGCAACGAGCGCAACAAGTCGCCAGACAACAGGAACAAATCGGCCACCGAGTCGGACAACAATCAGGAGGCCGGCCAGCAGCGCTCCCAGACGCCCACAACTGACAAATCGCCGGCCACCGCCGCCTCATCACAGGCACCAACAAGCGCCAGCAAGGCTTCGCCCAGCGCCAAGCAAGACTCTCATCAGCAACCGAGGGTGTTGATTTGCAGTGAGGAGCAATTTAAGGTCTTCAATTTGCCCAACTTGAAACCGTTTTGCAAATTCAAGCTCACCGCTCACGAGGGTTTGCGTGCCAAGAAAATCAGTATCACGCAATTCCTGAAAGCGCCACCAGCTGCTGCTCATCATCATCATCTGAGCACAGCCGCAGGATCATCATCCACACTACTAACCTCTAGCAAATCCTTGGGCCAACTTGCAAACCACTCGGCATTCAATTCAACAAGTGGCAAATCTTCCAACTCGTTAACCACTCAGACCCCCTCTTCATCAAGCTCCTCGCCTGTGCCACCAGCAGCAGCAGCACAAAACGATTCCGCTTCCAGCTCGGAGAATAAGGCCGACCAACGCCAAGCTAATGGTGCACAACAACAACAACAACAGGGCAACAGCAACAACAACGGTGGCACCAACGCTGCAAAGAACCAACAAGAGAGTAACAATAACTCGTTATCAGCTCTCAATAATAACAGCAACAACACCATCAATGCCAAACAAGACAAAGAGATGTTGAATGCAAAGTTTGGGGTTAAAACTAATTCAACTAGCTCAACAACGACGGACAAACAAGTACCACTTGACCAGCAACAACAACAACAACAACAACAGGAGCATATAAATTCCCCCGAGGCTCTGCTTGAACCCTATATGGTGTGTCTGTCTAACCAGGGCGATTGTGCCATTTACAGTGTACCAGACCTTAAGAGGCAGGCTCAGATTCAGGTATGCAAGAGGGAGGATGTAAACGGAATTATGAGCGCCATGTTGACCAACTACGGTGAGGGTTATTACTTGCGATCATCATCAAACTTTTTGCGCTTTTCCATCTCAAGCCAGCGCGTCATGCGTGTACAGTCGGTCATTTAGGAAGACACTTGCCACTTGCTTCAAAAACTATTAACTGTAGTAGGATTATCAGCAGCAGTAGCGGCAGCCTCTATTTGCCACTGCAATCTCCTCTCCACAATTCAGGAGGCTCTCTCATTCAATCCTGTTCCGGTTCTACTCCTCCATTTCCATCTCCTCACAAAACGGAAACGCCTCAGGAGTTGTGGCAACAAACAATGGGTCCATCTTCCATCTTGCCCGTGCTCTGAATTTCGAGCAGCTTGATGAAGTGGTCATCCGATCTAACAATGATGAATGTCACTGAAAAGTTGCTAGTGTTCTATGTCACTTATATCAAACTCCGACGCTAATTTGATCGAAGCAGCCGCTGTGCTGGCACATCATCTCTCTTGGTGGATAGTTTCAGTTAGTCTGTGGAGTTTTCCACCATCGCTCGATAATGTACGACTAAAAATCTAACCAATGGTGCTCGTCCATCAATGCGCTCGGGCGAAATGGTATCCTGCAACCAAGGTGCAAACAAAATCGTGAATTCGATCCAGGCCGCTGCAAACAATCGGCCGATCAAACACAATTGGACGATAACTCAATTATAGAAAGTATGGTTTTCATCAGATACTATATGTACATATCATCATCTTAATAATAGTACCGTGCGCACCGTATTTTCAGCTAAAGATTCCGACCATTATCCTTCAAATAGCAAATAAAGATAATGATATATCATCAAATAAATTAGAATTAATCTTATAGGCAGGCCTTTTCCTGTTCAAACAATTGTCTCATATGATGTGTTACGAAATAGATAAATCTCAATTAGGATCAATTGAACCCTATCGTGATTTATCAGTCCCGATGGTCATCTGGAATTCCGCTCTCGTGTCATTTAGATGTTAGCCCTGGATGTTAGCCTTCGATCGTTGCATTCGTATCTGAAAGGCTCACTTCCCCGAGCTTACTTCCCATATCTAATCAATTCTCACCAGTAGATCCAAGCCCTGCTGCTGGAGGAGCTCCTTGCGCCTCTTCAAAGGAGCGGAATCTCCTGATACTGCTTGCACCTGTTGCTTAACCACTTGGGGTCTGATATGAGATGATTTTGTGACAGTCTGAGAGGTAAAACTGTGGCAGCCGTTCATGAAACTGAACCTCTGGTGACCGTTGCCTAAGAAATCCGATCGGACCTAAGTGATTGGGGCAATCATTATGTTTGGGCCATCGATTGTTTACTGCTTATCGCCAGGCTAGTAGAAGCCGAGGTTCTGGTCTCGAGTTAGCTCACAACTCAGCCGAATATACAAAGTAAATTTTGCAAGGAAACCTCGTCAGGTGTTGTACACATTTCAGTCAGCCTACTAAGTGCAGGATGCCTGATTGTTTTCTTGTTCTTCTACCTAGCCAATAGTTCGATCGCCGCTTCATGAGCTACTCCTGGGCATGGTTTTTCAGCATTGTGTCTCCCGTGTTTATTCAAACTAATGTCTCGTATCTATTTGAACTGTCTCGGCGCGATAGTCTCCTTTCATCGTGTGTCCGTCATAATTGATCTACGATCTCGATGGGCGCGCAGGCATTCAAATGCAACCCAGCGCAAACTCTCGGGCCGTATCTCTCTAAAGGAACTGATCTAGTGTGGGGGTGATGATGATAAATGCAACTCATGTATAGCCATAAGATGAACCACAAATGTAGGAACATTACCAGGTCTCATTAGGCTAGCACCTGCCGGGGCTGGAGAGTGAGTTGGTATGAGTGGGCGAGGCGGAGATGGTGACTGTGCAATGGATAGGGTTTTCGAGAATCTGGCACTTGCTGCTATGAGCTCACCTGTTGTTCGATCAGATGCCGGACAGAGCTTAGAACCTGCTAATCGAATGGATACCTGCAGCAGAGAATAAGGCAGGACGGCTGCTATATGGTAGCTCTGATGAGGGCGCGTACCGTCCATTGGACACTTGTTGCACGAATCGGAGCCTCTTGCAGTGCCCCACTTTGCGGCCAGGCAGCAGGTTGTTGCGACCAAATGAGCCCACAATCCGTATCGGACACCAGCTTGGAGCGTGTCTGCAGACTGCTCTGAAGTCTGGGACCTTTGCTTGGATCAGTAGGCTAGCAAGGGGTCGTGAATTGAACGCTTGTTGCACGAATCGGAGGCTCTCATGGTGCTCCTCTTGGCGGCTGGACGCCGCATGGCACTATCCATATGACCCTCTAGCCTGTATCAAATGCATGCCAGGAGCAGGCTGGAAACCTTGTTATGAGGCTAGAAACCTCAGAAGAGGCACAAATTGGACCCTTCCTAGCGTGCACGGCCCCGCTCTTACGCAGTCGCGCACTGTTGCCATCGTGCGCTATTCTGCCATTGAATCCGCAGAGCGTCTCCGTTTCAAATTCTGAGACGATTTTGACACCCTAACAATGAAGCATCGATATCTTCGCCACCAATTGAGCTAGACAAAAGATAATCATATCAACATGTTGCAAATTACATCTGCTACATAGACATGCAGTCTGATTGTGCATAATGTGTTTTGCGAGGCCCCCAGTGAGGCTCAAAGTTGGAAAGCTGAATTCAATTATGGAGAAAGTAGATATCGTATTGTGCTTTTGCGATTTGCTATGCACTTTGTAGACGTTTAGATTGTTGCACGCAAAAGATTAGCCTGCTAACATGTTCCATTGTGAAACTAGAGAGATATTTGTTATTTTTCTAAATTGTACCAGAATGGAC
>Ga0058701_10000313_pt1 | contig 37568 bp, 19 predicted proteins | sample AgamicOrMae_FD_97039 | JGI IMG/M metagenome (GOLD analysis project Ga0058701, IMG submission 97039) | Agave microbial communities from Guanajuato, Mexico - Or.Ma.e | ecosystem: Host-associated > Plants > Phyllosphere > Phylloplane/Leaf | place: Guanajuato, Mexico | collected 2012-06-04
CACGCTGGTTCGACCAGACTAGTACGCGCTACCAAAAGGGAGCGCATGGCTTCCAGTACTACACACAATAAAACATATACTCGTAGAGACAACATCCAACTTCGCGACTTTACATTTCTTCAGTTTGTTCCCCCGAGCTCGTCCACACCAAAGCAAGGCCATCCATTCAAGGGTCGCAGCCAGCCAGCCGGTCAGCAAGTCAGCCAGTCAGCCAGCCAACAGAGACAGTCAGCGGGAAGGAAGAAGAAGACGAATCTGGCCCAAGATCGAAGACTGAAAATTGAGCCGAAAGTTGGCCAAACGGGAATCATCTTTTTCCATTACAACTCTATTACGCAACATTAAGCACAGGCCCGCTGGGAGAGCAAGACAGCAGAGAAGCAAAATAGCAGAATAGCCAAATAGCAAAGTAGGAAGTCTTTTCGGTAGACTTTTGGGAGCGCGTGCATGAAAAAGAGTGTGTAAGAGGCAGTGTATGAGAGACAGTGTGTTTCTCGAGCCGCAAGAGAGTTGTCAGCGAGCGCAAAGTGAGTGAGCAGATTGCGCGCGAGAACTTTTCGCCGCAGACTAGGTGCAGCGCTGAGAGAAGAAGCAAAGCCCATTTGAGAGTGGTGGCCGAAGAACAAAGACGATTGACTTGGGCAAAGGTTGCGCGCGGTTGCAAGTGAGCGCCGCAGACTGTGTGCAGCAAGTCGTGCAGTTTTCGCGGCGAGTTTGTTGTTTCCCGTGCACTTTGGGGCCAAAGAAGTGGGGCCCAATCGAAGTGTTGGCCACAGAGAAGAAGTGGAGTCAACGCAAACAGCAGAGAACTGAGGGCAACTGGAACGAAAAGGAGGAATTGAAAAGAATTGAAGCATAAAGCCGAAAGACAAACACGGGCAGGAAGTTGCATGCAAAGCGTTTGGCCGGCCGGCTTGTGGTTTCTCTCGCCGAGGGAGAAGCGTGAGAGAGCAAGCTAGAAGAGACAAGCGAGAGATCAGAGGAGCGAGTGGGAGAGAATCGAGCTGGCTGGAAAGTGGGCAACTCTTGTAAGATTGTTAGCTGTAGTCTGGGGAAAATTTGGCCAAATTTTGCATTTGGCAGCCCCGAATGCTTGCGGACGACTGGCAGCAGTCGCTTGTTTGGGCTTAGATTTTGAACGCGCGATAAGGAAAAAGTAAATTACATCCAAAGTTGGCCCAAGTTTCAGGCCAGCAGCAGCAGTTTCAGCAGCAGCAGAGCGCCGCCACAAGCTGGAAAGCAGCTCGAAGGGCGGCCCAACTGGAAAGGAGCAGCTTGATAATCATTATCATAATCAAATTTAGCTCGGCCCTCCAGTTGAGTTGGGCTTTTTGTCGCCAGTGGCGCGCCAGACAGTCCTCGGCGAGGCAGCGCGCAGAGAGCAGAGTGAAAATCGGGCCCAAAAGCATTGGAAAAGCATTGGCATTTGCAGAGAGTGAGAAGTTCCATTCCTGCGCGAAGTGCAGACTGCTCTGCTCGAGAAGCTGAGCGCCGCAGACTGAGAGCGCCAAATCCAGCGCCAAATCCAAAGCGAGAGCGCCAAGGCAGAAACGGAAAGCAGAGCTGACCAGAGGCCAGCCAGCCATTGAGGTGAACTGAGATCGCCGCTCGGGTGGGAGTGTGCACTCTCCACGCGCAGGTGCCACGCGGGCGACACTCTGCAGAGCTAAGCTCTCTCGGTTGGCACCTGAAGCGGAAATTTGCAGCTGCTCGTGGGCGGCCGGAAGGGCGCAAGCTGCGGGCTGCAAGCTGCAAGCTGGACTGAACTGGGCTAAGGGCAACTCTCTGGCTCCATCAATCATCGTCGAACGGTTGAGAAAGTCGTCCGGCGAGTGTTTGCACTTCTGGGCGAGAACTCGCGCCGGAAGCGGAAGTGGAAGTGGAGGGGCCAAGTGGGCGGGCGAGCGGCGGGCGAGTGTGTGCAATAGACTCAGAGATTCGGAGACTGGAGACTGGAGAAACTGGCAGACTCAGAGAGACAGAGACAGAGAGTTGCAGCAGAGAACCAAGTGGAAGATCAGCTTGGGGGCCAAAGTGGGTTGGTTGGGCCCAGTTCCATTAGGCATTGTTCTGCTTGGCCGGCCAGTGTTTAGCTCGATAACGTTTCTAATGTGTTTATTCTAGATCATTATCGTGCCAATCATTTGGGCGGCTGCAGCTTAGGAGTGGCCGCTGGCCGGCGATGACCAGAGAAGGCGGCCGGAAGTGGAGGAGCGGCAGCAGCGGGCCAGCGAGCAGCTCGAGCTGAGCTTCGGCCCATTTTCCAACACTTTGCCCCCCAAGATCAATCGCCGGTCGCCGGTCGCCAGTCGCCTGAAGCATGTGGGCCAAGCTCGACCAGGATGAGGCCAGCAGAGAGCCGCCAAGCTCGCGTTTGCAAGCACCAAGCTCGCGACTTGAAGCGCCGAGCTCAAGTGGGGCCAGCCTAAAGCAGCGGAAGTTCGCGGGCGCTCAGCTGGCGCGCAGACCCTTCATGAAGTCCTACAAATACAAGCACAAAAGGTTGAAAAATAATCCAACTTTTCCGAAGTGGCAAGAGAAGCGAGAAGAGGAAGAAGAAGAAGAAGAAGAAGACACTTTGCACTGTGATTCCAGCTCGCCCATAGCCATAAATCAACAACTGGCCCGCCGAGGACTAGCCGAGGGGGAAGGGAGCCAATTTTGGTTGCTTTTCTCGAACTCGAATTCGAGCTCGCACTTGACTCGAGCCGGGCGCACTTCCGCCCCACGTGGACGACTCGCCATCAGTGATAATCGAGGGCCGCCAAATGGCCGATTTACAGTTTACAATAAGGCAACTTTTAGAGCAAAGCCGCCGGATTTAGTTGGAGCTAAAATTGGGCTTGTTATCGCGCTTCTCGTCCAATTGCTCGCCGTGTGCCTTTGGGAATCGGCGAGCGTCAGTGCCTTTTGTCCAAGCAAGTGCCAGTGCGACGATCTGAAGCTGAGCGCAAACTGCACTCAAAGTGGGCCCAGTTTGACCATAGTGCCAATGACACTGAATCCATTGCTCAAAAGTTTAACGTTGAACCAGTTGCAGCTCGTTGAACTGTCCAACAGTTTGTCCGTCTACAGACAATTGGAATATCTGAATCTAAATGGAAACCAGTTGCGCCAAATCAGATACTCTAATTTCAACTTCAAGTCGGCCCCTCACTCGATCAGCGTGCCCCAAAGGATTGGCTCTCATTCCATTGGAATGGGAAACAACAATCCAGCCGAGAGACAAGCGTCGGCCGGAAGTTTGGCCAAGCTCAACGAGCAGCACGAACACTTTGCTCGAACGATCAAGTCGAGCATCGAGAAGAGTCTCAGCAGCCAGTTGGCGAGCCACGAGCGTCCCTCAAACTCAGACTTAAACTCAGACTCGCCCGACGGACAGTTGTTGGCCATGGACAAGCAGCAGCAGATGGGGGCCGACTTTTTCGGCTCCAACTTGCTCGAGTTGCATCTGGCCGAGAACAAGATCGAACAGTTGGGCGAGCTTCTCGTGCAGCCTCGCGAGACGAGCTTAGGCTCAGCCAGAGAGTCTTTGTCCTCGTTATCGCCAGAGACTAGCAGTAGCAGCAGATGGTCGTGGTTCTCCGAAGACGAGCAGCAACAAGGCTCCACTTTTGAGCAGCGCAACTGGCAGGCTGAAGAAGAAGTGACTGTGTTCGGAGTTGGCGGTTCGAAAGTGGCCAACTTTGAGCAGCGACCGGAAGCGAAGGCGAGCCGCAAGGTCAAGTCGTTCGAGTTGGAGCGTTCGAGTCCCTTTTTGTCTCTTGGACAGTTGCGGGTGCTCGATTTGTCGGGCAACAAGCTGGCTCGAGTGAACGAGCACGCCTTTTTGGGCCTGATCAGATTGAAGGAGTTGGACTTGTCGAGAAATAGGCTTCAGTTTTTGGACAAACATGCGCTCGTTGGATTGGTCGAGCTGCGCCGCTTGGATTTGAGCAGAAACCAACTGCTCGACCAGCACCATTTGGGCCACCTCAGTTTGGTCTTCTGTCGAGCGCCTCTGATCGAGCTGGAGGAGCTGAGCTTGAGTGACAACAGTTACAAGCAGCCCCACTTTTCCTCCCAATTTGCGCCCAACTCGCTCGACCAGTTCCTGCAGGCTCGCCACCAAGCCGAGCTAGTGAATCAAACAAGTGATACAAGTGATAGAACGAGACACATTCTGCCAAACGGGATGTTCATCTGCACGCCGCGAGTGCGCAACCTGCAACTTGCTTCCATGCGTCTGAGGCACATCCAGCTGAACGCTCTGGAAAATCTAAACAATTTGCAAGTGCTCAACCTAAGCTCAAACCCGCTGGAACAAGTTCCCGCCGATTTGGTCATGCACCACAAGCAGCAGCAGCAAGCTCAAATGCCACACCTTAGGGCAGGCCCAAGTTTGGGCTCCACGCTGCTCGAGCTCGACCTGAGCAACACGCTGATCGAGTTCATCGCCCTCAAGTCGAGCAACTCCTTCAACCAGCTGCACAGCTTGCGCGTGTTGCGCCTCAACCAAATGGCCCGCCTGGTCAGCTTCGACCTGGCCGCCCTCGTCTCAGTTGGCGAAACGCACCAGCGGACGACTGTTACTGTTACTAACACTGCAATTGCGAGCAGCAGCAGCAAAGCGGAAGTGGAACCGGAAGTGGAGGCGTGGGCGGCTCGCCCACGCCGCTCGAGTGGCGAGCTCGTGGCTGGGAGCAACGAGCGGCTGGAGAGACTGTATCTAAGTGAGAACCCGCGCTTGCAGTCGCTGCACTCGTCGCTGGCGGCCGACTCGTCTGGGCAGCCGGCGAGCTCGCTTGGGCGCCGCATCAGCTTCAAGCGGCTGGCGCTGATCGAGCTGAGCGGCTCGGTGGCCCTGCGGGAGTTCCCCTCGCCGAGACACATGATCGCCCTGGCGGAAACTGGGGAGAAACCGCGGCCAGAAGGCGACTGGACGCCGCTGGGGGCGCCACTTCCGGCTATTGGTTCTCCTCCGCCACCGATGAGGCCACTTCCGCTGGAGGTGCGGCTGAGCTTCGTGACGCAGCTGAACTGTTCGTCGTGCCAGCTGCTGTGGCTGGTCGATCTGATGCGCGAGCTGCAGACTGGCCGCAGTCTTGAGACCAAAGGAGCGAGCGAGTGGCCTAAGGGCGAGCGGCGCCTCCAGGTGAAGATTGGCCAGCCCGAGTGGGTGGGCTGCGCGTGGCCCATGAGCATGTCGCTGATGGAGCTCATCAGCATGGAGCTGGCGCCCAACGAGGCACCTTTGCTGGCCAGCGAGCGACTGTGCGCGGCCCCTAAGCCCTTCCAAGCGGCGACACCTCAGCCTCAGCCGCCGCCTCAGCAAGCGCGCGAGCTCGGCCCCCTCTGGACGTTGGGCGAGCCGCTGGCCACGCCCACCTGGAGGCAGGACGCCAGTTTTGGGGCCGGAAGTGCGAGCGTGGGCGAGGCGCCCCCTCGGCTGATTGGCCAAGGGGGTTACACTAATCCGTCGGCCGGTGGCGAGTCGCGTGAAGGGCAGAGTGGCGAGCTTGGAGTTGGTGGCTGGTGGTGGTTTGGCAGTTCGGGCAGTTCGGGCAGTTCGGGCGGCGAGCTGCAGTTCTTGCTGCTGGCCGGCCTGCTGCTTAGCTGCGGCACGTTGCTCGCCCTCCGCTTGGCCGCCGGGCTGCTCTTCAGGTGGCGCCGCAGCAGAGCAGCAGCGAGCTCAAAGGCGGCCAGCTGGTCGCCCAGCCTCACCGGAAGCAGCGCCATTGTTTCGCCCTCGTCCACAGCGAGCTCATCGGAAAGGTCGCGTTCGGCGGCTCGCAGCGTGGTGGTGCTTGGGGCTGACGGGCGGCTGGCGCTCGAGCGGCTGGCTGGCCCTCGGGGACTGCTGGGCGGCGCCAGTGGAGAGTCCAAGGAGGGCGGATTAGTGGCGCGTCTGGTGGGCTCAGAGGGGGCCAATTGTCGCCCAATTTGGACCAATTTGACGCCCGGCCCACAGTCTGCGGGAGCCCCAAGTGGCGCCACTGCTGCGGGGGGCGCGCTCCAGTGGCCCCACCGAGTCCAGTGGCCAGTTTTGAGGGCAAAAGTGGAGAAAAATGGACAGGAGCCGGCGGGCGGCAATCTATTTTCACGCATCGGCGCGCGTCTGGGCGCTGCGGGCGCCGCTCTCACTCCAGGCCGGCCGGCAGTTGTCAACGGCGAACACTTGGCCGAGGGGGCCCCCAATTACGGACAGTCGGCGGCCGAGTGGCGCTGGGAGAATGTGTACGAGAGCGCGGCCGAGCTTGGGGCTGGGCGGCGCGCCGACAACGAGCTGTACGCGAACTGCCGCCCGCCGGCCAGTCCTAAGCATTCGGGCCAGCAACAAGCCCAGCTAGACTCCTACACTTATTCCCACTCTCAAGCTCACCCCCAAGCTCTCTCCCAAGCTCAAGCTCAACTGGAACTCAAACTGCAACTGCAAGCAATCGACTCGCAGCCAGACGCGCGCCGCCGGCCCCAAGCTCGGCCACTTCCGGCGGTGGGCGAGCCGCAGACTGTGAGCGGGCGGGCGGCGGAGTTGCGCCAGCTTGCCGCCCGCCGCCAGCTTGAGCCAATGGGCCACTTGGGCGCCTCCCAGTTGGGCGAGCTCAGAGGCGAGCTGGCCTCTAGCGCCGACATCCAACAACGGCGAGACACTTCGACAAGTGGGGCGGCCAGCACGTGCCAGCGAACAGCTGCGCCGCCGGCCGCCCAATCAGCCAGCGGCCGGGCTCAATTGCGGCCCCACTTCCTCCAGGTGCTCGAGACTGGCGACTCTTTGGAGAGGAGCCAGCAGGAAGAGGGCCGGCTAACTAGCTGCGCCGACCGCAACAACATCCTCTGGACTGGCCGCGCGGACGAGCTTGGAGAAGATGAGGCCAGACTGGAGGGACTGCAGGCGGACCCTAAGGAGCGGCGGGCGGCCCTTCAGATGGCGGCCACTTACGTGACTCTTGACGGGCCCATTAAGCAGCAAATGCGCGCCAACGACTCAGAGCACTGGGCTGCTGGCCGGCGGCAAAGTGGCGCCACTTTGCTAACAAGCTCGCCAGAGAGCAACAAAGAGAAGAAGGATAAATTTAAATTGCCTTCCAGCGGGCCCGCCTCTTCAGCAGTGGGGCTGAGTCTTTCCGAAAGTTGCGGCCAGGAGAGTGGCCACTCGCCGTCCAATTGGGCCTGTTCGGACCAGCCGCAAAGGAGCCCAAAAGCGGAAACGAGCGCGCCAAGAGAAAGAGATATAGAGATAGAAACAGTAACAAGAAGCGGAAAAGCTTGTGGTGCCACGAGTGCCAAAATGGAGCCGAACAGGTCCGATGTTACAAGCTGGCTGGCTGGCGGAGTTGAGCAGGGCCGACGGGGGACAGTCTGCGGCGAGCAGGGACTGCTCGCGGGCAATTGGGGGGCGCAGGAAGAGGCGCCTCGAGATGCAGAGGCGCCAGTTGTTATGGTTGCGCCGAGCTCAGAAGGCGGCCAGAAGGCGGGCCGCAGTCACGGCTCGTTTGCGGCCGCAGAGCAGGAGGAAGAGGCGAGGGCAGTGCAAGTGGAACTGGCGGCCGGGCATGCAAATCACAGCCGCACGATTTATGCACATTCAGCGCTTGGGTTGGAGGCCAAAAATGAGCAAAATGGGCAGAATGAGCGGAATGAGGGCCACCAATTTGACCGCAACAATTACTTGATAATTAATGGATTGCCGATGGGGCAGGGCCAGAGTTGCGCGAGCTCAGCCGGACGCGAGCTCGCCGCCAGCCAGGCCGACGCCCAAACGGTGCCCGCCGACGCCCGAGGCTCCCCCAGCAAGGCACCCAGTGGCACGCGAGCAGTTTCCGGCGCTCAGGGTGAGGAGAGGCCGCCGTTCGATTGGGCGGCGAGCCAGCGGCCAGACTGGACTGGGCCCGAACTGCTGAGGCGGCAAGTGGACAGGAGCGGCGGAATTATCATAAATGGACGCGGCGACGATTGTCCCGCAGACTGTCTCCCCCCGGAAGACTGGGAAAATCACGGAAGGTCTGCGGTGGAGCCGGAAACTCGAGGCAAAGTGAGCAGCGACGATCTGGCAATGGTGCAGAAGGGCGGCCACCATGCGAGCAGCCAGCGGGCGAGGGGCGGCAGACAGTTGGCGGGCACAGAGGCCAGCGGTGAGCAGGAACAATGGGCCCTCAGGAGCAAGACTGTGGCTCGAGGCTCCAGCTCGTCGAGGGGGCGCTGGTCGTCGGGTCGTGCGGGCAAGAGTGGGACGCGCGAGGAAATCTACTCGAATCAATTCTATTATTGCAAAACGGGAAATAATTCCGACCACTTGGTGTGACCAATGGATTTGTCAGCATGATTTGTGTCCGCCGGCGTGTTTGCTTGGCCGCAGTGAAGCTTATCCTTTTCCTTTTCGGATCCTTTGGGCTTGCACGAGAGACTGCTTTTCCCTAACTCTATTTGTCAGCCGAAAGTTGGGAGACGAAATTGGGCGCCGCACAACTTGCACAATTTGCTCGCCACTGAAATCCGACTGGCCACTGGCCAGTTCGCTTGGCCAAATAAGAGCGCCCAAATAAACTGGACACTCGGCCGCCAGTCTTGGCTGCTAGTAGTAATGAAACGCTTGTTCTTTCCGTTCTAAAACAACTTCTCTCGGAATTCCGGCTGATTGATTGCTCCAATTCCTAAGACGACCAAATAATGAGCTTTCGTCTCTCGGAGGCTTGTCTCCTGTTCCTCTCCAGCTCCTCAGCTCCTCAATTCGGCAGCATTTGAGCTCCCGGAAGGGCCAGTTCGCCGCCGAGCTCGACAGAAAGACGCTCGGATCTCGCGCCGGCCACTTGGAAAGCCGCAAAGCCTCTTAGTGGCCACGCGGCCCAGCTTGGCTCCCTCTTGGCCAGTGCAGTGCCGCAGTAAGTCTGCGGAAAAGCGAGCGACTCAATTCATCTAATTGGATTGCACAAAACTCCCTTTTCGTCCACTCGATACAAGCTACACGCCGCACATGCAGACTGCTGAGGCGCAGGAGTGTCGCAGTGGTGCCATGGGCGGACAACAGTCCGCCGAGAGCAACCCGATTCATCAAGCCGGAAAGCGAGCGCCAAACAGTGGCCAGAATGCGCCAGTCGGTCTCTTATAAATCACACACACACTTGCACTCCAGTGGACACTTTGATGCGGTGCAGTTGGCGACATTGTTCGCCGCCAAGACGTTGCTCAAGGCGGTCGCATTACTTGCAGCCACCGAGAGGCCAAATGGCCGCCGCGATGAGATGAGATTCGCCCCCAACGTCTAGCCCTTTTTGCTCCATGACTTCTGGAGGCCCAATTGGGAGGGAAAATCTCCGCTCGAGCAGCCCCTTTTTGGCATAACACCCAGAGGAGAGAAAAAAATGGAAGAGGCAATTTCCTGGCGCGCCAAGTCTTGCCTGAAGCTCGCCGGGAATGCACACTGTTCCAATTGCCCTCCAGACAGAGACTCTCCAGAGAGCCCAAGCTCATCTGAAAAAGCTTTGCCGCCTTGTTCTCCGAATGGAAAGAGGCTCCAAATTAGAGAGCCAAGCAAATAAAATTGGCTCGCCCCTTTCGAGAACTGTTCTCCCTTTCGGAGCAAGGAAAACGATGCATCTTATCTTATGATAACACGTTCTCCTTGATAAGAGACAACGCGCCACTGTTGCCCGACATCAAGCCGCCAACATTGGTTCGAGCGAGCATTCGATCCGAATTGGGCCATGTGAATAAATTTTCTCCCACCGCTTTCTCATGTTACTCACAAGGAGCAGAGATGAAAAGCGCCAAACAATCCGAAAATTCTCGCCCACACTTTTCCTGCTCAATTTCGAAAATTCTGCATCTCGATGGCCCACGAGAGTGAGAGATTCATTCCTCCTGTGGAATATGTTTAGAAAAACAAAGAAAAAGCCAATCAGCCGATGCCGAGCTTGTTTTTCCCATTCTCATCTCAGCGACTCAACCGATTTTGGGCCAATGATAGAGGTTGGTAGACTCTCTCCGAAGAATGGCTCAACTGAATCCATTCGTGAGGGCAGATTCGAGCCCTGGAGCAGTCCATTCCCAAACAGGAGCCTCAACGGTCATAACGAAGAATTTATCTCGCTTGCATGATTCATTTCGACGTTGATTACTCCAGAAGAAAGTTTTCGTCGATGTCTAGCCATATTGCAGCAACGAGATTCAAATGGTGCCTTTCGAGCGAGCGATTTCACAAATAATTGCATCGTTTGTATGTACACTCGATGCTTTGATTTGATCCAAATGCATGTTGGTTGCTGCAAGACTGAGACAGTTCTGTTTCCACCGGAATTGTTTCCTTTCGATCGAGTAAATATCACACGATAACATAAATATAAGCATACTCCTTTCAACTGCATCGAATCGAGCAGATTACCATCGAGCTCACTTTTCGTCCTGGTATTTTAGTCATCAGCTAAACTGGAGAGAAATATTGCATGATGCATGAAGACAGTCTTGGTGGACAGTCTTTCGAAGTTTGAGAGAACGAAAAGTTTCGGCTCCCTTGGCGACGTTAAACTGAGATTCAATAACTGGTAGCTCTCCTGGACTCTCCTGGAGCAGCGGGCAAATTCGTGATTCTGGACTCATGATTTGGCGTCCCAGTTGCCCTCTGGACTGTTGGCGGCCAACTGGAACCCTCGGAGATTGATCTCTGGCCATCACGGGACTGGATGGATGGAAAATGAGACCCAGACCGCAAGTATGAGGGTCCTTTCCAGCTCTTCGTCACCGAGTGGCGCCATGATGGAGACTAGTGCTCGTTGGTGAGAAACATATTCATGAGAGTGCATGAATAAGAGAGAATTTCTCAAAACAAGCAAAGCAGAGCAACTGGATCTGGATCACGACCATCAAGAGTGAAGCGAGTCAGTGTGAGTGCGCGTGTCTAGCAACCCGGGCTGCTGTTTCGAGTGGTGTGGTGTGGTGTGGTGTGGTTTAGTGTGGAGACTAGATGAATTGAATTGAGTTTACTGGGCGCAATTTGGCCTATTCCTTCGCTGGCTGGATTGTATGATTAAGATTAAACAATGACGATCGAGAAAGGGTTATTGAATGGCCGTGGCACGAGAAAAGCGTGAACATTTGGACGGGCTCGGCGAGAGGAATCAAGCGAAAGAGAGAAAGAGAGAGGCAGAAGGAAAGAAAGAAAGAGAATAGGTCGAGCACTTTTGGGAACTTGTCTTGGAAGTTCCAGATTCTCTCAAGCCTCTCGTTCTCGTTCTCTCTCTCTCTCTCTCTCCCTTTCTGCCTCTTGAGTTGCAAGTGGTGCTCGCCTTGGATGAGCTCGCCTTTCTCATTCCGCTTCGCTTACTCTCACTTCCTGTTCCTAATCTCGACCACAAAATGGGGCACAAGATTCTCCTAAGACTCCAAATTAGTTTGGGCCCATCGAGCGAGAATGGCAATGGGAATCGGGCAACAGAGGGACAGAGAGAGAAAGCGGGCGACGAGACGAGAATGGCACCTAGATTGCTGTGGAGCGTGGCAAATAAACAAACCCGCTCTCTGGCTTGCAACTATTTTCGTATACTTGCCGTATACTAAACACGGCAGTTCCTTCACAGAAAATGAATTCTCTCTATTTCTTCTCTCTCGCAAAAGCATTAGCCTCTAGCTCCAGAATGACCACCCACACAGAACTCTTTTTGCTCCAACTCGGGCCGGCTAGCTTGCCACAAATTAAGTCGCCCAACCGTTGGCCCAGTTGGCCTCCAACTGCCCGCTCGGACCTTGTTTGAAATGCTCTAGATTAGAGACTAAATTACCGCCGGTGGACATCGGCCAGCGAGAAGTAGGGGCCAAAGGGCAACAACAACAACAACATCGCCATCATCATTACCATTACAAAAGCGCAAACGTCAACAGCAACAACAATCGGCCACGAACTCGCGATCTGGCTTGCTCTCAGTTGGAGTTGAGTGCAATCTTTGCGGAGGGGAAAGAGCGTGCGAGCTCATTACATTCAGAGGACTGGGCTCGGCGATTGTTAATTGGACGCAGCTGAGGAAAAAACCCGAGCTCTTGTTGTTGTTGGTCTTGTTCATGGTGGAACAATGAGACCAAGTAGTGGTTGGTCAAGACCTTCTATTTGGACGCCGCTTGGAACACAGACAGACCCAGAGTAGACTTGGGAGATGGTTGACAAAAGATTCTCGGACTCTTTCGCAAAGGGAAATTCCCCCCAACATTGATTGGCCTCATTGTGGCTCACACTCAAGGCGAATTCCTCTACTTTTTTCTACCTCCTAATAGACAAATTTGATCCTATTTTGATGGACCAATTTTGATTTGGATCAGTTGAGCGAGTTGCTCGTGGTGATTGTTAGTTAGCCTACGTGTTCATTGTTGCTTAAACTTTGCACAATCGACGCCACTGCTTAGGACTAGGAGTAGAGGAATCCCGGAAACGGTCTAAAATCAACTCTCAAGTGAGTTTATCTCTCTCGATGAACGGTGCAAGGCTATCTGGAGAAGAAGGGGAAAAGAGTGATGGAGAAACTCCAATCTGATAATGAAACGAATTTGCATAGCCGACACGCTGCAGGATTATTTATTTATTCAGGGGGATTGCCAATGAAATATAGCAGCTTAACGGCCGGCATCAAGCATGAATCAATCTGGCCCAATCGTTTGTCCACCACAAGCTTGCCATCTGTTTGCGGCAAGCTCGCCATCTGTTCAATTAAACAAATCCCCCCATGCTCATCTGATGATCCGCTGGATGACCTTGACTATTGAACAAATAGAAAGATATAACCTCTTCTTTTGCTTATATCATCCGGCCATATGTACTCATATGTAAATGTGTGCGCCGCCAGTGTTAGGTGCTGGCGCTGGTGACGGTGCTCTGGAACAATAAGAAAATTGTTGGAAAGTTGTAAACATCATAATGAATCCAAGGCAATTGATCCGCTGGATTGCCAAGTGGACCGAAGACAATGGATTGTGATGAGTGAAACAAAGTGGAATCAATAACATTTGGCTAGCCAGAAAGCAAAGGCCACACCACTGGATGAGGAACGGGGGAACGGTGGTTGGAGGAGGGAAAAAGTTGAGAAAAATACAGCAGAAGGCAAATACATTGATTGGCGATCTGTCGCATTGTTGGACAATGCGATCAGAAACTTATTCAAACAAGTTCCTCTGTTGCTGCTCTTGTGCTTTATATTGTTTTCTTTTATTGGCCAGATCATCATGTTGCGAGAGCTGACAAAGAACGAGCAGCATGGTCTCTTTGTGATTGTTTATTTGTCTTGCTGTGGAAGCAATTTGCAAGCCAGCCAGTCGGCGGGCCAGTTTTGCTAGAAGGCGACCGAGTGAGCGACATAGGCGGACCACGATGGATCCACCGATAGGCTTGAGAACAAGTCAGAGGGAGAGAGAGCTGGCCGAGTAGTAGCAGACTGGCTGCTCTTCCAAGTGGAATGAGTAGAAGTAGTGCTTGTGATTGTGCCTGTCTGTCTGTGTGTATGTCCAATTGAATCACGCCATAATTCAGCTCTATTGGTTGGACGTTGATTAAAATCTGAAGATGAGGATTGATCTAATGTTCATCAACAATGGAGGCTTGAGTTGTGTTGTGTTTCAGAAAGACAGAAAGAGAATAGCATGGAATGGAGTTGAGTCGAGTGTGTTTGCCAAGTGCCAATGAGTTACTTGTTTTGCGTCTGCGCTCTCACTTGGCCCTGATATTGAGCAGTGGTCTCATCTTCCAATTCTCTCTCATCTCATTCATCAACTAAGGTGAACCCTGCCAATTCAAATAAACATCAAACAAACCCTCGCCAGCCCACTCCGTGTCTATAGTCTCGGCATAAGCTCGTGTCTGTCTGGCAAGCTTTGATCTCCTTGATTGGAGACTTGGATTGAAGACTCGAGAAAGCAATAGGGCCTTCCTCTCTCTCTCTCTCTCTCGCTGCTCTGCTCTTCTCGTCGACGTCCTCCACCAGCAGCACAACTACCTCGCTCGCCTCCAACTGGTTCCAGCCATGGAAACTCATGCTTTATTGAGAAATCCATCGCCATTCCGTCAAATGGGTGGCAGGGGCGACACTTGTTGCATAATGGACACATTTGGGACCGAGTTTGCGCATCCTCACTGCACACTCTCTTCTAGACGTGCACCCAAATCTCCTCCAACTCAGTCCCCTATCACCACTTGCATATTCTAGATATCCACACTCGCACCAATCACCTCCCCTGTCCGTCTGTCTGTCCGTTTGTCTGCTCGCCTGTCTGTCCGATTGTTTGTCTGCCAATGGGTCTGTCTGTGGTTGGAGCATTTGTTGAAATTTGTCAGCCTTATTTCGAGACCACCAGTGACGAGTGTGCTGGGCAGACCCCACCCATCACAAGAACCCACAAGCACTCCACCAGGCCAGAGGGACTGACACACCAGCAAAGACAAACATGCACACGAACGCACACCCACAAGGCCCACTGGCTGGGCCTTGTATCAGGTGTATATGAGTGGTCTCTCGATTGGATTGGACTATTCCTTTGGGACAGACGCGCCGGCAGACAGACAGACGAACAGGCCGAAGGAGTTGGTGCACAAAGAGGCTTGTTCAGCGCAAGTCGCTCGATGGGTTTCATTGTTTTCTGCTCTCACGTTGCTGGCGTATGCAAGCCACTGGCTGTCTCTGTTGCCTCTGCTTGTGTTGCTAATCTGGCGCCTGCTCAGGAGGAGCAACAGCAAGAAGTTTCATTGAACATTGCTAACTATTTTAGTGCTGCCACAAGCAGAGGCTGAGCATAAAACAGCCAGAGCGAAGGGAGTGGATAGTTTGACGGTTGATCAACGAGGAGGCGGCAGCTCGCGAAAAGACGAGCGATCTGAGGTTGAGCAAGTGACATTTATAATATCGAGTCTAGAAACATCAGCTCGATATTGTTTCAAACCAACGCGAGCAGGAAAGTTAATTTAACACTGATAATCAGTGATATACAGGCAACAAGTGCCACCAAATCAGCACTAACAATAACAATTGCCATTGCATTGCATTCGCACAAGAGCAAACCAAATAAACTCAAGTTTATTGTCGCTTATTAATCAAACTGAAACTCACATTCAAATTCAAATTTACGCTAACTAACACAGCTAAGAGTAGAGAGACCAAATCGACATCAAGGAGACTCTTCAAAAAGGAGCGCCGATAGAGAAAATAAACCAATTCAAAGTATCAAAAATAACCGGAAATCAAGACCAAACAGTGAGCCACCCATTTGCACATTGCAACTTCCTTCCAACTGCCCAATGAACCTCTCAGCAACCCTTTCAATCCAAATCGCTAGGCTACTGTTTTCGCGCAAAATCGACAAGTAGAGACAACAGGGTGACAGTTGAGATTTAATTGAGCAAGATTAGAGCAATCAGTTGGTGAATCAGATTCTCGCCAAATACCAGTCGATTTTTTGATTCAAGCTAGCACCAAAGCAACAACAACAACAACAACATTTGCAACAATGCCAAACTTCAGTGCCTCTTTACTGGTGGCGTTCCTGGTGTTTTGCGCGGCGAGTCAATCGATCTCCATGGTGGCTGTTGGCTCGCCGCTGTCGCCCCCCAACCAATCACAATCAGGTGAGTTATCATTGAGAATCAACACTGCTAGTGCTCTAGTTTCAGAGAGCAGCCAAAACTGTGCGGAGGAGAATCACTCGACTAACTGTTATCATTATAATCTAAAAACCAACTCCAAATGGATAAATGAACAAATCAATTGCACCAAAGATGCCACAAGCAACTCAGAACAACCACCGAATTTCAAGGCCACCACCACAACCACTGCCACCGAGAGCAAAGGAGAAAGTGCCAATGGAGCAGCAGGAGCACAGAACCAATTGCGAGACAAGAGCAATGCCGAAGCAAGCGCACTGGACAAGAGTCCATTTCAACAACAGCAACAGCCACACAAGGCCAACGTCATAGACAAGCTCAAAAGGGGTCTCACCAACTTTCTGAACAACTACAATCCGGCGCCATATTTTGTCCCCAAGTCGGCGCAGTTGGCGGGCGCCAAGTCGAGCCCATCCACGCCAACGATCATCAACGATGGACCAACGGCCGATGCAGTGATCAAGGGTCCTAACAGGCTCGTCCAGGCCCGTCCTTTGGGTGGCCCATTGCGCTGGGGCAGGTAATACTAGACCTGAGGAGCCATGGGGGCAAAGGATGATAACGAGTATTCAGCTCAACTGTGTTTCAGGAAAAAGAAATAATCTTTCGGATATTTATTTAGAACAAAACATTTCTTAGAGAGGCAAGCTTGCTTGTTGCTCGGCCGCCCTAAAGCCCAAAGAGGTGGCTCTAGTAGCATGCAAATCTCGAACAAATGGATACGAATTAATTGGTCGCCAGCTCAACGCTGTTTTAGTTCAGTTGGTCATTCTCTAGCCGAACTGGTTATTTGGATGACGCAAAGTCTCAGTCATAGTTCAACTGGCGCCAGGCAGGCAGTCGAACTTTTGGCTAGATTGCCTGACTGTTTGGATGGCCTAATGAAAGGAAAATATAAAAACTAGTCGATTGTTTAACAAGATGAAAGCTCAAATAATCAAACGACGCGCAGAGCACAACCAACGCTAGAGAGTCCCCTTTGTAATTAATTAACAAATTAGCAGCTTTTAGTTCAGTGAGCCAAACAAACTTAGGAGGAAAACTATTGGTCTAGTCTCGTGCTTTCGTTTGGAAGGGGCACTCCGTTTCAACCATGTCAAAAGTGTCATGAATAAAATCCGAATTCTTCGCCATAACATAATTCGTCTGGCTCATATTCGACTCATTTCTTTCCTTGCGTCCCCCTCAACTGATTGTGGCCGATTGTCTGCACGAAGCCCGTTTACTCAACGCCAGAGACAGATTCTTATCGGCCCATATTGATCAGTCACAACAGAGCTCAGTGCTAACCAAGATGCCACGGCTAAGAGTCAATTGCCGCCGCTCTTCCTCGAGCTCGGGCTTTGGGTCAAAGACTGCTCAGTGAAGAGCGACTTGGTGAGCCAATCTTAGTCAGGTTTTCATCCAAATTTCACAACAAGCACATGCAATGCTCATGCTACGTGCCGAGCGCCTCCCGGAGTTGAATCGAGTCGCTCGACAATCCGGATCATATGCCACTCGGCGAGGAGGTGAGAAGAAAGAGGAGGAAGAACTTGTGGATCTGCTTCCTGCGGCCGCGCCGAGACGAATCCATTGAGACTCTCGTTTGTTGATTGTCACTGTTGGATTCATTTGGGATACAACAGTCGCATTCCAGCCTTGAACCAGAGAATAGACGGTAAAGAAAGAGAGGAAAATTGTTCTTCGAGCTATAAGTGAGATGACTAACAGAGACAAACAATAACCGAGCCCAGCCCAGTCTTATTAAAGCACTTGTGAGACTCTTTGTTGGGACACACAAAGACAACTGCTTGATAATATTCATGATCGATCAACCAGATATGTTGGTGTCTACGTGAGGACAAGCAGGTTGCCTTTCTGGACCTCAGTTAAGGCCCATGTTGCACTGTGAAAAGTCTTGTCGCCCATTTGGAGGCTTCAACCACACAAAGGACTGCTCCTCTGTATCAATACTTTTATAATAATTGAAGCCGATCATTGAATAGACTATCTCCAACTAGCTTCTTCAATGGGCCTCTTTGGATGAGCAATCTACGGTTCGGCATTCATCTGGATGGTCGATGATGAATTCCATTGTTGCATATAGTCTCATCTTCCATCCGATGCAACTGCGGACCCCACACAAGTCCGGGCTACCCAGTCTTCCGTAAAACTGCCCATGTACATTTTTCGCCCGTCTGATCATGATTGGAAGTGATCTCTACAATGCATAGCAACTAAATTCATCCCCCGAACTGCGTCATAGTCGCAGTTATTGTGTGACGAATGGTATAGATCTCGTGATTCTATTCAAGCATATTGATTTATCGCAAGTATCCACTTGGATCCCTCTGGATTCGAACTCCGCCACCAAACTTACAACTATGCATGATGATCCAGCGCAAATAGACTGGCACTATCCCAGTAATAAGGACAGTCCGAGTTGATCCTCCGTGGGAGGTCGATTAAGCAGGTGCACCTGCGAGATAGTTTGCGCTAGACTTCCGTCTAAAAGGGGTAGATATGAAACTGACGCTGGAGTTGACTTTCCACTCTCAATTTTGCAGAATTAAAGATCTCTTTGTTAGACAAGAACCATCCTGTAGGATCACAATAAACAGTGGAGCAGTGGTGACCGACCTAACCAATAATCATCTCCCGATGAGCAATATGGCCAAGTTGGAGAAGTTCGTCGTCTTGCTTGTTACATTGCTTGGGTTCGCCACGGTTCTTAGCCGCTCAGACCCAATCCCGGCATCCGTCCGCGGCCAAATCTGTGAGAAGTGTGTTGACCAGACCTACTACTTTCAGAGAGCCGGGATCGATTACGACGTTTATAGGTCGATGATGTTGGTTATGTGCGATACTTATAAACCAGAAGAAAAGATCAAATGTAAAGCACTCACCAACCGGTTTGTCGATCTTCTGAAAGAGGGTGAGACCCGTAAGGCTTGTATAGCAGTAGGTAGATGCGAACCGAACTGAAAGCCGCAAGAATTATACCATCCACGAGAGAAACTCAGTCAAGTGTTAGTCTAGAAACAATAAATTATGAATCATTTAATTAATCATACGAGGTTAAACTAATCGATATAGCTCTATCGTCTTGTCGACATGTTATTTAGCCGTAAGCAGTCATGTCTTTCTGAACTAGACAATCGACAATTGAGCACTCGACAATGGTCGGGATCTTTACCAATCGCCTGACGATAAACATACAAAGGGGCCGAGCAGGGAGACATCCGTACGGGGATCACATTCGAGCTACAGTTTTCAACCCGAGTAGGCTTAAGCCTTTGTCCATTATCAGAGCGGTGGCTTCACATAAGATGATCCTATCATAATTGATCTTCACAATTTGGTCTCCACTTTTTTCAATACAATAACATGACTCGTAAAAGTCCGTGAACATTCCACTCAGCTCGTATAGATAATTACAAAGGAGATGGAACAATAGGTCGTCAATGCACTGCAATATTATGTCGGGGAATCGTAACAAAAATTTCGCCAATTTTATCTCTGATGCATGGGTTAATTCCAACGGCTCAGATGGATCTTTCTTCAGTTCGGCCTGACGTTTGTTCAGAATGTCGTCAATAGTGCCAAGATTCGCTTTACGTTTGATTGATCTAATCCTAGTTAGTGAATACAATAGATATACAGCAGTGTTGCCTTTGTCCTCTAACATCTGATCAAAGCTGAATATGTAATCTTTGTTCCTATCCCTGGATAGATCTGCATACTTGATGCAACCATAGGCAACCGCCTCTTGGGCGGCTTTCATTTCTTCAGGGGTTAACTCCTCTTGTCGATTTTTGTCCAGAAGTTTCGACAAGGAGCGCTCTAATCCTTCATCTAACAAATCAATCAACTTGACTGTGTCGCCTGAACGAGTTTTGAATTTCTTCTTATCTTCCCCAAGAACTAAACCAAAGCCAACATGCTCCAGTTTGATGCCAGGATCCACATAACCAACCCTGCGGGCGGCATCAAAAACGTTCTGGAAGTGAACAGCCTGGCCATTATCAGCTACATAGATTATCCTAGTTCCATGCTCTACCTCAACTCGATGCTTGATTGCGGCCATATCAGAGGTGTCGTATGTGAAACCACCGTCTGATTTGACGATAGTTAAGGGTATTTCATTCTTCTTCTTTGGCTCATTTGGCCATAAAACTTTTCGACCCTCTTCTTCTATCAATAGTTTCCTGGTTTCTAGATCTTGAACAACCTGTTTCATGTAATCTTGGTAGAAAGATTCACCCCTCTCAATGAGATTCACTATTCCCAACCTTTCGTAAATTAGCTTGAACTCACGCCTAGATATATCACATATGTGCTGCCAAGCCTGAATTGCTCTTGCGTCTTTGGACTGTAATTTGACGACAGTTTCGTAGGAACGTTTCTTGAACTCTTCATCTTCATCGAAACGCTTCTTGGCATCTTTATAAAAGTTTTGCAAATTAGATATCTCATTGGTAAATTTCGAGTAATCATCACCAAACTTTTCGAAGAGCAATGCCAAGAGCATGCCGAACTGTGTCCCCCAATCTCCAATGTGATTCAAGCGAAGGACATCATGATGTGAATATTCGAGCAATCTAGCGATACAGTCACCAATAATTGTGCTTCTTAGATGACCAACGTGCATCTCTTTCGCTATATTCGGGGAGCTATAATCAACTATCACTCTTCCGGCGCCTTGATGCTTCATCTCGACAGACCCACTCTTGACCAACTGAAGAATAACTTCACTGGCGTGGTCGCTTTTTACCAGAAAGTTGATGAACCCGGGTTTGGTCACAGTCAACCTTTCAAATGATCGATTGAAAACTGGAGCAATGGTTTGCCCATTAAGACGTTCGACAATAGCTTCGGCAATTTGGATAGGATTATGTTTGAAGGGTTGTGAGCCATCCTTCTCAGGTATCTGTGCAAGAGCTTTGGATAATTGCATCGGAGACGTGCAGCTATAATCGGCGGGAACCTCCAGCTTGGGTGATGATGGCATGATGATTATCGGTGGGCATCTTCCATCAGCCAATTGAGGGAAGGCCTCAATGACAGCACTTTCAAATATCTTCTTCGCCTGTCGCACAACGGGGTCCATTATAAGTTCACGAATAAGTTAACGAGTAGGATAACTAATTATGGCAGGGTTGCAATCGGGTCGATTCACAATCTTAGATGTTGAGCCGAATGATTTAAATGTTAGAAGAGAAAAGGGAAAAAAATGGTCCCAACCGACTTCTGAATCGACGTAAGCTCCGTTCTGTTTGCAACGTGTGAGTTACCACATGCATTGCCTTGCAAATTATCTGCTAACATAAACCTGTTGTGTTTATGCCGGCAGCAGCTAGCATGGACACGCGGCGTCAGCTTCAGCTCGGTCATGCTGCACAATTGGCATGTCGAGACTGGAAGGCGCATGGCGCGCAGCTCAACCCAGTCCGCCCGGGGGGAAGACTGAGTCTCTCAGCCAGCCCATGCTAGCAGGTCGGCATTTCCCTTGGTTAAACGGGAGTTGTCTCTTTGTGCGAGAGATGGTCGGAGACTTTCCTCGAGTCGTAGCTCAAGACTCGGTTGCAAGCCAGCGATCCAGTTGCAGGAGGCACTTATGAGCTTAGACTGGCGAACCATATTTATAATGGGCCTAGGACTGATTATCAATCCGGAACCTCGGGTTGGTCAAAGATATTCGCAAATTTTGCATCATGACTTAGACATCATAAGATATGCTTGTCACCGCGATTTAACACTTCAAGCTTAGTCCATCATTCTTCATAAATTTAAGAACTTCTCTCTGGGATGAATCCCGGTGCTTTCCTCCCCATTCACTTTCCCAATCTCGTTCCACGTTGTTAGAATCCGAGCACGTGACTATTTGTTTTGATTACCTAGCGCACCTGGACGGATAGTCGATCATTTCAAAATTCTTCATTATCATCAATAAGGAGGCAAACATGGACGTCGATACTGTTCTCAAGAATATATCAAAGCGCCAGGAGGAGATCTCAACTCTCACAGACTTAGACAGGCCATTGACGATTGATTTGGGAATCTTGGCTGCCTGGGATCCAAGTGTAATAACTGTACCCAAAGGTGGATCCAAGCGAGAGGATTACTTCAGGAACTTAGCCAGAGAAGATACACAAATTGTGATGAATCGACTGTATGAGGCCAGTGTGATTGAGGACGGAGATCGGATCCTTGAACTTCCAGAGCCAACAACAATACTTCCTAGAGCGAAGCCAGTTCCAAAACCGAAGCCACCGACCAAGTGGGAGCAATTTGCTAAGCGTAAGGGTATAAAGAGCAACAAGGATCGTGAAAAACTTGTCTGGGATGACGCCACTCGCAGATGGGTGCCCCGTTATGGCTACAAGCGAGCGAAGAACGAGGAGGAAAAGAACTGGGTCGAGGAGTTGCCTGATAACTGAGGCCACCTCAAAGGAGACTCGACTTTCTTGTGAATCTGGTATCTTCCACAACCATATTGTAATTATGAGATATTAAACTTCGGCAAGATCTCCAATAAACCGACAGCATCGTTGGGCTTGAACGAATAGTTTCCATGTGGCTGAGGTCTGTTTTAATCCGATTTTCTCTAAGCTTAGATGCTCTATTCTAGACTGTCGATCCAGAAAGACCTCAGAAGAGCGGGCGAGTACATGTCTCTGCAGTGCACTCTCCATCTTCACTCTATCCGAATGCGCCCAACCGGAAACTGGATTCACTATGGAGACCAGCAATGTCCAGTATCCAGCTTCTGTGACCGAATTTTCTAGTGTGACAACTTTTTCGTCATCGTAGTGATTTTTGCTTCAGCTAGAGTAAGATAGTAAGCATCAGAAGATGGGACAATCAACGAAGTATGTAGACCTTTCAAGGGATGGTCTCGAGTTGGAGAAGAATTTTGATAGTATAATCAGCAGATTGCCTGACTTATGTAAGCCCGCAGCCGTTTGCTTAGCTGGCGAGCACGACTACTTCAGGGAGACCAGAAAGCTTCAACTGGCGCCCTTCAGAAAGCAGAAATTCTTTGATACCTACGTGAGGGAGCAGACAGATGTTGATCAAAACAAGACGCAGCGTAATGATCTGGTCGAGTTCTTTGAGTACCCCTATACAAATCCCATGCCAAAATGCATGCTAACTGATGACAATTTGGACAATTTACAGAATATCATTGTAACTTCGTTGGATATAGAATGGCAAATGTTGACTCCCAAGCGGCCGGAAGACGACTACGAGTTAGAGTTTTTCGATAAGCTGGTTGCTCTGCATAGACAGCGTTTCAGGCAATTTCTATCGGACAATAATCTGGATATTGCAAGAAAGGGTCAACAAGGCGATCTTAGACAGTCCACCGAGCTAGGCAATCAACAACTCTCAAGATGCCAGTCTGGGCATTCTATCTTGTCATCAGCTTCAGAAAGTCTATTTTTTCGACACACACGTCACAGAAATAGTGCAGTGATTCCGTTGACTGGTCAGCAGGAGAGATCTCAGCTCGACAGGAAGAGAACCCCACTCTCGTCGACAATCTGTCATCTTGGAGTGACCATTCGGAACAAGTTTCGGTCGGCTTCTTCAAAAGGGGCCCGACGTAGATCTCAGAAGATGGGACGTCCACCAGCATTTGGCAGACAAAGTAGACGCTCAATACAGATGGTTGGGCAACCATTTGCGGGACAATGGACCATCCCTAAGCTGACTCTGACTTGCGACGAGCCATTGGGTGAACGCGAGATGGATGGTGCTAAATCGACTGGCCGACGCTTGTCCAGCGGACAGCAGTTGTTGGACGGCAATCGAGAGAGATCCACTGAAATATTGGTGGCCGAGGACGAGAGGGAGAGCGACAGGGATGGCGATAGTTTTCCTGATCCGCTCAATTTCAGATACGAGTTCTTCTCTAGACGCTCGGTAACAGTCGCGGGGCCCACTCGGACACCCGAGAAGGAACAATATCTGGACTCGAGGTCTGGCGATATTGCGCTTGATGAGTTGGGGCTTGACATTGGTGCCTCTCTTGAGGCGAACAGTGGCAAGAGTGGAGATGTAACAGTATTGAACAGAATGATGGAGAAGTTGTTGAGCGGAGAAAATTATGGCAGAAAGACTGACTTGACGACCAGACCAAACAAAAGAGGGCCCGGAACAAGACGAAGTTAGTTCAGACTATTTAGGGAGCTCAGATCCTGGGAGATGAGCAGTCTCGTAACCCTCGTCACTCAAATTTTCTCTGTCTGATGTCAAGCAGACATCAAGCTTGAGTAAAAGTTATATCAGCCGCGAACTGGGCTCGATTCTCAGAACCTGAGAGCAGTCTCCTTCGCATACTCTCGGTTACCTGGACGAATTCTTAGATGGCTGATGCGTGTCGTCGCTCGTGAGAATAAATTCAGTCGAATTTCATCTTTCTAACACCTTCAATTCAGCGGTTTCATCCGATATCTGTTTCCTCATGGTGCATCTCGCGTGCTAGTCTCGATCCCGGACAGTTTTTACTCTAAAGTTGCTATTCTCTCATGTCTTTAACCTGGAAAACTCGAGATTCTCCATCGCCTCGTTCAGATGCGTTCTTATGATTTTCGATTGGCTTTTTCTCATGCGTGCAAGGTGAATCCTCCAGCCCATGGCTGTCCTTGAGTCTACTTTCCGTTTGATAAGCCTTAGCGTGTTTGTCTAACTTCCGGTAGCGTGAAGAATCCCAGACAATCTGTGAAATTGGTTTTAGAGTTGGAACAATAACTTCAATAGTGGCAAAATATCCACTTGAGTAACTTTATACCTCAAACTTTAAGAATTTTTGTCAAGAACTGCATAGTAAAAATTGCTTCCTCTCTTTCAAGTGAACGAATTTGATCCAATTGGCAACTCCAAAACGAAGATCCGCAATTACTGCCACTAACTAGACAAAGAAATATGCCGAGTATATTCGAAAAAATCAAGGAAAAATTGATGAGCGATTCTGCAATCAAGAAGCAAATCATGATAAGCTTGGAAACAAACCACATCCACAATTGCCTGATTAGGTACTATGAGTGGTCGAAGATGCGTTTGCGAGAGAAATTGGATCATTTCGCTAACCGAAATGATTTGATGAAACTGTTAGCTGATAGCAATTCCATTTGGGATTGGAATGGCATCAAGAAGAGAAGTAAGATAATAGTTATCTATCAATATTTTTCGACAATCTACATGAGCTATGTGGTCATCAGAAATTTATCTATGAATTTCATAGAGACTTCAGTGTTGCCAAGTATGAATGTGAAACTGGACAGACCGCTAGGTTGCTACATGTTGGGTCGCTTTGTGGTTCAACAATCGATTGACTTGAATGCAGTTTGTGGCACTTTGGCAGCGCTTGCCAATTTGTTGTGGCCCTATTTCCAGTGGGCTCGACCACACAAGATGACTACACCATACTTTTTGATGTTCACATCTCGCGATCTAACCAACTATTATGCTACGCTGAGATACAAGAAGATAAATAATAGTGATGCAGATTTCGTATGCGCAGGGCTTCCGTCGATTGATTCAATGCGCGGACCATCTTTGGAAGACGAGGGACCAGATGAAGATAGACTGAAAGAGATGTTCATGGATGAAATCATGTGCTACAAGGTCCCTTGTTTTAATGGTTGTTTTGCACTGAGATTGCGTTCTAATCGTACGAGAGAGGCAAATAGTAATTTGAGAAAAATGACATCAAATTTCACCTTTTACTTCACCTCGACCATGATGCTCGTTGCAGCTGTGGTGGTCGTAGTTCTTACCACTGTTATCTTCGATGCTCGTCGATACGTGCGGGAGTACCCTGGCTGTGACCATGAACTCGAATCCGAAGTCATCGGCAACGGCGTCGATTATTATAAACTAATAACTATCACTCCAAACAGAGGGTTAGCTCTTCTGGCAGATGCTATAGAAAATCTCATCCTTTGGGTGGAGATGGGGACATATGTCTATGGAATTGAGTTCGCCTGCATATTGCATTATGATCTAATTCTATACTGGAAAAGTATCCACGCTAAAGCTGAGGCACTCAAGAATCAAGCCGAACTGTTGCATTTTTCCAAGATGACTCTCGGTCATGAACAAAAACAAGAATTTTTTCGATACTTCGACACAGACGCGGTTTATCCGAAGGCTAAGGAACTATTCTTATATCATCAGACCATCAATGGTGATGACCTCAACGGGTTGCGCTTCGATCTAGCAGAGAGGATGCAAATCTTCCTTCATGAGACGCATGATTTCATACAGGAAATTGGTAAGACCAATCTGTTTTTATCCGACATAATAAGTGTTTCCTTGACTGTTTGGATTGCGATATATAGCTCCTACATCTATTTGGTATCTAGCTCAAGTTTGATGGGTACAGAGGGAGGGTCTGAGATTGAGATGGGAACTCATGGGCACTCACAGACAAAAGTCGATCCCTCCTTGGCAGAGGGATGGAAGAATGCGTATTTTCTGATTGTCCCAATGGTCTTGATAGCAATGATCTTACTGGCATTATTAACATTGTCCACAAGTTGTCTCAAGACCTATTCGTCGATTTGCTCTTTGATGGCTTATCATCAGTTCAGTGAAAAGCGTGCATTTTTACCCATTCTGGATTGCTTCATTGAGAACAGGACCTGCTATCGCTTGTTTCGAATGAATCCGTTCAGACCGATAACATTCCTATCCTTCATCGGTTGGTCCTTCTCCTGCTTCTTCATAATCCGAGGTCTCGTTAGGATTCAGCCTTGAGGAAGATTCTTGGCAAACTGTAATGAACGCATTCGAGTGGCTGGAAGAGATTGACTCTCAATGGTTCGGCGTAGTTGTTCAGTTCTCAAGAACTAGTCGTCAAATATCTTGACAACTTTACCGCGAGGACGCGCTCTCGCTAATACGGGTTGGTGGGCTCAGGATCCGAGGGAGCCAACTGAAATGCAACGAAATCAATCAATCCACACATATCCATAAATATCCGCTATAAATCTGGTGAGACACTCTCCCATCTCCAGTTCCTCAATGAAACCTCGAATTTTCATTCCAGTCCGCAAACTCAGCTGAAGTTTCGGCTCTAACCATAGATGTTTCAAGTTAAAGTTGACCTTAAGGGAGATGAGGAGAGTCCCTGAAACTTTGGGGGCGTGAGCTGTGTTTATTCCAACCTAACTCACGAGACTGTCTCGGGTTGTATCGATTTCCAGACCAGGCGAGTGGACCCGCATTTTGCTGCTATCAGGCCCAGTAGTCTAATGAAACACTTAGTATGAGGACGGAACTGATAGGAGCACTATCCAGAGACGATCTCCTTTGTGAACTCATTGTCCAGCTGGTCCAACTGTGAGAACCTCCATGACACCATCAGATATCTTGTTTCGCATTCATATTCTGTCTCTCAATCAAACTCCATCACCGTTTTCGATTCAACCATAACTTTGATGGATTGAGAGCATCCACGAGACCGTCAAAGTGAGAGTAGTACGCTGGTCTCGAATACACGCTTGCCTGTGATCTCATTAGCTTCAAACTTGACTGCAATTGTTGCGCCTGGCTCTCTGAACACGATGGTCAGAAAGATCAAGATGATTGCCTCGAATTCCTCAGTTCCTTCCCCAACTAGTCTCTCACTCCATAGATCTTCCTTCGTGAGCTTCTCGATTGAGAACTTATTAGAAGTATTGGAACTACGCCACCAGTGACTGAATCTGAGGATGCAGATCGATCGCGTGTTTCGGTACGACGCCTCATCAACCATCAGTAAACGAAGTTCAACCAGTGTTTGTTAACAAAAGAGGACGACTTACACTCTAGAGTTTGAGACTCACAAGAGGGAGGCGCCAGGCAGAGATCTCCGTGCTGCACTCGAGAAATTGCATGATCAGTTTATCGTATGTAAAAGAAGTGATTACCGGAGGTAATCATCCTCTGATACGCATTCAATTCGTTGCGGAGAGTGAGACCGATACCAAACTGCAGACAGGCGCAAGCGCATGGACCCACCATTAACAGCTCCAATGACTAACTCACACGCTAAATTGCCCAAAGTCGAGAATCGCCGACCTTTGGCACCCATAGGGTAGCAGACCAATTTGGAAATCAGATTAGGTAGCCAAAGGCTGGCGAAACTGGAAATTAATATCGAATCGTTTTCCGACTTAAGTAGGTGAGCTCTATGGCGGTTTTGCGTGTCTCGACTGGGAAATATTGTGATTACTTGCTTAACACCTCTGACCGAAGAGCCCCTGGAACTAACGAAAGCCTCCCTAGTGAGCAATTGACATCGATGTCGCGTGTAGGACTAGAAAAAACTGCTAGTTCCATGATCCAAGGGACATGATCTCAAATCTATCTCATATTCTATTCTTGAACTTTCTGATGCGTGCCACTAACTTGCGCAATTTTTCACACTTAGAGGCTTATGAAAACTATTTTAACTCATTCTACTACTACTACTACTTCGCGTGCTAGGTTACTTCCGCTCGTAATGTGGACATTTTCACAGTGTCTCCTCTGATCTGAGAGATTGACGCTATCTCAAATGCCAGCAGACAGTACTAACTACTTCTTCATTTTTCCGCTTTTACTTCGCCACAACTATGTCAGAGCTAGATGTTCGTAACCCTTGTCTTCTTCCTAGATTGAAGTGAGAGAATCATTTGCTACTTGAGACATCTTAGGGCCTTCGATCAGTGCGTTTCAGTATCCTTGTACAGAGATGTCGAGCATTTTTGAGAGAATCAAACAGAGATTGACCAGTGATTCAGCCATCAGAAGGCAGATTCTCATCAGCTTGGAGACGAATCATATTCACAATTGCATAATCAAACATTATGAGCGGTCGAGGGAGCGTCATCGGGCGAAGCTGGGAGGTTTCATTCCCGAGAGAGTGCGATCAGAAATAAGGCCTAGAAGAGGCCCCAAATGGGATTGGAATGGCATCGAGCGAAGAGGCACAATACTTGTGATTTATCATTACTTCTCAGCAGTCTACATGTGCTATGTGATCTTCAGAAACATGACAGTTGTTTTCATCCAAGAAACGCTGTTGCCAAGTATGAATGTGAAACTGGATAGACCGCTAGGTTGCTACATGTTGGGTCGCTTTTTGATTCAACAATCCACTGACTTGAATGCAGTTTGTGGCACTTTGGCAGCGCTTGCCAATTTGTTGTGGCCCTATTTCCAGTGGGCTCGACCGCACAAGATGACCACACCATACTTTTTGATGTTCACATCTCGCGATCTAACCAACTATTATGCTATACTAGAGACAGAGAGATATGTCGAAACAGTGAATCGTCATAGAGATTCGGCGCCTGGAGAGCTTTCTTCGGTTGATTCAAAGATTGATCGATCATTCAGGGTAGAAAATAGGGAAGATAAACTGAAAGAGATGTTCATGGATCAAATAATGTGCTATAAGGTCCCAAGCGGATCAAAACGTCGCTTCGCTTTGCGATTACGTCCCAATCGTTCAAGAGAGGCGAATAGAAATTTGAGACAATTAACGGCCGATTTCACTTACTATTTCAGCATCCCACTGTCACTCTCTGTCTTGGTGATCCTCGTGATTGTATTCATTGAGCTCTTTGATGATCGACGATACGTCACAGAGTACCCTTCTTGCGACCCGGAATTAGAATCAGAACTCATCACGCATGGTGTGCAAAGTTATACCGTTACAATGACTCCAAACAGATTGGTGGCATTTGTATTTGATGTCGTTGAAAATTTGATGCTTTGGATCGAGCTAGGAACCATTGCTTATGGAATAGGATTTGCATCAATATTGAATTACGACTTGGTTTCCTATTGGGCATACCTGCATAACAAAACTGAAAAGCTGAAAATTCAGGCTCAGTTGCTACGGCTTGACAGATCAATTGTTGATTCGGAGCAAAATGAACGATTTCCTTATTGTTCCACCTCAGACGCAGTCTATCCCAAAGCTAAAGAATTATTTATCCGTGAACACACCCACTATGATGGTATGAAATCATTGCACCGTGAATTGAATGAAAATGTACGAACTTTGCTCCATGAGACATACGATTTCATACAAGAGATCAGCAGGATAGACTTGTTTTTATCCGACATAATTAGCGTTTCACTATGTCTTTGGATTGCCATATTTAGCTCGTACGTCTACTTGGCTCCGAGTTTGGCTCAGGCTACCGATAAGCCGCAGTCGGCGAGCTTCTACGGAAACGCAAACTTGCAAAACGATTCGTATCAGCAAGCAGGATGGAAAGACGCCTACATCTTAATTGTTCCAATGATCCTCATAGGAGTCGTCTTCTTGGCATTATTAACATTGCATAGGAATTGCCTGAGAACATATCCATTATTATGTGCCCTTATGGCCCATCATGAATCGGTCGAGAAGCGTGAATTCATACCCATTTTGGATTGTTTCATAGAACACCGGACTTGCTACCGGCTATTCCGAATGAATCCATTCAAGCCCATCACATTCTTGTCCTTTGTCGGTTGGTCCTTCTCTTGTTTCTTTATCATTCGTAGTCTTGTTAGGTGCCAGCCATGAATAAAAGTCCGTCTCGAAGTTGGACATCCACAGGGGCATGCTACAAGCTAGCTTCAGTAGTGATGACTGCTGAGTTTCGGACTCTCGATCGTGCCACTCGCATTATCTTGCATGTTGGATCGAAGATACACTGGACTATCTCTTAGGGCTGGTCTCTCTGTCAGCCTGTCTCATTCCCCTTCCCTGCTATGTGCTTCATGGAATGATTATGAGTCCCCGAAAGATTAAATCAAAGATCTGTGCTGAAGAGAAGACTATCGAGACTTGATGCAACTTCAAACTGCTACAACCAGATGTTGTCAATCCGCTGGTTCGACTGGCGGACGGGTAGACTCGAATTTCTGATTAGTATGCATCCACAGACTAGGTAGACGGGCTCGGAGTGCGTAGACAGTCAATAGGCTCAGACAGGTTTCAGACAGTCGGCTGGTCTAGACAGAGGATCTCAATAGGGTTTATACTGGCAGATATTAGACTTTATTCAGTGAACTTCAACTATGCTTTTCTCCCCACAACGATGATATGATGATGAAATTGGGCTCAGACTGGCACAGGAGCTCAGCGTTCAGTCACTCAGCATCCGTCCTCAGCCCGAATTGGCCTCTAAAACAACCGCTCAACCAGGGGTCCCTGACTTACTTCAAGGTTGTCTAGAGCTCATATTTGACTGTCTATCGTACTGTATCAAGTTTCAGTGACAACGTCTGACCTGGGTGTGAATTCTACTTCTCTAGCTCGAATGAAATTGGCCAAACATGACATTTGATTGTTGAGCAGCTTGGGCTTGTTGACAGCAGTGGTGAAACTCTTCTCTCTTGTCTGGTTGAGCCAACTGACAAGGTAGACATATGAAACTCGGCCCATCTTCGTACTGTGCCATAGTTATCCGGACGCAGCATAGTTATACCCTTAGCTAAGCTATAGCGTGTGCCAGAACCTCTGAACCGGAAAGCAGATTGCCAAGATGGGTTCCAACCGGCCCTGCCGGGGCCCTTTTTTTACCTCAGAAGATCGACTACCACTAAATTCTCTAGCGCCGGGCGGAAGTTGCTAGCTCTAGCATGATTGGTGTGATATTTGGGGGTCCCTTCGACTAATCACTAGAACCCATTGTAAAAGGCTGCTTAAATTAATGCCGGCTGAATATCGCTTCTCACACTAGTTGTCTCATCAGTTGACCACTATTTTATGGACGCATTTTTGCACTTTGCCCGAAGGTTAGCTCGCTAGGGGCCCCAAGCTCCTCAATTGTTCCACTAGGCCATGGAGCGAGACCTGGCTCTAAATCAACAAAAAGGCACGCAATCGATAGTCCTACTATTGTGGCCTAAAAGTGCAAAGTTTCAATTGTTCAACTTTAGCGGCTGAGTGTGAGTCCGAGGAAAAGGTATTCGAGAAAAGTGTCAACAAAGCTCCGAAATGGAAACCCTCTCACTTCAGTCCAGGACCGATTTCGGACAGATTGACTGGTCATCCTGTTTATTTTCACGGATTTTCCTTAATGAGTATGCCAGATGGGGGTACAGATTGTCCCTTTCGTCGCATTCATTAATTCTCCTCTGCCCTCACCAAGAATCTTAGATTCCAACCGACGGAGGTGTATATGATTCAATTCGTCCGGAGCTTTATCATGGCGACAGACTGCATCAATTTCGTCGGTTCAGATGTGCAAAAATCCGACGAGACTGAAGATGGAAGCCCTACTTTGCCGAATACTTTCGTGTAAACGGTGCAAGGCAGGTTGAGAGATACCGCGAGAGATAGGTTACAGTTACTGGGAGCGATAATGGAATAGTTCGATGGTTCCTTGGAAGTTCCATGGAAATTTCGCCCGGTTTTCTTCAAAACACACAAATAAAGTGCCTTTTCAGACACGCAATTTTGAATGTCTTCAGCTTAAATCACTTCTTCTGTCTAGTCGTATCTCGAGACTAGATCCGGTTCGAGAGATGTCTTTGACGTTGCAGTTTTCCACGCTCCTGCTTTTCGAACTGATTGGAAGATTTACGAGTGTCAGCACTCAAAGATCTAGATTATTTGAGGCACCGTGACAGATGAATAGATCTCGAACTGGGTCAATCAGGGGAGCTGGCGGCATGTTGGCCGGTCTCGGCAAGACTTTGACTTGCTGTCAAGAAGTCACAGCCAAGGACCCGCGCCGAACAACCTGAATCGGCCCATGAGACTCGTCGGCGATCTCTGACTCGGCTGGCGTTTGGGTCTGGCCAAAATTCACGATCGGACGTGCAACTGAGAATCACAGACGCTGATCATTGAGGCCAATCAGCGGCGCTGTTTATCATCTGGTCGGGCGTCCATGAAAGGGAGCTTGGCGCCTGCATCCATACAGCCATTTGCCTGCATCCGAGCTAGTTGCTGGGCCGCATTCCAGATGTCGTGCTCACAGTGCTCACTCGAGACTCTGGAGTGGTAGCCAAATTTCCGCACTCGTTCGCTTGGTGGGTCGCCTCTGTATCTTCTGCTGAGCCCTCCACTTGGATGCCTCCCACGCTGATGCGGAAGCGCCTCGCTAGTGATGATAATCCGGCACGATCCTGGAGCTTTATCCCTCATTCCATTCCATTCCCATTTTCTGGCCCTTATTTTCGCCCGCAAACTCCATTCATGCCTTCGTTTTGTCTCTCGCAACTGGAGCAGCTCTGGTTGGGGATCGCCCTTTCTCGCCTGGCCTTATCTGGCCTGGAACAAGCAGGTCCAATCAGCGCCGAGTGCCAACTGTGTCAGAGGAGCAAGGAGGAAGCTTGCAGCACAATGATAGCCAAATGGAGCCGATTTCCCACTATTTAGTTGTCCCCCCACTTGCAGCCCAATGTCCCGCTGAGCTAAGGGTGGCCCGCATCGAGATCAGCTGGCCAGCAACAAAGGCCGCCATGGTCCAGCGGCTTCGAGGTGGGAATTCGGTGGCCCACTGCTGGTTGCAACCAACGTACCTGGAGAGAGAGAGAGAATACCAAGCTTACAAGGTGGCGCATCCGATTCCTGGATGCAAATGCATTCTGCGGGCGATTGTCTAGACATTATTGTCATTGAATTGCCTCCTTCGAGCCTCCTCCAAGTCTAATGGCCCGGCAAGTTTGCCAGAGCGGGAATTTAGTGCAAGGGCGCCAATCAAACGGCTCGGAATGCTTGGCTCTCGAAATGCGTGGGGCCAAAATGCACGCACAGCAAGGCGCCCAAGTCGGCTCGATATCGCAATCGAGTGCCATTTGGGGCCGCCCATTGTGGTGCGGCCAAATTGTTTGGCCTCCAGAGAAGAGCTGCGAGCAAGTCAGCGGGATTCCGCCACCTAAGGGCAACCTCTGATTGCGCATAACACCTACGCTCTTCGGCTCCGGTTGGCCAACTTTGTAACCCTTCAGTGCCGGCGTCTCTCAAACACCGGCGACGCTCGTCTGGTCGTCTCGGCGATGATCATTGTGTGTGGCCGAGAGTGAGAGAGAGTTCGGCCAAGACATGAGCCGAGGTGGCCTTGGGGGATTGGGCGAGCAGTGGAACAGGTCCAGCCGAGCGGATGGATCAGACACTGGCCAGACAGAGAACTCGGCGCCAATTAAGAGTCTCCCGCTGGAAGGGGCAAATGTGTGCTCGGAGAACACGAGCTTTCTTTTCTGCAACACGAGCTTGCGGAAGTGAAAGAGGTGCCCTAAGAGCAAGCTTGATTTGATGTCCATTCGGCCAGTGGAATGCCGTCCTGCTCAGACAGTGAGTGAGCTGCTGGTTGTTGCACGTGTGGACCAGCGTCTGTGCTTTGGGTGTTTCGTGTTTGCCGTTCGAGAATAGACACTTCCTGCGAATCTGGCCAAGTGATGAGAAGCTTGGGACCAAAATATTTCATCGGAGCTGGACAAAAAGTGAGCTCGGCTGGTGGAATTTTTTCCAGAATGAACCAAGATAAAGCCTGGAAGCAAAGCTGAGCTCTGGCAAACTCGTTCTCTCCGGCAGACAAGGGTCTCCCCCAGCAGACTCAATCATGGATTCAGTTGGTTAGGCCTCATGGACTAAGCGAGGCTGCTGCTGCAAAGCCGCTCACTTTGATCAAGCGTCGAGCGGGAGACTAACTCTGGAGAACTTGCTCTGAAGACTTCAGAGCTAGTCTCTTGCTTCGGTTGCGGCCGGCAGAGAGCCGGGAGGAGAGGCTTCTTTTGGCACTGAGTGGCGGGAGGCGTCAGTTTGTCGCCGACATGCAGCCAATTCAATCCGATTGCGTCCGCTTCGAAGGGGCGGCCTTTCGCTGCTAGAGACCGACTCAGAGGATCTGAACGTCGAAAGGCTGATGCAAGGATATTGTGCTCCCCAGGCCTGCGAGAGCTACAAAGACGAGCTGGGAACGAGCTTGCCAGGCGGAGGCCAATGGGGAGCTAAGAGTTGGTTGGCTGTGACATAGTTGGTTGCCTCTGGCTAGCAACTCGTTCGCCTGGTTGCAGCTCGATTTTTCACTAGAGCCAGAGGTAATCTGGCGGCTTTGCGCTGCCTCTGGTTGGCTCTACTTTGGGCGGCCATTTCATTCCATTTGGGTGGCCAAAAAGGGGCGAGTTTTGCAAATCAGTGGGCCAGCAGAAGCGGCTAGAGAGAGAGGCGGGTTTGTGCAAACTGGAGCTGGTCTCATGCAAGTGCCGGGGACTTGTGTTCCGCTGTCACAGATCATCCTGTGGAACAGTGGAGGAGACTGCTGCAAATGCGGACTGGCAGCTCTGGTTGGGCGGCGAGTGTGGCGACGAGCATTGGATTTGGAGAGGCGGCCCGGGCGGCGACGATTGGGGCGCCAGTGCATAGCAGTGCATAGCTTTGGTGCCACAGAGCATTGGGCCATTGTTTACAAGCGTGGCTGTGCGGCCGTGCGTGAGTGCGCGGCCCTCTGCAAGAGCCGGTGACAGTCCGCCGGGCTGAACGGGCTACCTCTCAGGCATGACGATCAGGCTGAGTGTGCGAACAAATCTATAGGAAAATCAAATTAGCCGCCCAGCTGCTCGATTGTCTGGCTTGAATTTCGCCGGAACTCTTGGCGAGAAAGAAGTCTGTCCATTTTGGCCAGACTTGCTTACAGTTTGGGCGCCAAAATGGCAAGCTTCACTGGGTCCAAGTGGGCCGTGCTGGCTAGTGAAAGGCTAACAACAATTGTGAGAAAACTTTACTCTCGCAGTCTAGCTCAACTAACTATCTAACAATGAGCACCGCTCCTCTCGGCTGGCTGTCTTGCATTATTGATCCAACTATTTCTCCATCTTGAGGATTTCCCACACGTTCCCACCGGCTCTCTAGCATCGCTTCCATGAGGGGGAACCTTCGGGGCCCCGTCGAGTGCCGCTCCTGTAGGCTGCCCATAGCTGAGCTTAGGGCGCTCAGGGCGCCAGTGCTACTCTCGCGACGCTTCGAGCCTGCTGCTCATTGGCGCGGGTTCGAGTTTGGCTCAGCCGAGCCGGAAGCTGAAGGGGCCTGGCTCGGCTGGCGACTCTGGACGAGCGGCAGACTGCCTTGCATGTTGGCGCCCTGGTTCATGGGCTGGTTTCCGGCCGGATTGTTGCGGAACTGTTGCATCATTTGTCCCAGCGACGAGTCTTGCTGTCGGTCAGTGGTCTCGGGGGTGTTTTGTTGGCCAAATGAGGGGAACTGCTGGAACTGTTGGGACTGTTGTTGTTGGTGCTGCGGCTGCTGCTGCTGCATTCCCTGGAGCTGGCGCATCAGTTGCTGCAGAAGTGCCTGCTGCTGCATTTGCTGCTGCTGCTGTTGCTGTTGCTGCTGGGGCTGCATCCAGTCCATTTGGGTGCCGCCCATGTGGTAGTCGTAGTACTGGGGCTGCATGTAGCCGCGCATGTGGGGCGGCGGCGGTGGCGGCGGATGATGACCAGGTCCAGGCGGGTGGTGTGGCGGCGGCGGCGGTGGTGGCGATGGTGGGCCCATGGGTCTGTAGCCCCAAGGGTCCATGCCGCCGTACTGCATGTGCGGCGGCTGCATGTGGGGCGGCATGTAGTAAGGATTGGGGCCCATTTGTTGCATGGCCATCATGCGCTGCTGGTCCTGGCCGGGCGCAAAGAGTGACCGCTCGCCCGTCAGGTTTCCGCCCAGGCCAAGCGAGCTCAGCGTGTTGCTGAGGCCCGAAAAGAGGCCCTGGGTGGCGCCTGTGGTCACCTGCGAGGTCAAGGTGTTCACTGTGTCCGTCAGAGTTTGCGTGCCCTGAGCTGCGCTTTGCTCGCCCCCAACCACTGTCCGTGGATCAAAATATTGTGTCAAGATATGAGAATGGTTGTTTGTTTATTCATGGCCGAAAAGAGCAATCGTCCCTCGTTAGTATCTGTCTATCATTTCATCTCTTTGCATCTCTGCACCCTCTTCTTAGTGCACTTCTTCATCGCTCTCACTCACCTGTGAAGGCAACGCAAACCAGTGCCGCCCAAAGGCAGCCCAGCGAGCTGAATGATCTCATCGTCTCTCAAGTGTTGTGGCTAATTTTGTTTGGCTGATTCCCTTTTGCACCAATTAATCAAGAGGAAATCTATGGGAGAAAAAATCAACTGCACGGGAGGAGGACAGAGTCTATATATAGTGGTTGTTTTTGGCCTCCACAACCGATGACGGGCGGCAATTAGCACACTCGCTTTGTCCCTTCGGAGCCGAGCGGCTAACAATAGCTGCTGGGCGTCAAATATTGTTCACTCGAACAGACACTATGCTAATGATTGTGTCATCCGACGTGGCAATCGTTCGGCTGGTCGACGGATTCGAAAAAAACAAGTGCTGGCGTGTTTCAGATCAGTGATAATGCATCCTTTTCTGCCGCCCTGTTTCCAAACAAAACACCATTTGGGCACCAATCTTTTAGACAACATGTTTTTTCTCCCCAAAATTGGCGAAAACACATTAGAAGAAGTGATAGAGGCAGAAATTTCAGGTCTCTGAGAGGACCTTTGTTTGTCTGAAAAGTTGTAGGGCCATTCCAACAAACGGCAGCGCAGTCATCCTTTAGAGACACTCTCCCACTTGCAGCTTCTCTTCGATCATCTCGAATCGACTGCGAGGTATAGAGTGCAAGTGTAATGGTCTCACTGGGCTGAACATTGTCGTCGGGCGCTGGTGGAGTAAAGTTTAAGCAGGATTCGAGATAGGGGCTCAGACATGGTGTGTTTATCATGCCGAAAATGCGGAAGTTCTTCCTCTTGGGAATGAATGTGTGAAGATAAATGTCTCCTTTTGCCCGATTTAGCTTGTTTGGAAAGGGGAATTTTGCCTCCTTTGTGTGCTTCTCAAAACACGCAAACTGTGGGCAAAAAACAGCCACTCACTTGCACACTGCGTGCCAAAAAGAAGGTCATAATTTTTTGCGAGGCGCAGCGAGAGACGAAACGAACAAGGGGGAGTGTCTTCGGACGCTCGAACTGAGGGGGCGCGGTCTCAGTCCCGATGTGAGCG
>Ga0058701_10000315_pt1 | contig 37188 bp, 22 predicted proteins | sample AgamicOrMae_FD_97039 | JGI IMG/M metagenome (GOLD analysis project Ga0058701, IMG submission 97039) | Agave microbial communities from Guanajuato, Mexico - Or.Ma.e | ecosystem: Host-associated > Plants > Phyllosphere > Phylloplane/Leaf | place: Guanajuato, Mexico | collected 2012-06-04
AGAGTGTTCCAATCGGAAATAATCCTTTCAAGATCCAGAAGCCAAGTCATTTTATCCATCTATATACATATATCTGAATAATCTGAGAAGCTTCTGAGGAACTCAAATCTGGTCATTTCATTGGGTCATATCCCAATATTATTGCTAATTGAAATCGCTGCCAACACATAGCAGGAGAAGGAGCTCCAAATTGAATTCCTGTCCGACGACATACTATGAGCTTGAATAAAGCTAGCTTTAGTAAGCTTCAGTGCCCCTATGACAAGGCAAGCTTATTTAGCAAATATGTTACATTCTATTGGGTGACACCCCTTCTTAAGATTGGCTTAAAGAGGAGTCTAGACATAGGGGATTTATTTGGCAATCCAACTGAAGACAGTTCAAATGATCTAGGCGAAGAGTTACAGGTGGAATGGTATCGCGAGGTAGAGAGATGTAAGAAATCGAAGAATGTTGGCCAAAGGCCAAACTTATTGCGCGTCTTTATGCGTCAACATTCCTTCTGGTTTGTTATGTCTTGGCTATGGCTCATAGTCTCTCACTGCATTGTGTCACCCTTGCAAGCTATGCTGTTGGGCCAATTGATTCAAGATGGAACTACCTATTATTCGAATCAGGGTTTCCAACAACAGCAAACGGCTCTGAACCTAAATGACACTACTACAATCAACCAGGACATGCTTGATGATTTGATCAACCAGCAAGATCAGCTCTATTGGCGCATCGTTATATTAGGTCTATTTATTATCATTGCGACTTTCATTACATCAGTTACAATACATCCGTATTTCTTCTGCGTCCAACATCTTGGAATGAAATTGCGTGTTGCAAGTTGCAGTCTTGTTTATCAAAAATCTCTTAGATTAAGCAAAGCTGCCATGGGACACACAACTGTCGGACAGATAGTTAATTTATTATCAAATGATGTGAATAGATTCGATTTTGGTCTCGTGTTCATACCATATCTCGTAGTGGCACCATTGCAGGCAATTATCATTGTTGTTTTGTTGTCTAAATTTTATCTCGGCTTGGCCCCTACCTTAGCCGGTTTCAGTGTCTTCATATTATATTTGCCATTTCAAGCCTTAATGGGTCGATGGTTCGGCAAGATCAGAGAGGAGACTGCAATTAGGACAGACGAAAGGATTAGATTAATGAACGAAATAGTTCCGGCAATGCGAGTGATCAAGATGTATGCATGGGAGAATTCATTTGCCAAATTAGTCGACGCAGCTCGAAGACGGGAAGTTAAATGGATTAAGTACCGCGTCATTTTGACCTCCATAAACGAGAGTCTATATTTTATCTCGGCCAAGTTGATCATATTGATTTGCCTATTGACACTCGTTTTGTCTGGCTACCAACTGACAGCAGAGGCAGCATTTGTAACTATCACAATGCTCGATTCACTTCGCTTAAACATGACGTTCTTCTTCCCCTTCGCCGTAGCCTCAATAGCCGAATTGGTGGTCTCCTGTGATAGATTGAGAAATTTTCTCCTCTTGGGTGAGCAGCCTAAAGAGTCCAAGATTAAATTAATCAAAAGGGTTGAGGATGAAAACATGGATTCCAAATCGGATGGTCTTGGAAACAGTGATAGGGATGCAACATATGATATTCAATTCAGACCTGGCAATTCTGATAAAGATAAATCTCTTGGCGGTTTGAATCCGGAGTTCTCGCAGATAATCAAGCCGGCAAACAGCAGCGACAATCAATTGGATGCTGAAAAGGCCAGCCTGATCAATGCAGAGAGATTGAAGGGTGTCGTGGCTGATGATATATCGGCAGCTTGGATCGCCGATGACCTTTATGAGCGAGGCCAAGAGGAGACAAGCCTTTCTCTAACCAGTATAAATTTCACCGTCAGACCAGGAGAGCTAATGGTAATAGTTGGCCGTGTTGGTTCGGGCAAATCCTCTATATTGATGGCTTTGATGGGCGAGTTGCCTATAGTTTCAGGTGATCTCACTATGCACGGTCGTGTATCCTATGCCTCGCAGGAGCCTTGGATTTTTGCTGGATCCGTCGAGGAAAACATCTTGTTTGGCGCCCCGATGGATGAGCAAAAATTGAAAGAGGTGATACAGGTGTGTGCCTTAACTAGGGATATTGAATTGTTACCAAGTGGCCTAGATACGTTGGTTGGAGAGCGAGGAATCTCCCTTAGCGGTGGGCAAAAGGCGCGCGTTAATCTTGCACGTGCACTATATCGCGATGCTGATGTTTACTTGCTCGATGACCCGCTATCTGCCGTTGACGCCTCGGTGGCGAAGCACATCTTTGAGGAGTGTATCAAGGGCTATCTCAAGTCTAAGACGGTGATCTTAGTCACACATCAGCTACAATTTGCTAAAGGCGCCACCAAAATACTGGTGGTTGATCATGGTCACCAGATCGCGCTTGGAAACTATAGGGACCTCAGCAAACAGGTGGACTTGGTTGGATTCAACAAGGGGCTGAATCGTAGCGAATCTGAAGGTGAACAATCTTCGGTTCAACCTACTCAGGCTAGCCAACAATCAATGATGAAGAAGACTAGCATAACAAAAACCGCCATAGACACTCCATCAACAAAGCACTCAGCTAATCAGATCGTTCAGACGACAGCAACAAACGCCTCGGACTCATCAAGACCTTCAGCTACCTCAGCACCAACTGGAGTTGTGGACTTGAATAAGAAGCGCCAAACTAAGGTTTCTGTAGCTCAATCTGACATAGTCTTTGAGAACATTGCGGAGGAAAAGCCGGTCAAGAAATCTCATGAGGGTAAATCTAACGGTGGCCTAGAGTATGATGAGCTTCCAGGTGAAGCACCCATCAGGCAAACTACGAAAGAGGAGTTAGGAGACGAATCGGTGAATTGTGACACATATATGTTCTATTTTCTATGTGTTTCATCAATCTTGCTTATCATATTTGTTTTCCTCAGCAACCTATTAGCGCAAGCGTTATTCAATGGTAGCGATTTCTACCTCAGTTACTGGACAGACACAGAGGAGCGCAAGGCAGCCATCCAAGTGCTGAATGGGGAGCCTCTGCAGCCGGCTGCCACACCTCCCGATCTATCTCCAATCGGAGCTCAGATGGTGCCAGTGGTCAATGGTAACAACAACAATGGAGCGGGACTTAATGCAACCTTCATTCCGTCGACTTTCACCGATCAATTCACTGTTCAAGAAAACAGTTACATTTATTCGGGAATCATATTGGCCCTATTCCTGGTGGTGCTCGTTAGGACAACCACCTTCTTCACGGCCTGTATGAGAGCATCAATCATAATGCATGACCGGTTGTTCAAGAGTGTCATGAGCGCTCCAATAAGCTTCTTCGATTTCAATCCCATTGGTATCTTACTGAACAGGATTTCGCGCGACATGGGCATAGTAGACGACCGCTTGCCCCAGACTGGATTTGATGTGTTTGAAATTTTCACCTCCTCATTGGGTATTGTTGCCACAGTTATCGTGGTGGATTATGTCAACATTGTTCCGGCGATTGCGCTCATACTCACGGCCGTTGTTGCGCGCCGAGTTTGTTTGAGGACCATCAACAGGCTCAAAGAGATGGAGGGTATCCTAAGGTCGCAGGTTTTCAGCCATTTATCAACCACTTTGGCCGGTCTCTCGACCATTAGATCATCAAAAGTGAACCAACAATTCATCGACCGCTTCAATGTGGCTCAGGACGAGCACTCAGTGGCCTGGTTCACCTTCTTCTCAGCTGGCCAATGGCTTGGACTCTCGTTGGATCTTATATGTTTGGTATTCGTGCTATTCGTTATCATAGTGTTGACATCAACCATCAGCGTGAGCTCACTGAACGGAAGTGAGCTTGGTTTGGCCATCTCTTCGGCACTGGTCATCGTGGGGCCATTTCAATGGGGTATTAGACAATTGGTCGAGTTGGAGAGCCACATGACCTCAGTGAAGCGTATCAAAGAGTACAGCTATCTTCCCAAGGAGGCGTCTCAAGAGTCTGAACCGGGCCAGAGCCCGCCCAAGAACTGGCCCCAGCAGGGTTCTGTGATCTATGACGATGTGTCGTTGCGTTACTTTGAAGATGAGCAGCCTGTGCTTAGGAACCTGTCGTTTGAGATTAAGCCAAGGGAGAAGGTGGGCATTGTTGGAAGAACTGGCGCTGGCAAATCGTCCATCATTTCCGCTCTGTTCAGGATGACCGAGCCAGAGGGCAGGATAATAATCGATGGTATTGACATATCAACGCTCGGTTTGAGAGATCTTAGGAGGCGAATTTCGATCATTCCTCAGGATCCAATATTGTTCAGCGGCACTGTTAGGCGCAACCTAGACCCTTTCGATGAGCACTCTGATGGTGAGATTTGGACCGCGTTGACTTCGGTACGCCTGAGGGCAGTTGTGATGGAGTTAGAGGGTGAACTGAATGGGTTGGTGGCGGAGGCTGGACAGAATTTCAGCGTTGGACAGAGGCAATTGTTTTGTCTGGCCAGGGCGATCTTGAGACGCAACAGGATCCTAGTTTTGGACGAGGCCACGGCCAACGTGGATCCGGAAACTGATCTCTTCATCCAGCGAACCATTCGTGACCTATTCAAGAATTGCACCGTCGTAACGATTGCCCATAGACTGAACACAATCATGGACTCGGACCGGGTTCTTGTCCTAGAGGCTGGCCAAGTGCGCGAATTCGACGAACCTCACCTGTTGCTCACTAGGGGTGGACTCTTGGCCACGATGACCGCCAACACGGGCCAGCAGGCTGACCGGCTCAGGAAGACCGCCGAGCGGGCCTATAGGAGACGACACAACATCACGTCGAGCGGGGGCTCACCAGCCAGCTGAGGGGGCCCGGAAGGCTAGGAGTGCTGATGGAGGTGGCTACTCGTGCAAAGGTCTCCAAGTGAGGGAAACACTGTGATGAGTGCCTGGTGGTGCCACGCCAATTCCTCACCATTGTTTACGATCAACAAACCATCGACGCAATTGGGCCTGACATTACGCCGTGTTGAGTGACGATCATGTTGACAAACCGATGATGATAATCATGTCTACTAGTGAGCCCTAATACCATGAGCTCAAGGTGTCTGCATGTTTGTGCGTCTGTCTGTTTGTGCGTGCTCGATGAATAAATTAATCAACGATCATGTAACGTCAAAGTGATCCCTCTGTGTGTGTATCTTTGACTCTGTTTGACTTTTCCATCACTGAGAGCAGAACTTTTCACTGAGCCAATTGACTCTGACGACAAATGAGACGATTTCGACAATTTGCCAATGGTTTATTCCAATGGATTATTCCAACGTCAACGTGTGATGATTGACGTCCAGCTCTGATGAGGCAGACAAGAGCTGGTACTGGAGGGCCATGATCTAGAAAAAGGGGTATAAATAACCCTTTGGGTTCCGTTCGAGATGCCCATAATCCTCGACTGATGAGATAGATCAACCCAAGTGGAAGAAACTCGAGCAACTGACACGAAACTGAAGAGCAAAAACAGATTAAAGCAAGCACAACTGATAAGAGTCGATAATCGAGACAATTAGTGACACACAAACAGACAATTGAAACTGAAGACCAAGATGGACGCACGCAAAACGATCACTGTCTCGCTGTTCGTGCTGGTGGCAAGCTCGAGCTTGGTGGCCTCGCAGGGGCCCATGGGCAGCATCAGGAACGCCATCAGCTCGCTCACAAGCTCGATGTCCAACGACGCGACACGTGCCGAAAATGCGATCAGAAACAACATGCCTAACATGCCTTCAATGCCCAATATGCCTTCAATGCCGAGCATGCCCAACATGCCCTCAATGCCAAACATGCCCTCGATGCCCAATCTGAACTCCATGCGCCAGGAGCTGCAATCGATGCAATCGGAACTGACCAACATGATGAGCAATCCGACGGCCCAAATGATGCCCAGATTGCGCCAGATGATGCAGCGAATGATGAGCATGATGAGCTTGGACATGATGCCATCCATTCCGGGCATGGACAGTCTCAGGCAGGAGATGCAATCGTTGCAGAACGAGTTGCCCAGCAACCCAATGCCTCAGATGATGTCGCGAGTTCGCGGAATGGTCGAGAGGATGCTCGAGATGCTTGCCCTGGACATGCTGCCCATCCCAAGGATGCCCTCAATGCCTTCAATTCCCTCCATGCCTCAGCCCCGATTGCCAAGAATCGGCAAGTGAGCGCGCTGATTGGCCATTTGCACCTTACGGCAGCCACCTGACCACTTGGCCACTTGGTCATTGGTTTGGAGGCAAAGCGGCGAGCTTTAAATATAAAAGATGAATAGCCAACGAAGAATAAACGCACCAACAGTCATCCACTTTGTTCAAGAGCCTCTTTCCGGTGAAACTTGCGCACTCACTTTCCTGTTTTTGAAGCTTTTGAAGTTTATTTACTTACTAATAATCTTCCATCTTTTGTTGCAATAGCTCCAGCCGATTTACCTGAGGAATTAGGTCTAAGCAATTAGGTCTAAGGACTTCCTCCAGAGGAGCTTCTTTGGCCACTTTCTCCCAATTAGCATGAATCAGCATAATCGACAACTGCATGTTGCGTGCGCTCCAGCAAATCCTCGCCGAGAGTTCACCTTCATCCCCCAAACTCTATTATCGAGAAGATGAAGCTGACGCCGAGCTGTCTACCTCAAGAGTCCAAAGAGACAGCCTGAAGCATGCTAGTCTGGCGCGTGTCTGCACCCAATCGATGGGCAGGTGTCTCGCTTCTCGCACAACAAGCTTCTCGCACTCCAGACGAAACAGTTCCGACACAGTTGGACACTGGAGGGCCGGAAGTTGAGTGGACTCGGCGCATCGATGAGGCAAGACGGTTGGTTGCTGACGGCCAGTGACGAGCAGTGGTCAGAGCAAAGCTCGAACTCGAGCCGATCAAATTGGACGCCCTAAGGAGAAGTTTGTCTGCAGGGTCTGCGTGTCGAGTGGAGGAACGGATTGTGTCCGGCCGTGTGGCTCTGGTGGAGGAAGACTGGAGACAAGCCTCGAGGAGGAGCAACAAGCGGCGACTTGACACTCATTGTTGCAGCTCTCTTTTTCTGTCGCAACTCGAGACTGCTGCACTTCTTGCTGCATTCCTTGCTGGCTTCTTGCAGCACTTCTTGCTGGCCAATGCAGCAGTCAAGTTCGTGAGACGGGCGGGCAAAAAATAGCCACAGTCTCGATCCTGCCTCCAAGTTCAGCCTCGGCCGGCCGGCGGCAAAGGGCCGGCGTCGCTTGGAGCTTGGGGGAAGCGGCTCGCTTTCGGGCAAGTTCAAGCAACTTTGCAACAAGTTTTCATCGATCCTGCGCCAGTGCGGCATCTCTGGAGCCAGCGGATAGCCACAGTGCGCCAACTTGTGACCATCTTCGGCCAGAGAAAGAGAGAGAGAGACACAAACTCGGCCCAGAGAGTGGCCGGCGCAAAAGTCCATTGTCTTGGCGGCTTGGAGCAGGCAAGGCAGCCGTTTGGGCCGTTCGGCCAGTGCACAGTGTACGGTTTGCAGTTTAGGCTTGCCGGTTTACAGTTTACAGCTCGGGCTTCCTATTATCAAGCCCATTCTCAAGCCCAGTCTCATTCCAATTCTCATTCCCATTCTCATTCGCAAGATTCGACTCAAACTCACAGCCAGCACTCAAACTCCCACCGAAAGCGTCCTGCAACTCTTCGTCCCAACTGCAAGCCCAAGCTGCAAGCTGAAGCTGCAGAGCCGCTCGCCTGTCCAGCTCGCTGCCAAGCTATCTGTTCTCTAGCTAGCCTGTTCTCTGGTGGGCCGCTGGCAGCCGAATGGCAGCCCACCGGCCGGCCACTCAGCATAGGCGGACGAGGCGGCCGAAACTGGTCGAGCCGGCGCAGACAGTGGTGGGCAGGCTAGGGAGTGGAGGTGGAGCAGGGCGGCAGTTGGCGGAGTTGCTGGTGGGCTTGCGGGCGGCCGTCTCAGCTGACGTCTCGGCTCGCAGGGCGAAAGCCTCACCTGTGGCCGTCCAAAGACGCCCGAGTCTCTGGAGTTGAGTTCGGGCTGGCCAGCGCACTTCCATGTCGATCGGCGTCAAGTCAGACTGGACAAAGGCCGGCCAGAAGGCAGCCAAGACGGCCAGTGCAAGACTAGGCCTGGCGAGTGCGCGCGGCGGCCCGTTGCTTTCTGCAGGCCAGCCTATGCTTGTGGCGCACACGAACTCTGCGCGGCCACCATAGACTGCCTGCGCTGGCAACTGGCAGCCGCTGCCCGAGGCTGGCCGGCGGCGCGCACTGAGCTCCAAAAATACGGTTACATTTCCACGAAGCTTTGTGCAGAAATTTATCACCATACTTTTGGCGGATGGTGCGCAAGCTATGGGCACGAGCGGCCGGCCTGCACTCGCTCGGCCTGGCTTGCCGGCCGGCCTGCGCCAGAGAGTGCGGCTCTTCTTGGCCTGCCCGAGGGACTGGCTGGCCGACTCAAGCTTGAGCTCGAGGAGAGCGAGGGGCAGTCTGCAGACGGAGACAGGGCGACGACTGAGCGCGGCTGCCCCCTCTGCCAGCCCACTGGCGGCCCGCCCAAACCTCTACCTAGGCGACTGGTTCTCTGGATAGCCAGCCAGAGCAAGAGACAGGCACAGAGACAGGCACAGAGACAGAGACAGGCGCGCACAGCGAAGGCTGCCGGACGGCGGCGACTGTCAGCCTTGCAGAAGTTCCTCTCCTGCAGCCACAACAATGCCTTTTCCACCAGCACTGGCGGGCCGCTCGAGGCGCTCTCGGCCAGTTGTTGTGGCCGCGCGTTCCACTGCAATCCAGCGCACAGGCGAGCTAGCTAGCTGGCCAGCCATCTAGGTAGCTAGCTAGGCAGCTAGCTAGCCATCCAGCGAGCCAGCTAGCCAAATAGCAAGCTAGCGAGCCAGTTGCGGGCAGTCTTCGACTGGCGGCCCTTCGTTCTGCCGTGCTGCATGTTCACTTGGCCTGCCTGGCCGCCTCGCGGCTCCCATTCCAGCGGGCTCGCCGCTCGCTCGGCCGGCCGAGCCAGAGAGTCGGCCGGCCGGTGCGTGCCTGGCTGTGATCCAATTCGACTTTTCCACTTGTGCGCATCCATCCACGGCGCCCAGTTAGCCCACACACAGGCGCCCGAACGGCAAGCTCGCTGGCAAGACTCTTTGGAGAGACTAGCTGGCAAGACTCGCTGGCAAGACGCGCACAGGCACAGGCGCAAAGAGAGCTCGGGCCGCCCAATCGCAGCCCAGGAAGCACAGGGAAGCGGGGCGGCGCCTGGTTGTCGCGCCGGCCGCGAGGGGGCGCTGCGGGGCCGCGTCGAAGTGCCCGCCGCGCTCGCACATCGGCGGCGCACTTTGGCCGCCCGCGCGCACAGCCACAACACACAGACGGCCGGCCGGCCGAGTGCGCACGAGCCAATGGTGGCAGAGAGGCGCGTGGCTCAAACCCATTACTTGATTGCACTCTCGCCAGTGGTTCCTTTGTTGTTGTGCTTCTCCTTGTTGTTGTTGTTGTTGTTGTTGTCGATTTTTCCTTTCGCTCTCTGCCGCTCGCCACGGCCCTCTGGTTGCCCCCGGCGTGTGCCCAGACTGCAGGATCGAGCCCGCTCGCCAGGGAGGCGCCTCCGCCTGGGCGCCCCAGCCGCTGGCTCCCCCGCCTCCCCCGACTCCCAAGGCGGCCCCAGTTGGCCCAGGACCAGAGACTGGCCTCGGCGAACACTCTCGTGCCCCACCGAGTCCGATTTCGTGCCCAAACTCGGCCCACTTGAGGCCTGGGCAGTCCTTCAGCCCCGTGAGCTCAACTCTGGTCGCTATGCAGCCGCGAACAGTCCCAGAGGTCTTGTATCAAAGCTGGAGACTGTTCGCGCGACGGAAACAATGAGCCGGAAGCTTCGTGGAGAGACCTGGGCCAGAGGCCGACTGCTCCCGTGGACTAGCTCGGGCTGAGTGTGAGCGCCGGCCGACTTGGCGCCGAGATTCGCCCGTCGAGGCGGGCGCCCCAGAGGCAGATTTTCCAGCTTAGGGCCAGTTCCGGCGCAGCTCAGCGGCTGAGCAGAGCACAGGCGAGCCCAAAGGGGTTCAGGTGCCCTGGAGATTGGCAGAAAGGCGAACCAGAGCTAAGAATTGGCACTGCGCTTGGGCAGCGTCTTTGCGCGCTCTTGTAATGCGCATGACCTAGTTGTGAAGCGTAACTCTTGCACTCGGCCGCTCGCTGGAAGCTTCGCGCAGCCCAACTCTGTGCGAGCTTGCCAGCCAGTCCTGCGCCCAGTCTCTAGCTCGCCCGCTCGCTCGCTCGCTTGCTTTCCCGCCGCCTCCCCAAGCTCGCCGCACACGCCCCCTCGCTTTCCGACTCGCCGCCTTGCCCACACTGAGCGCTCGGGGCTCAGAAAGCTCGGAGCTCTGAGCTTAGGGCAGAGGGGCGAAGAGTGTGGCGCCAGTGCTGAGCGGCGGCCGCCGAGCTGACTCCTCGAGCTTCTGTCCAACGAGCGGCCGGCTCTTCTCTGCACTTTTTCCTCCCCGTCCTGCCCGTCCGCTCGGCAAGGCTCTTCTCCGTCGTCCCTCTGCGGTTCTTCTTCGCCAGCCGACAGGAGCAGCAGATAGCCAGCCAGCCAGCCAGCCAGCTAGCTAGCTTGCTAGTGCGCTCGCTGGTCGGCCGGCAAGCCAGCCAGAAGCTGGCGTCGCCTCGGCAGCGCAAAGTTTAGCTCCACCGTTGGCAAGGCGAGCTCGGAGGGGGACGAACGGGCGGCAAATGCCCGCCCCCTGCCAGTGGCAATCTAAGAGAGTTGCTGCTCTCAGGCAGAGAAAACATTTCCAAAGCCTCGTCTCTGGGCGGCCCGCCAAGCTACCAACGAGAGAGTGCGCCTAACTGACATGGGCTTGTGTCTTGGCAGCCCAAGCCGAGCCGAGCGCGGCCGCCATGGTGAGCTTGGGGGGCGCAGGGCGAGCTGGGGGACGGGCGGGCGCTCGGGCAGAGGCGCGGTAACTGTGTCGGCGCGGCTGCGGTCGTGAGTCATTCGCGGGGGGGTCGGCACGGAACAGTGGCCGTGTGCGCGCACTGTCGCGGGGGGAAAGCACTGCGCGCGGAGCTGCCCGAACTGGTGGCTGTGCGGTGTGGCCCGCACGCCGGCCGCCCGTCCCCCTGGCTGTCTGTGGCCGCCAGTCTCTGGCTCGCTCATCTGCCCGACCACTGCCATCACAGCCTGCGCGCTCTTTCCCTTTGCCATGGGCCATGGCGGAGTCACACTCTGCTGCTAGCATGCTGTTTCGATCACTCGCCCGGCGCGCACACTCACAGGCCAAAAACTCGCCCGCCTCTGCCGCCTCTGCCGCCTGCCTGCCTGCCCGCCGCCCGCCCGCCTGCCGCCAGCCTAGCCTGTGCCAATCTCTGTGCCATGGGCAAAAGGCGCCTGTGTGTGTGTCTGTTCAAGAATAACTCGGGCTCACACAAGCACACAGTCATACACATACACTCTCTCGCACAGTCAGCCCACTACGCCAGGCCTGGCCTACTCTCAGCCGCAGCTCGACAGTTTGGCGCCAGTCCGCCAGAAGCAACGCTCACAGCTGAGCTGCCATATTCCAGGGCTCGCCCATTCTGTGCCGCACAGTTCACCGAGGCCAGCTCGCCTGGCTCCACTTGGACTCGCAGTCAGCTCACGCTTTGGCTCATTCGAACTGCTGTTCACTTCTAGCGCGCCTCATGTGCGCGTCGTACCTTTCGAGCTGCCTTCACTGCGCACACTGTAACCACTGCGAACCAAGGCCCAGAAGGACAGAGCCAACTTCTGGTGGAGCGAAAAACTCCAACTTTTAGTTCGTTCGCTCATTCGTTGCTGTTCGCTGGCTCGCTCGCTCGCTTATTCCATTTGCCCAACACACAAACTCTCACACATAAACACACACACACACACACACTCATACACTCCTACAAACAGGCATACACGCACACACACCAACCAACTATACCATTCGCACAGACAAACAAACAGACACACGCACAGACAGACAGACTGGCGCGCACACTCCTAAGGCTGTAGTCTCTCTGCCAGTCTTAAAGTGCAGTTCCCTCTCGTCGACGACCGTCGCCACCAATGACAACACTAGCGCTCGTAGACTCGAATCGGCAACAGCAGAGGCGCCAACCACACACAAACGCATTCAACCACCATTTTAGCACCGCCATCATTTGCAGCAGCAGCAGCAGCAACAACAACAACAACAATATCTTCTTTAAACAAAACAAATTTTCAATCCGAGACAACTGAAAACCACCGCCAAATTAACCTTCTTCGAGTTAATAATACTAGACTCGAATTTGTTATATTGATGATCGAATTCTATTCTTTCTAGATGAGGATTTTTAAATTTTTGACTTCTTATGGTCCTTAGGAGTGTCGATGTGCGAGATTGTATGGTATGTCCAAATGTGAGGTACACGTACTTCAAACATTCTCATGTGTCCATTACATCAAAATTATAAGACAAAACTTTATTAAGCCTAACTTGTAACAGTTATTACTCAAATCCTTTTTCGAAACTAAAGCAGTCATTCAAATTTTTTGCCAGAAATAAGCACAATTCATACAATCAATCCAATAGACCTAAGAAAAATTTCACAATATACAACCTACTAATGTAAACGAATCCATAAGTTTATATAGAATTATTACAACTACAGTCATAAATTTCAACATAGACTGCTCATTAACTTAATACATAGCTATAATCATCAAAAGCAATCAAAAACTATTACCAAGCTGCCAAAGCAAGACGATCCTCAATCTTGAGGTACAACTAATCGATCATATCTAGTTATATTGATGTTGTTATTTTCAATTTGACAGATACAATATCGATTGAAAACAAATCGTGTCTTCTCAACGACCAACGACCACATCTGTTCGATGATTGCCCTAAATGAGTGATCCTCTATAATCGAATGTTACTTTATGTCTGTAGTAGTTCAGCTGAGAGTTATACATCTCAAACTACACTGCAACTCATAGTTTGCTTTACATTGTTGTTCGCTTTGTTAATCTAAATTGAAAGATTTAAATTTTTTATTGTATTAGCTTTTTCCGAATAGATATCGCGTTAATGCGAGCACTGCTCTGATGTCTAACGAACCAGTCAAGTCAGGCGAGATTGATTGTCCGGTCAATCCTTACAGCCAACATCAAATCCACCTATCGCAACACCATTCACATCATCATCATGTTCTCACTTGTCATAGACCTCACAATCACCTTAGTCATCCGCGAATCGATGTGCCTGGACAAATACGAGCAAGAGACGTCGACATTGAAGTTGGCGCAAGAGAGGATGACGATGAGGAGGAAACTTGTTTAGATGAAGATCAGATTGAGAAGATTAGATGCCTCGCGCAAAACAAATTGAAAGGCTGCAGTGAGCTAATCAGGTGCAAAAGCGCCCATCTGAGACATCAATCTATCGAACAAGATGAGCAAACCGTTAAGAACGATTATCGCACGGGTAGCTGCAGTAGCTTAGCAGGTGGTCAGGTCTCCATAACTGAGGCAAATGATCGCTACGAATTAGCCAATTCAACCCTAGCTAGCTCTACATCGACATCACCAACGTCTTTACAATCATCATCGCCCCCATCGTCCTCATCATCGAGTGACTCTTCATCCTCTATAGAGGATGCCGATGATGAGGATGAATTCCGTGACGATACCGGTGGTCAGGGTATCGAGGAAATAGATGACAAAGACCAAGTTGATGATGACGAAGTCGAGGATGAAGAAGAAATCGACGACGAAGATAGCAGCGAAGAAGACGACGAAATAGACGAGAACGATGATGATAGTGATGATGATGAATGCGAAGATATTGTTGATCCAGTTGGTAACAGTCTTGGACAATGCAATCCTAGCTTCATGTCCGCCTCAATAGAGTACAAAGGTGTAACTAAGGCTACGAATCCTATCATTGATCAAAACGAAGAGTTCAATAGTGATGAAGAGGAGGAGTATCAGGACGATGACGATGATGTCTCCTTTGACGAAAATGATGACTCTGATGATGCCTCAGATCATATACCAAAAAACTCAATGATTGATACATCCGTAACATCAGACTTACTAGATAGCGAAAGAATGCTTGAGGTGACCAGAAAGCTAGTTAGAAGCACTGAGCGCGATCCTGATCGTGATCTAAGGAAACAAGTCTTATTAAAGACTGCCATAAGGAAGTTGCCACATTTCATGGAATACAATCCCTACCCTGAAAGCTTTGATCAGAGCTTCCAATTGCATAGTAATGATATGAGCTGCAATCCTTCTGACAATAGTTCTGTCAATCTATCGACTGCACAATATTATGAGCACCATCACCTGCATATGAACCATCATGTTGATTCCCAGCCAAAATCTTACTATCATTCGGTGCAACCGAATGCCATACAAATGTCCACAACTAGCTTGCGCATGTTAGACCTGAACGATGACCACGAGTCAGAGCCTACATCGATCATTGATCCCGAGCAACAGCAACAGCAGCAAAATCTTCACCACCATCCCCAGATAACAAATTATGTAGCAAATAACGAGATTGACACCAGTCTGCAAACTAGTCTTGACCAACGACACCAGCATAATCACGATTACCAGAATCATTCTCAAACTACACTCAATATGTATCATTACTCCCATCAATCAGCTGACAGTCATCACAATCAGCAGCATATCACCAATAACGATCTAGGTGCTCAAACAAATCAAGGGATCGGCGTGATTGTTGAAACCGCTCAGGATAACCATGATCGGATAGATCAGGCGTTAAGTGTATCGCAATTCACGAAGGAATCTGGAACTAATATGATTGCTAATCACGACACTATAGATGGTCTATACCAGCCTATGTCCAGTAGTGATGTAGGTGATAGTGACGTTTCGGCCGTTGTAGATGATTCAGCACCCATCGCATTCCCCCTCGGCTGCAGCTATACTGGCGTCGATGTTATTCAGGAGACAGATGACACTAATGCAATCGTACAAAGTGAACATAAGGGTTGTTTTGATGACAACAAGACATACAATAACCTAGATGAGCTGAGGGATACACATAGTGGGACTGATGCATCGTCAGCAAACAAGTTGCAAGATGTAATAGATACAAATCTAAGTCATGAGAGCAATCAGCGCTCAAACTGTCATCAGGATAGTCTAACATCCGACACTTCATATTTCTCTGACGATCCATTGATGGTAAAAACAACTGATGAGACCCAGGTGGAACATGTCGTGCCAGCCCCCATCACGAGTGAAAATGCCGACAGAGCGGCCCCCGAAATCGCCCATCTATCGGTGGATAATCAGCCAATTCTGTCGGGTATTGCAAACTCGGATGGAAATTCCAACTCTTCAACTTCATCGACTGGCTCGGACGACTGTTTCTTGACTATACCTAAATCGAATAACCCATCGGATACTATCTCTAACACATCTATTCTAGAGACTAGTTTAGGCTCGGTGAATGAGTACCATCACAGTTCTTATGATTCAGGTGTTGCCTTATTCAGCCCGCGATCCAACAAGCGTAGCTCATCATCGATTGGACTGGACGATGAGATGGAGATTGATCATCTGAACGATCTATCATCGACATCGCATCATAACTCAAATGTGGGATTCAATGTGAACCATTGCAAGAAACTGAGAAAAAGGGAAACAATAGATTAGGATCTTCGTGAATTAATTCATGCAGATTGCAACTCTCTATACTATTCCAAGGTTAAAGTATTTTATGTATTATTTTCTTGTTGGCAGTTATGAAAAGTCGGTTAAGAGAAAAGAGCAAGTTATTTATATACTACTACGAGGATCAGAACATTAAATCAAAAAATGTTCCGACGGAAAGTTGAATGATCCCTTCAAGCGTTAAAGATTTGCACAAGCATCATGGACTGCATTCAAGTTTAATGCCAAAGAATTTTTTAGAGTCCTCATCATATAAAATTCCGGTGGTTTCCATCAGGTCTGTTCAGATCGAAAACTGTGTGACCTCTTACCAACCGGAGTGATTTGGATAAACAAATGATTGCTACTTTATACAGCGTTCCTCTCAATTATATTGCCAAAATGAGGACCATAAGAAACGAAATGAACTAAATTAAAAGCATTTACTCAAATAATCTTCACCTAGTGTTGTGTCGTTCAAAGAGGTCCTCTCTCTATCTACCGTTGATTCACAGGCCCCTTCTTCACATCAGCCTAACAATTCATTGGGCAGGTGATTGATTGTCGCGTGCCAACTCTAGTCCGCATTTCCGGTCATCTTGGTCTATTTATAGACAATCTCAGTCCAAGGACAATTTAAGGTATCGACTATTGGCTGCAAAACCATGGCGACCATTAGACGGAAGGGGCGAGGCCACCATCTGATTTCTGATAAAGCTGATGCGCATAGGTCACGAGCACGCTAATCTCGAAGGCGCTATAGCAGGCCCAGCCTGAATCTTGTATTTAAACAGTTGATGCACCTCTTATTTCACACCCATATACTAGGTGTGGGCAATGAGCTGAAGTTTCTTCTCAAGACCATTCTAGCTCTATTCCAAGCTCAATTTCCTAGAGCTTCACCATGACGAATACCAACCACATCAGAAAAACGCCTGATGGGGTCGACTGGATGTCGGAATCAGAGCAACAGTGCTGGTTCAATCGATTCAAGTCAAATGATACGAACGGGATGAACTTCAAGAAATTTCAAGAATTCCTCAGAGAGACCATCTACATCTACTTTGAAAATTTCGCTCACCTCGATGAACAAGATGAAAGTGTGAGCGGATTCTCCTATCAAGAGGAGATGCAGATATTCAAGGCATTTGATTCCAAGAACGATCATATCCTCGACTTCGATGAATTCTCCAACATGTGTATAAATTGGCTTGAGAAAACTTTCCGGCCTAGCTGTGCTCTTGTCGTGGTGGATGTTCAGAACGATTTCATTGACGGTTCTCTTGCCTTGATCAACGCTCCAGCTGGACAAGATGGGGCCGAGGTGGTGCCCATCATAAATAGACTACTAGAGAGGAATTGTTTCAAAACTGTTGTATACACCCAAGATTGGCACCCTGCCGATCATATTGGCTTCCACGCTAACCTGCATCTACGTAAGTTCAAGATAAAAAACTTTCAGAATTCGAAGGCAGAATCACGCGAAGCAACAGATGAGGATAAGGTAAGCAGTGATGATTCCGATCACGACGTCTCAAGAGAGGCCAACGGGCCACTGAAGTTTAAAAAGATGAGCCCAAGAGCTCGAGTGTACGACACTGTTCTATTTGATGATGGAAAGATTGAGCAAAAACTCTGGCCAACCCACTGTGTTCAGGATTCATGGGGCGCCCAACTGCACCCGGAGCTCCGTATTGTCGATGGGGCAGTATTCATCCAGAAGGGCACGCAATCAAATGTCGATGCTTATAGTGCCTTCTGGGACAACTTGCGCATGAATGAGACCGGCCTTAGACAAGAGCTGCTATCCCGAAAGATAAGCGATGTATACTTTTGTGGCTTAGCTTTCGATTTTTGCGTCGCTGCTAGCGCTATAGATTCTGCCAAGTCTGGTTTCATCACCTACGTTATCGAGGACGCTTGTCGCTGTATAGACCTAGAGGAAAAAGAGCGCCGCAAGAACGAACTCAGGAGCCATGGAGTGCAAATGATTGATAGCTATCTGGTCCCGACGATCATCTGTCCTGGCGCTTGGGAGCCAGATGACCTGGCCAAGACAAAATCAAACGGCGCAGTCACTAGAGGAAGAACGGATAGACTCGGAAGGAATGCAATTAAGAAGATATGCTTTACAAGAGCTTTATTGTCGTGAGCGACTACACCGGCGGTGAATTGTCGAGTTGACCGGCTCGAAGTTTCTTTTTGGCTGGATCTTCTGACCACTTGATGCGTTCACACATGAATTCAATTAACCGATCGGGAAATAGGATCTTCAAGTCGCCAATAGATATCCTCTCAAGGCGTGAAAGTCCCTTCCACTTGACTATGAATTCCACACGATTATTGCTGTTCCTTATTGCTCCGATAATTTTCTCCAGGACGAGCTTTCGCTGAATCAGCCGTCCAATTGTATCTTCGACACTGTGGCTTGGAGAGCTTGGCTTTGGGGGTTGTTCAATTATTTTGCCTCTTATGGAACTTGGATGGATTTGGCTACTGAGCTGAGTCATGGTTGGTGGTGCTGTATTATCTAACGGCTCGACACCGGCGTCATTATCTGGTTGAGTAGGACTAGACAAGTTTTCTGTAGGCTTGTCAGTTGACGTCAGATTTTCTGACGATACAACAGCCTTGTGTTGGAGAGGCAGTGATGGTGATGAGGACACGACTTCATTAGCGTCAGCATGCGAGCTTTCAGGCTGCGCATTCTGGTTGTCAACAGGCTGTTCTTCCGACGCCTGTGCCGCTGAGAGATCATCAGTGTTTTGGTCTGAGGCAACCCTTTCCGAAGTCCTGTCATCAAGAGACGTTGAACCTGCCACGGGCTCAGCTGATTCCTCTGTTGCTTTAAGCTGCTGATCTTGGCTATCCTCGGCGGATGGGGGGTCATGACTAATGTGTGATTCGGTGAGCTGTGGCTCCTCGAATCGATCGGGATTTTCTTTTCTCTTACTCCCCCTGCCAGGTGGTGTTGGGGAGTTTAAGTTAAACTGTTCATTGCAAATCTCAATTTCGTCCTCATCTGATGAAGAGCTGATAGTTATCACTTGGATGGGGGGTTTCCTGGATTGTGAGCTGCGAATTCGCTGCGAGCGTCGAGTTTCCTGAGAGCTCATCCTATTTTGCAAAATATTTAGGCAAAAATATGGATTGCATGGCCTTGTTACGAAGCTTGGGGGTGGATTGGAAGTAGTGGGAGTCAATTAGGCTGCATGATGACGGGGGCAATATTGTTGAGATCAGATAAAAATATGGAGTAAAAATCAGTGTGTAACATAGGATTGCAACATGACTCAGATGTCTGAGTAAAGGGTACCACTTTGGCCATGGGCAACTTGTCGCGCGCGACGATGGGAATTGCCGCCTGGGAGGGGAAAATGCCGCGCCAGACAGGCTGCCGAATGTTTGGAGGCTCGCACGGTCCCGCATTGACAGATGTGAACAGTCGGCGGGAATTCGGCGGGCATCTGTTCAGTCGGAGCTGTTAGTCGAGGCAGGCACGTTCGGTTGAACTGCGAGCTTGGACTGCAGCACTTCGGACTGACAGCTTGGACTTGAAGTTATACGACTGACTTGGAAGTCGGGTTGCACAATCTCGGACCAGTGATTCTAGTGGGCTAGCCTGATGGCCGCTCGGAAGATATCCATCCATACCATCGGCATGTGCCCTTTAAAACCCCGTAGCCACACAAAGAGGCGTGGTAGAGGGCCCGCAATTTTCACAGAAGCCAGTCCGCGTGGTAGGATTCTGCGCTGGGTCCGAGCTGGAATTGCGAGCTGGCTCAGTCCTTCTGCTGGCTGGAACTGTCGCAAGACGAACTGCACAGTTCAGTCGGTTTCTGGTTCAGTCGAGAGGGATTTTTAAAGCCCCAGTCTCTGGCCAGCTCCCGCCATGCCCGAATCGATGCGCGCGGTTCTGCGGGCAGCAGTACCGCGTCCCGATGCACAGAAGTGGGGGAAAGTGTGGACCTTATTCTGGGACGCAGTGTACACGCGGCTGCCACACAGACAGACAAACGGACGAGCAGACGAGTGAGCGCGCAAAGGCACTTTTTCGGACATTCGAAGCTTACTCTCGCCGACTTCCGGGCCAGCATGGCATCATACCGACGCTCAACGTGTCCGGCTACCCCCAGCTTAAGGGGGGGCGCGGATGCCGCAGCTGGCAATGCCGCCAACGTGCCACACAGACAAAGGGCATGCATATGAGAGCGAACATGCAGGCAGGCGCACACGCACGCGCTCTTTCCCTCTTTCGCTCTCTGGATTGCCTTCCACATGCCCCGCCATTAAAGCCGAACCACCACACCGGTCTTTCATTGTAACATTCACAAGCACTAACTTATTGCTTGAGACTTTCACCTGAGTTTAATAAATTATTTAACTATCAATATTTTGTGTCCATTTACGCAACCATGGAGGATCCTCTGGAGTTGTTGGCCTCGGCCGATTGGATCAAAGATTATGATCCTTTATTTGAATTATTCGATGAAGAAATGAGATCCAGCGACTCGGAGACGCCCACCACTAGCGATATAATTCATGCCAGCGCCTCTGGCTCTAGTAGCTTGTGGTCAAATGATTGCTGTACATTATATTCTGCAAATAATAACTATGTAGATCCCATTGTTGATCTCAATCAGCATTTGTACCATTATCACTATCAGAGCTACTATCAGAACTATCATCAGTCCCAGCAGCAGCAACAACAGCAATCGCCAGTATCTACTACAAATAACTATCAAAATCAACCCTCATCACCACAGTGCCAACAATCGATTACAGTTGCAACATCAGCTGCAGCATGCAAGCAGCAACAGACAGATGAGTTAAGTGTGATTTTAGGCCTCGATTTGGGTATTCCATGTATTGTAAATAACTATGATACTACTTCATCACAAATCAATGATCGTGGCGCAACCACTAACAAGCTCCTCGGCGAGCATCAGACAAACAACAACAACAACAGCAACAACAACAACAACAATTCGACTGAGGGTACATCCGATTGCAATAGTAATAGCAGTAGTGCTATGAAAAAGCGGCGCAAGAAATGTCTACGCATGAACAAGGGTGTATCGCTTTTGGCGCGGCCCGCACCACATAGGCAAATTTCGAAACAACTAGCTAAGTTATGTATTATAATTGAGCACTCATACGCTTCTGTTGTTGAGTGTTCGGCACAACAACAAGACCAGAAGCCAGCTTTCTCTGCGTCGGATGGTGGTGATTCAACACCGAAGCCCAAATGTGACTGTCATAAATAAGCTGCTCTATGGGTCTAAGCCAGTGTGCTATATCATCTTGTGATTGTTGTTTCTGTGGGTTATGATGGCGCTGATCAATAAATTTATAATCATTTGCTGTCTTGAAGGCTGCGAAGGGATCGAAAACCGAAAAGACAAAGCAACCTTGGTCAGTTTCTATAGTGAGGCTGGAGTTAGACACTCTCAAGAGGCGCGTATGCCGGTCAATGCTGATGATGAACGGCGGCCGACGAGATATGTCAACCTGTGGAGCCTGGTTCCTCCTGATAGAATTTTCCAATTTAGACTCATCTACTGGCCAGAGATGAAGTGAAAAATTGCGCAACAGGGCCCAGTAGACTCTGGCTGATTGTAGCGCCATAGTGGCAAGCTTGCTTGATGCCGCAAGCGCCGAGCGGAGCATTAGTGTAGATTCTGGCGAATGAGACGGTGATGTTGAATGAGTGGTAGTGCTCGCTGCGGAGTCCGGCGAGGTCGATGTGGCACCGTTGCTGCTGGTTGGCGATCCGCTTGTGGACACTGATGCTCGCTTTTGGTCGTGCGAGTGATCCGATGGCGAGATGGGCATGTGGATATCAGCAACACACAGGTAACCAGTCTTGACGCATTTATCAAAAATATCCGGCTTGACGCTGAGCTTACAACAGAAAAGACCAAATAGGGGTAAATTATTTCGATGTAAATCCCTCAGATTGCTTGTAGACACATTCGTGCTCTGCGGATTGCTCTGGGCCGACGATTTCAGAGTCCCACCCGATAAGCCTGGATTGTTCCAGGGTGACCATGCTGGCTGACTTTGGTCCCTTTGTCTAGCTCGCGATATGGTCATGTTGGTGGAGGCAGCCGAACAATGTGTGTAGGCTCCCAAATTGTTCCTATTCTCAGCACCAGGCAGCACAAGATCATAAGTCTTGACGCAACCCTTTGCATCATCTAGACGTAAGTTGGCACTTGCAATCATGGTGAATCGGTATCCCTTTTCCTGGTAGGCGTCAAGTTCGCGGGTATAATTCACAGAGGCTGTTTGGCTGGTGAGCCGACGGCCCATAGCTCGGCCCACAGAATTGGATAATTTTTCCTTCAATTTTCTAGGCGTACTCTTGAGTGAAAATTCTTCCAAATAAACACAGCTGTATATCTCCAGGGTGAGCTCAAAATCGTGCTCAACATCATGGAACACAATTGTGTCATCAAAATTGACATCGATCATCTGCCGGTCCACATTGGTGATCAATTGAGTATCGTGGATTTGTGAGTCAATTTTGAGTAGGCAAAATATTGCATAACGCCGATAATCGCCACGACCCTTAAAATGGTCAACATCGCGCCACATCAACGGAATTCTCAGCTCGCTCAGGCTAACCATTGCACGATTATTTGACACTATGTTGCAATTGATATTGCTTGCCCGAGCTATCTGTTGATTGAGCACCATTTTGGCGCGCCTCTTCTCGTTGAGGCCTCTGGAGGGGCGTGTCAGATGGGCTGGAGTATTATTATTATTATTGGAACTGTTGGCCGTAAGAGCGTTTTTGTCCGCCGGACTTGGCGACTGGTGTCTCAATTGGGCTTGCTGGTGTTTCAGGGGATTTGTTCTGCAACGACTGGCTGTCCGGCCCACGCTGGTCGATCTATCACTGATCTTGGGCGCCGCCTTTGGACTAGAAGGAGCCTCCTTGGAGCAAGCCTGTTGGGCGGCCTTGTAGTGGAAACCATTTAGACTTTCTTCACACTCTCGCCCTCTCGATCCTCTTCGTCCGACCGAGTCCGAGCCACTTGTTGATTGGGCACCTGTTGTCGCAGATTCTCGACCCTCGTCGGCCGTTTGGGCGTACTGGTTAAAGGCATGGTCAACCGTCTCGAGAGGAGTTCTTGAGGGAGGTTGCTGCTGCTGCTGCTTTTGGCTGGAAATCGATTGCCAATCAGTTCGCCAGGTTCCATTGGTCGAGTGGCCGCCATTATTTTTGGCCATCGAGGAGGAGGAGGAGCAGGAGTGGCGAAGAGAGGAGGAGGCCATTTGTTTGCGCTGTTGCTCCAGCCTGCTTGCATAACAGTTAACCCGTTGGTCTGAGGCGAGCAGGGCCTTCTCAGCCTCCAAGGCGTCGATCTCGTTGCGTGCCTCCATCAACGATTGGCAAGCTAGCTCGCGCAACTGAATCTCTAGATCCATCTTTTGCTCCATCTCAAAGTCCTGGCGCGGTTTTGGGCGATAATTTTTTCCCCATAGAAGCACCAGCAGTCGCCATTCCGCATTGCCCATTTCCCAGTGGGCAGACGCCAGTTGTTGGAGAGTATTTACATTTGAATATATGTAAGTTAGCTGAGTTGGTCGTTGTTGTAGAGAAGGAGGAAGGAAGGAAGGAAGAGGTTGAAGAAGAACTAGCGATAAAGAGAGAGGCGATAGTGAGAAGAGTGGAAAGTGCTCGAAAGTAAGAAAAAGAGAGAGAGATTGATGGTTCGTCGCTGCTGTTTGCCTGGATCGGTGGGGAAAAAAAGTATTGGGTGGAAAAAGTTCAAATTGAAAGGAGGAAGCGATTTATGGTAAGCTCTCGAAAGTTAGCACACCTGCACACTGATAGGCGTCGCTTGGCGGCCGGCCAAGTGGCTGAGAGCTTGCAAGCCATGTGTCAGTCTGTTTTGCCTTCTGGCCCAGCCGGCAGACAGTGAAAATCGAATTATTGCCAAAACACACACACATACTCACAACGGGCCAAGATGATCAATGGTCTAGGAGCTTGCATATTTCTGCCTGATCATGCGAGCCGGCGGCCAGTCATCATCATCACCAGTCTGCATTCAGCCGGATTGCACGCAACCCTGCAGTCTCGTCTGGTTGTCCACCACGAGGAATCGCTCGTCATTGCTCGTCGATAAGAGTGTATCATCGTTTCATGTCGCCGACCATCCCAATTGATCGCTATTCTGCCAGATATTAGCGTATAGCTCTCTGATCTAATCTAATCTCTGCGGGCCTACATGTAATACCACTGCCTGTTCACACTCAGCCGGATCATCGACCACAGCGGGCCCACGACACAGTGGGATCTACTCGCCAATCGTGCTTGGCTTCCTAAATTTCCTCCCAAATTCACCAGAGACAGTCTCTGGCTCCTTGTTTGGGCCTTCCCCATTGTGTTTGGCACGTTCGGACAAGCTTCAGATCATGAGCAACACTGCGCCCACTTTCTCCTCGTCCAACAAATGCCCAATGGGCCGATGAACTGGCGGATTTATTAGAGACCGTCGATCTCAAGAGAGAATACTTTTCTTTTCTTTTCAGCGGAACTTTTTCTTTTGCCAAAAGAAGGAGAAAAAACACCACACCACTGGGCAAGAATGAGCACTTGTTGATTTAGGTCGAGCAAGATGTGACCACGACGACGGATGCTTGCCAAGCATCCGATGACCAACGGAACTTGTTCCCCTGTTCTCGCTTGTTCTTAGCACACTGTTCGCCCCTCGTTCCTCTGGCCACTTGAGATTTCCCTTGCCGTCCTCTCCTTTTTCTTTTTCTTCTTTTTCCTTCTCTACCTCTAGCTTGTCACACTGCATGGCAAACTGCGCTAAGCTGCCAATGAGCAAATAGTTGCCGTTTTGGTAGTGTTAACTTATGAACAACAAACAGAGCCAAGCGGAAAAGAGTCGCCCCAATCGATTGGAGGTGGCAAAGAGGCGGGCCAATAATCATTGTTGTCGCCATAGGATATTATCGGAATGAGAAGGAATGAAAAGTTCGTCATCGTGGCCAAAGAGAGAGAGAGTCGAGCTGAGGTGGCTCGAAGGCAAAAGTGGCACCATTTGGAATGCTGCACACTAATTGACAATCCACCACGACGACCAAAAACAACACAGAAAACATCGCCTAAAATCCTTCCATCCAAAGCATAGAGGAGGCGACCAACTCCTAGCCCAAAGGGTTTCCTCTCGGTTGCCCAATTGGCGATTGCGAATTGGTTGTGCGTGCAAAGCAAACAATTTCTATTTATGGTCAAACATGTTCATCATCAGGGGAGAGAAAAAAGAAGCGCCTCGTCTTGCCTCTCTTCTTCAAGTGCTTCCCATTGGTCATTGTTTTCCTTTCCTCTCCTCTTGTCTCGGACAAACAACATCGCCGGACTCGCTTGTGGCTTTGGACAAACGTCGCCAATGTCTCACTCTGGCACCTCTTCTGCTTCTCTCTCTCTGTGTGCCAATCTGTCGACTATTTAAGAGCTTGCCAACCAACAAATTCGAATTAATCATCGAATCTTGGCCCAAGCACAAGGATTGGCCAATTGTTGAGACAAATGTCAGTTCCTCCGAAGAGGAGAACACAGAAAAACAAGTTGAGCTTTAGCGGCAATAGTGAAACGACAGACAAACGAGAGGCAATCATCATCTTCGATTGGACAAGAGAAGAGTAGGAAGAAAAATATAGCAAATTAGGGATCAAGGTAGAATTAGATCAGATAAGATCAGAAGGGAAGAAGAGTTGCCGGGCAAATGATGAAACCTCCTCGTGGGAGAAGCGGCGCTCGGCTGCCAGCTTCCTGTTGGGGTTCTAAATCAAATGACGATTGCCAGTTGGAAAGAGTAACAAGCCAGAGACTGGAGATGAGGAATTACCACCAGCAAAACGAGAACAACAAAGCTAAAGGACCCCGGCCAATCCTCGCATTGAACTCAAGCGCCGGCCTAATTCTATTGTTAATTGCAACAATTGTGACCAGCCAAACAAGCGGCTGCGGACCGGTGATGGCCGCCCTCAGTCCATCGGCTGGCTCGCCGATCTCAACGGTGACCAATGGCCAGCAACAGCACCAGCATCAGCAGTCAGCCCACCACGGCGGCCAGTCGGCCGGCATGGGCGCGCCCACTCCGCAGGGTGTCTCTGCCGGGCCGAGCCAGTCGCACAAACAACAACAACAACAACAACAGGCTGCTGCCCCGGACTCGATTAGCGTCAATCTGATCCCCATCGACAAGCCAATTGGCTCGTCGGCGACCGAATTGAAGAGCGAGCCACCCTCCATGGGCCAAAGTGGGCCGCCTGGCGCCCCCTCGACGTCCGACGAGCGGCAGGCCGAAAGCGATCTCTTCGAGGCCAACGGCCAGCTTCAGCTCCAGCAACAGCAGCAATCGGCAGAGGCGGCCGGCAGACAACAACTGGACGACTTCTCGCTGGACGAACAACTGATGGGCCAACTCTACCAGACTGAGCAGCTGCCTTTGGAGCACCAGCAACAACAACAACAACAACAACAGCAACATTACGCACACCAGCAAGCACAGAGCCAACAATCACAGAACCAGCACCACCAGTTGGCGGGCACTAGCGATCAGTCGGTGGTGGAGCGCCGCTTTGGCCTCTTCAAGAAGGGCCACGGAGGCCACCAGGCGGCTCCCTTCGGGCAGCCGCTCATGATGGGGGCCAACTATCTGCAGGCCCCCAACCCCTTCGGGAGCTCTGACTGCGAGCGCTGCCTGGCCAGCCTGCAGCAGCCGAGCGCGGGCCCAACTTTCGGCGAATACCAGACCATCGACACGCCCATTCCGGCTCCTCCTCCCCCACCGCCGCCGATAATGCAACAGCCCCAGAGCCAGCTGATCCCCATGGGCGGCTACTCGCCCATCAAGAGCAAGCTGCTCATGAAGTTCCCCTTTTTCATCAAGTCCGGCTCGGGCGGAGGACTCTCCTCGCTGGTGCAGAGCCACCAGGGCTTCGGCACGAGCCCTCATGCCGCATTCAGCTGGCCGCTGGCGAGCGCCACCGGCTACCACCAGCATCTCCCCGCCCAGCGACCCACCAGTGGGGCGCTCTACCTGCGCCAGGCGCCCTCCTACAATTGTATCCAGGCCCAGCCGCCTCTCTTGGCAGCGGCAGCCTCGTCGCCCTCTAGCCAATCGGCCGACCTGATAGCCCCGCCGCATCACTCGCCGTCGGCCTCCAAAGACGGCGGTCTTAGATACCACCACCATCATCAGAGTCCCGCGCTCAGCGGTACCAAGCACTACTCGGGCGCTAGCCAGCAGCAACAGTTGGTCTATGCGACTAGCTAGGCGTCCTTGTGGTTGCTAAGCGACCAAAAGAGGCGCGACACAGGACCATTCGGCGGCAGTTCATCAATCTGCTGAGAGGAGATTTCGTTTTCCTTAACTGACAACGAAAAAGCAAGGGAAATATTCTCACCCATTTACTTCTATTCTTGCCATCTTGCGGGCAATAAAAAATTATCACTCCTATTCGCACTAAACTGGTGCACTTGTTAAACGTAGGTGAGAGACAAATTATGGGGATGTATCGAGATAGAGATGATGGGGCAAAGTACGAACACTTCCGGCGAAAAATATTCAAAGCTTCTACTGAATGTCGCTCATGATTGAATGAGGAAGCTGGACTGTCACTGTCGCGCGTTGTTCAATTGTCACTTACCATACAGCTGCGGGCAATCTGCCGGATGACGTACAAGTCGACCGTCCTCATTGCTTGGTGGGATATTTGCTGCGCTTTCAATGGAGAGGATTTCTTGTCGCGCCTAAGTGAATCCGCCGCCGCCGAGCTAGCTTGGAGCGTTCTCATTGGAATCAATTGGTTTGTTTCCGATTTGTAGATCTCTATTATCGTTGTTCGGTTTCTCCTTGTTGGATGGCACGTTTTCCTTTATCTCACTCTCATAAAAATTTCTCCCCTACCCACAGATTAGTGGTACTTTCTCATTGTCTGCGCTTGCAGAAGTGGTTGCGATCATTACTTGGTGCTTATTGCTTGTTAATTGATTTCTCAGTCTTCTCAGTCACTTAATATTGCTCTTGATTGGGTATTAGTATTATGAAAATTGTGGGAGGATGGATTTGATGATGAATTTATTGCACATAACATGGGAGCAAGTCGTGAGAGTTCTCTTTAGTTCTCTCTCGTTCGTTCGTTCGCTCATTCGCTCGCTTGCTTGCTTGTTCGTTCACTGGGGCTGGCTTTTTCCTCGCGCAGAACCGGGATATTTGTGTTGTTGCGCGCATGCAGCAGGTTGCGAAGATGTAGGAGAACGCGCGCCGAGGTACGACCGCAGAGGCAAAGTGAGACAGAGAGAGAGAGAGAGAGAGAGAGAGGCACGCCCAATGCTATGCAACAATGGTTGGGCGGCGCGACTTGCTCCACGACGATGAGGAACGAACTAAAACTGCGAGAACAGAAGCCGCAGCAAAAGCATTGAGAACTGCCTTCCCCCCTGGCTAGAAATTCCTGCCGCGCGCTACCACGGCCCATGGATGTATATCGTAAGAGAGCAGAGGGCACACACAGAGGGGCAGGCCGTAGTTGGTGAGAATGGGCCAGAGAGTGGGAGAGGGGCGCGCATGATGTGGGATTGTGTGCGCCCGCAAGTGCGAGCAAAACGTACACCGTGCGCAATTGGCGCACCGGCTTCGTGCGCGCCCGTTTGATGCGGCCAAGCGGGAGCCCAGCGTGCTCTGGTGGCCCGGGCGACGGTGGTGCCAGATGTGTACACTTGTACGCACGGTGGCCGCCGTTTGCTGTTGCGTGTTCGCACACAACCTCGACGCGCGACCCGCAAAGCCTGTTGTGTGCGAAACTGAAAGTATGTTTACGACCCGAAAGGTCCAAGTGCAACAACAACAACAACAACAGCAACAACCATGGCGCAAAGTGAAACCTGTTGAGCTGGGCAAACTTGCAGCCCAGCCTTCGGGGCTGGCAGCTAACTGTTAGATTTGGCTGCAAACTCAGCACGGCACAACACCTACTGCTCGTGTGTTTTCATTTCCTCTGCCACTATTATTTTTCCTCCTCAAACTCGGGGAACTTTTGCCCATAAATCCTAAGGGATACGGCCGCAACTCACGTCCACCAACACCACTGGGCCTATGGCCTATGGCCTATGGCTTGCGGGCCGGGCCAGGCGGCAGTCTGGCCAGGCCGAGCCATAGGCGAGCGCATGTTGGCTCTATTTGGCATCCAGTTGGCAGCCAAAGTTGGTGGACGAGCTGCGAAGGGAGAGCACAATTGCACTCAGTCACTTATATGCTCGCCTTTTATTGTCCAGAGACACCAGCTCATTGTCCGCCAATTCTCCATTTTTCTCCACCTCTTCTTTCCCCTCTCCGAACGGCTGCCCTTTGCATACATTTCCATCCTGCCGCTTTTGCAGGCCGGCCAGAGAGAAGCTCCCACTGCTCTCTCGCCCTCTCGCCCCACTGGCCCGCCTTTGGCTCCCCGTCGGCCCAGAGTGTCCGTTTAATTTGACCATTTGTCAAACTTGCGGTTGTCTTGGAAACCGGTAAGGTTTTGCAAGTGGCAATTTCCGACTTGGTGTCAGCGCGCGCTCCTCGTCGCCGCCGCCGCTGGACAGCTACACCTTGTGGGAGACTGTGTGTTGGTCGCCATGATTATGGCATAGCCACGTTATGGCATGGCCACATTACGGCATGGCCACCTAACAGAGTGCGGCAGCGATGGAGAAAGATGGATCCCAGCGCATTGTTGGGCCTTCTATTCATCTGGAAGCGGCTTGGGGCGACAGAGCTTGTCTGTCGTCGGCGCAAGTCCCAACAATCGGCCGCCAGCCAGCCAGACAGACGAGAGGCATTTGTCACGAGACGGCGAGAGCTGTCTCGCCGTCTGCTCGCTGTGTGTGTGTGCTCTACGGGCCGTCTTTGGCCCCGCCACACACAAGCCTCCGTTGCCTTCTCGCCACCCATCAACAAGCGGCCGCTCAGCTGGCTCGAAGCTCGCCCACCGCTTTCGCCAGTCGCCCAATGAGCAGCGTCTTGTTGATAACAACAACAAGAGAGAGAGAGAGAGACTTCCAGATTTATTGAAACTTCTGACAGATCGGCGGCACTGCGCCCAATTGACCGGGCGAGATGTGGGCGAGGTGGAAAGCGTGGGAATGGGACGATAATTGGGTTAGTTCTCGCCGTTGCCTCTTCCACTGCGCTCGATCACGAACTGGGTGGCCCAAAAGGATGGCAAAATTCTAAAAGGCCACCCCTAATGAGTGCACATCGTAGATCTAGCTCGAGAAATAAGAATCAATTCGCCAACTTCCACTCGCCGCCCATTCAGAGCCACTAAAGTGCAGCAGGTCGACCTGAGCTCGTGCTTAGTGGCCGCTCTTGTCCACCTTCTGTTGTTGCGTCGAGCCGACTTTATGAGAGGGAAAGAGACTGGCTCGCTCTTGTGTAGGTTTGAAGATGCCCTAATGATGCACTTTCGATAATATTCAGACCGAAGATGTGAAAAGTTTTCGAGAAACTCGGAAACTTTTCGGAAATTCATCCTGAAAAATCTCGCATTGCAAATAATAATTTTTCGGTCAAAAGAAAAACAGGATTGTTTCCCTCAGCTTATTGCTGCGGCCGCAATATATGCATATATAAAGCAGCCTATAGTGAAGCAGTGCCATGTTGGCGAAAGCAAGAACTATCTCGGTTCTTTCTTTCGCCCATGCGCCATGTATTGAGGTGACAGGGTTAAGAAGTGCGAGATTGTTATGAGTTAGTGAGGGAGCTGTTCGCTAGGTGTTGGCGTTTGGGAAACATTCTCAAAGGAAGCCAAGAAGGTTGACTGAAATTCACGATAAAAGTGCATCATAACTGTCTAGCGATTGACATGATTTGAGGCTGCCTCCAAATGGGACTGAGGAGTGGCCACAATCATCAGTGTCCGTTGAATGGGCGCAATCCTTCACAGGCTCCATTGTGTTGAATGTAACGCTTTCGCAACTCTCGAATGATTGACCACTGCCAACCTGGTGCACTGCTTTCAGGTCGCTGTTTGTATCTCGAAGAACACGGCTTTCAGTTTGCAGATCGTGATCGGCCCGAAACGATTGCCTGCCGATTATTTGCTGCAGACTTTCTCCCGTAGACCTGTGATACAAAACACCTTAGCTGCCTGAGTGTGTAGCTCCTCAGAGCTACACACTTGGACTTAAAGGTCTCTTAGTGGCTTAGCATCTCTTGCTGAATCGCTCACAAGAGAAGCAGCACTGTAAGAGATGGCCTAGAAGCGTGGGAAAGGAGCATAATTTGCTTTTGGGCCAGAATGGCCTTCGGAATCACGAAGTGAGATGCTAGAAATTGGCCAAATTCGAACAGTTCCAATCGGTTTATCTTGCAGTTTATACTTTTTGGCCCCCAAAACGGGAGGCAAACAGCCCACCAAAATCGAGCCTCAGTTTTCCCTCCTCTCCGGCCGCTCGTCTGGCACCGACAATCTTTTGCTCGCCTGGGGGCTCTTTGCCAGGGACAGTATTTGGGTCTCCTTGCTGTCCAGTCGAATTTGGTCCACGGGGCGCCGTCTAAACACGGAGCCAAGACCCATGGGAGCCAATCTGGAGCCTTGCGCATCGGAAAGGTTGTTTTGGTCGCCCACCAGTGTGGTCAGAACGATGATTGTTATATTGATCAGCAGACAAATCAGCGCCACTGGAACGACAAGTGTCGACATCAGATCGTAATAGTTGGCCAGCACTGTAGTACAGCCGGCGGTTTGTCTTGCTCGCCAGATGTCCTCTGGTGTGCATAGAACCCGAGCATTGACTCCGAATATGTTCTTGCCGCAACACGAGCCTGGATACAAGCCACTCGAGAGGCCAGTGGTTCTCTGGTGAGGAAAGTCTGTGTAGTCCAATGAACCGCAGCAGTTGTTTATGTCTTGCATCCCATCGATCACAATGGAATAATAATTGCTCCTGTTCGAGAATTGATACCTAGCGTAGGCCATGTCCAGTTGGCTTGAGATTGACTCGCGCACCAACTCGCCCGAATTTACCAGCCAGATGATTATTATGACCACCAAAATTATGCAGGCCAGCAGATAGATCATGGAAACGAAGCATTTGCCAGCCAGAGACGATTTTGACACCTGTGGCTTGTCTCTGGCTGACACTCTCCTTGTGGGCCGCCACTCTTGCTCTGCCGGCTCTCCAGCCTCAACTTCGAGCTCATTTCTCTCCCTCGGTGCCTCTTTACTCAATTCAGCCGAACTTCTGGCAATCTGATCTGATGATGTTTCGTCTTGCTGTTGTTGTTGTTGTTGTTGGTGCAAATTGTTGTGGTCGAGCCGATGGTCTGATGGCCGACTTGTGGCAAGTGGCACACTTTTTGTGATTACGAGCCGTCGAGTTCCAGTGTTCAGTTGCAACAGGCTGCTGACCACAAAGATGCCCATCAAAAGAAGCGCAACAAAGATGAGCAAGAAGAAGGCAAAATAAGAGGTGGCCGAGGTGACCAAATGTCTCAGCCGTATTGTCACTGTGAGCTGATGATACCAACGCAATTGGACTAGAGCAACTACTGCAATTGTTATAAAATATATGGAGGCCAATAAATTGAACAAGTTGGCCAATAATAAAGCTCGCCTACTTGCCGAAAGTTTGGCCATCTTCTTTGGATAAATTAATCTCCCACTATCTCTCTTCTTAGCCCGCCGCTGCTCGCCCTCAAATGCTCTCTCGGTGCATATTGTTTTGCCGGCTGGCCAATGCTGCAAAATTCTCCACTAATCGCATGGAGTCATCATCGGAGCTTAGGTTACAGCCAAAGCTTTCCTTGCCGAAGCTTTCCTCTGGCTCCTCTGAGTCGGAAAGTGGGAGAGTATGTTCCATAGGAGGCCAGTGTGATCGAGTTGCGCCTTTCTGTCTGCACATTTGCTCTTCATAGACTCACGGGGCAAAATCTGCAGCCATTTAATGTCCCTCGAGGACCAGCAATTGGTCAATATTTGTGAGTGCGGCTCATTTGAGTCCAATGATGTCCAGGAGAACAGATTCAGAGTTCATGCACTCGCGTCATCCAGACTGCTGAACCCAGTTTCCGGTTGCCAATGGAAACGCAATCAACAAAATCAGCAAAGCTAATCTGTCCTCAATGATGAGACTCTGCGACGAGCGAGCCAGGTCGATGAGGATGAAAACAATCATAATTGAATCATAATATTCAGCCTCATGTCGAAGCAAGCGGACCGAGCTTCGCATGGGATAATGGTCCTCGTACATAGGCGCCATCTGGCACATCTCAAGGCACCAAAAGTGTCTGCCACTGTCTGCGGAGGCAACAGGAGATTTCTAGAAACTTATCCACTAATCCAGGCTACAAGGAGAGCCCGTTTCTTGCTGAAAGAAAAATCTTAGACCACATGGGTGGTCCGCAGTTTTGCCACCGTTTGTTGTGCTTACTTGCTTTTACCTATGCACTAGGACAAACACGAATCGCTACCAGATTTATGCTCCTTCTTCATGTCTATCGGGTAGCCTCTTGCGTTTGGTGTGAGATTGGAGAGTTTTGGCGAGATGGTGTTATTTATGTGAGAATTAGTCGGCCAACGGCGAGGCCGCTCGGCCGGCAGTCACGAAGGGCGGCCAGTGGCGAGCGGGACTTGCATTCTGAGTTCTTCTTTATCGAGCTACGAAGGGCTGAGACTATCCTTCGTGGTGCCAGTGTTCGTGAGAGCAGACTCACGGGAGGCTAAGTCTATGAGGCTGGCACGCAAGCCTTTGGACGGTCTCTTTCTGTTTGCTGGTGACCTGCTTCGAGTTGCGTCCAGTTTCGGTGGAGGCCGCAGGACCAAGCAATTGGGAAATTAGTGGACTCGCCAGACTGGCCGAGTGAGTTTTTTGACCAAAGGCTGCCTGCAAGTCTGCAGGAGACGAGCTTGCTCGTGGATCTTGAGCGCCGCAAACAAGTTGGACAAGCTGGCGTCCAGCTAAGCCACAGGACAGCTTGCAGCTTTCTTGAGGAAGTCAGCAGGAAACTGCGGCGGCTTTGGAGTGGCAATTGGCGGTCTGGGCGAGAAGGAGGAACACATTCCGGTGGGTAAACAACAAATCGAGCCGTCTCCATCGGGCTGAAATTTGCAATGCAATGGAAAACTAGCTGAGCCTCGGCTGCTGACCTCCAAATGGCCAAAGGCCGCCGTTAGCAGTAGTGCCACCGTTACAACGGCTCTCACAGACTGACTTGGGCTAAGAGCAAGAACAAAAAGGAAAAAAGCGTCTCTCTTTCGAATTGTCCCTCTTTGTTTCGAACTTTGAATTCGAAATCGAAATTCCAAATCGCCTGAAACCAATTGCCAACAGTGGACGGCTCAGTTTCCAATCTTTCAGCGCGTCTCAATTTCCATAAAACAAGAGCAACCCATTCACGCAAATCAAGACATTCCAAATCGAGCGCTACATCCAGCGAAACTAGCCAAACCAGAGAGACCGACAGACACAATGAAAGCCTCAAGAAGAGACCTTCTCATCCTGCTGACAATGCTCGGCCTATTAGCCTCTGGCTCGCTGGCTCTGTCGTCGAGCACCAACTCGTCGGGCAGCAGCGGATCCAGCAGTAGCAGCTCCTCCTCGTCAACCTCAAGCTCTTCAAAGGCCACTCAGGCCCGCCAATCGCCCATGTCGGCAGCCACTGCAATTGTCAGCGCCGTCGGCTCCTTGATGCCCGGATTCATCAGCAACATAGCCCCTCTAGTGCTGCTGGTCGGCCTCGGGGCACTCATGATGCCCCAGCTTGGCCTCAGCGCAATGGGCCTGCTCAGAGAGTCCAGACGAAGGTAAGTGGTCGACCTAGGTCGAAATAAGAATTAATTTCTCGTGTAGATTAGTCTTGAAGGATAATCTCCGAGCTCATCCTGACTAAGTGACCCATTCTGATAATCCAACCCTCATTTGTCCAAAAATACACATTCCAGCGCCCAAGATCAACATATTCCACTCGCCATGCCTGCAAACCACTTCGGACACCTAAATGGCCAATTCAACTTGCCAAGACCTGTTCAAACTAGTCCACAGGACATCTACTATTTCACCAAGCGATCACTGGATACTTCTCCCACGTCGGGCGCCTCAAGCTGGATGCCGAGCTCCGAGCAGGTTGTCCACGGACTTCGAGAGACCCTGGAACGCGTATCGCGAGCTCTGGAGAACGCAGACAGACGATACAGTTAGTTCATCTTCCCGTTTGACGGCACTGTAGAGAGCATAATTTATTATAATTAAAGCTAGTAACTTATTTTAGATTGCCAACTATGAGCGTCTCTCTATGCTCGAATTGCCCATTTTCATGATCGACTCTTGAGCCTCATCTTGAGGGCCTCTCTCGAGATACCTCCAGATCTGCGGCCTGTTATTGACAACGGCTCGGGAACGGATCAATTGCATAGAGTCCCCTTCTCTTAGAGTTCACTGAGATTCTCATTCGGTCGACACCATTCGGGGTGTTCGAAATTGCTTTTCAAAGTCCAACATGGATAATCGATGGTGAGCCTGATTCACGACAGATGAGTAACGAGGATTCCGAGTAGGGTGACAAATAAATTCAGAAATGTGAGCGATGGGTGGCCATGAAGTATCCATGAAAGCTGAGCTCGTTGCTGAACAAATCTTGGGCCTAGTTCAGGCTGCGACTTGTGGGGCCGGGGAGCTAAACCTGCACTAGGGTCGTGCATTACGCGATTGTCTCAGGATTCTGGTCCTCTTACGGGACACAGTTTCTGCAAGAATCCCTCAGCTATATGGAAATCGACCATTCTGGATCGGGGTCCGTCAACATGTTATCAGAGAACAATTCAGTATACCTTTAACTGAATGACGAGGTTTAATGGGTGTCCAATGCACGACACCCGCCCTCATCAGAGCTACCATATAGCGGCCGTCCCGCCGCCTTCTCTGCTGCAGCTATCCATTCGATTAGCAGGTTCTAAGCTCTGTACGGCCTCTGATCAAACAACAAGTGAGCTCATAGCAACAACTGGTCTCGTACAAGTCTCAGATCCTCGGAAACCCCATCCATTGCACGGTCACCATCCCCGTCTCGCCTACTAATGCCCACCGATATTTTCGCCCAAATACACACAAGCAGCCGCTCCAATGGTGCACAAACGCTCACCTTGGCCCCACAGAGGACTCAAGTAATCGCCTCAAGCTCATTATGGCTCACAGAGACATTCCATACCATGCAACTGCTGCATCCTACTAGCTTGGAATCATGCATAGTGCTCGTTCTAGTCGTCACAAACCTCTGAAATTGTTCTCAAATGTCAGCACAAGCGCGCAAACTGGCCATTGCAATGGTGGGTAACAAGTGGGCCCCTCCAATGACCACTGGACATTAGGCGTCTGGGTGCCATTGAGGCTGTATTCAGCGATTATCTGTCTATTTATCATGCTGTATAAAGTATTGGTGACAATATGTGACTCGTGGGTGAATTTCTTGTCGCGGGCTACACTAGAAGTGATCGAAGCTTGGATGTGATATTTGCTCGAGTTAGCTCACTTGGCCGCGGGTGTGGAAAAAGTCCACCTAGTTTGGCAGAGCAACCTTTTGTCATAGAGACATGCAACTTTGGCCACCATTGCACTGTAGCAAGAGTAATTGATTGCAGCATTAGTTGAATCTCTGGCTAATGTGGAGAGTGCACCAGATTGGTTGGAGTGAAAAAGAGGGACCCGACTTGAGGGCCAAGCGGGTGGGATGAGAGCATTTATCACACTGCAAATAGTATACATAGACTATTGTGCATCATTAGCCGAATGTTGCTGCCTCTCGCATCACTGCTTCATCATCTAGGGGCCCCTTTAGCTAATTATGTGTAACAATTTTGAAAGTGTGCTTCTAGTTGTGTGAGGTAAAAATGTTTGCGCATAGTGCTTGTACAACTAGTGGACTATAGTGTAATGATTGTATTTTTTTCCGTTCAGCCCGCAATCTCGCACCAGGGGCCTCAAAGCATTCGAACATTTCACTCTCTTGTGGATGCATTATTGATCATAGAAACATGAATAGGTATGCAATCATTAGTGCTGCTGATGAGTCATAAGTGTGCGAAGTTTCATTGAGCTAACATGACTGGTTAGCCCGGGGTGCGAGCGGACGATATTGTAAACAAGGCTCCCGAAATCGAAATAGCCCTCTTTAATGTGAGATCAATTTGGGATACAAATACTGATGCTAGGCCACTGAATTTTCTGCACAAGCTACAACAATGCATCCAAAGGCTGCTGATAGCACACACAGCCTGATTATGGCTTTGCTTGCTCCACTACAGGCCCCACTAGCTATTGAGGCCCCGCACTCTGAGGCCCGCAAGCGTCAAGATTGTAGCCTTTGCAAGACGGCGCTCTTTAGGTTGCATGTTGGTGGCTCAGTTGTCACAGTTTGCATTCTCTACCACATGTCAATTGTCCATTCTGGTACAATTTAGAAAAATAACAAATATCTCTCTAGTTTCACAATGGAACATGTTAGCAGGCTAATCTTTTGCGTGCAACAATCTAAA